>Ga0210399_10001432_pt1 | contig 18619 bp, 15 predicted proteins | sample IncBWC14MmetaG_FD_150865 | JGI IMG/M metagenome (GOLD analysis project Ga0210399, IMG submission 150865) | Forest soil microbial communities from Barre Woods Harvard Forest LTER site, Petersham, Massachusetts, United States - Inc-BW-C-14-M | ecosystem: Environmental > Terrestrial > Soil >...
AGACTTCTGCGGCAACTTGGGAGGGAACAACCGCAATGAGTACAGATGCCATGCGTCCTTTGGGTGCAACCGCCGATCGCGCCACCGCGCGCCTCGGACCGAGCCTGCACATCAAAGGCGAAATTACCGGAAGTGAAGATCTGCTCCTCGAAGGTACGGTCGAAGGGCTCGTGCAGCTTGACGAGCGCAAACTCACCGTTGGCGCTTCCGCCAAGGTGACCGCGGATATTATTGCCCGTGAAGTCGTGGTCTACGGCACGGTCAAGGGCAATCTCCGCGCGAAAGACCGCATCGAGATCAAGAAGGACGGCTCCGTGAACGGCGACCTGACGACTGCGCGCATCATGATTGAGGACGGCGCGTACTTCAAAGGTTCCATCGAAATCGACAAGTCCGGGGAGAAAGAGTCCGGCAGCAGTGCGTTTTCGCGTTCCGCTTCCGCGCCCGCGGCTGCGGGTGTCGGACCAAAGACGATCTAAGTTTACTGTTCCTTTCCCAGGTTCTTCCCAAGGACGGCGTCCCGCAACAAACGGGGCGCCGTTTTATTTTATCTTCAGCTTATCTTTGGCATTATTTAATAACTTGACAAGTCCTTGACTGATAGCTATGGTCTTGACGGTTGTTCTATTCCCGGGGACGTAAATGTTCCGGCAGGCTCCCGCTCATGCCTGCCGCTTCACTCAAATTGATTTTCGCTTCGCAGGAGTTACGCCATGCCGCGAGGCGTGCACAACTCGGCTTTCCTGATTACGGCTTTCGTGATTTTCCACGGGGGTTGCGGAGGTGGTGGCGGAGGGGGGACTCAACCGCCGCCTCCGCAACCCGATTTCACGATTGGCCTTTCGACAACCACGGTCAACATCACGCAGGGGAGCTCGAGCACTCCAGTCAGTGTCACCGTGACCGGCTTGAACGGTTTTTCTGCAAGCGTGCAAGTGACCCTATCCGGCGTTCCGGCGGGAGTGACGAGCAATCCGGCGAGTCCGTTTTCGGTCAGCACGGGGCAGGCGGCTTCCGTGATTATTGGCGCGTCGCCGAATGCCGCAACCGGGCAATTCAATATGTCCGCTCAGGCGTCGAGCGGCTCCCTCTCCCACTCCACGCTATTTTCTTTGACCATCCAGGCCGGCGTCGCCCAGAATCTTCCGCGTTCCACCTTTCTTCGCAACAATTCGGTTGCCGCCATGGATACGCCTTCCGGCGAGCCGAGACGCCGCCAGATTGTTTTTGACTCAGCTGGCAAGCGCTTCTTCGTGGCCAATCCGGCCATGAACCGCGTCGAGGTTTATGCCGACGCGAATCCCAGCTTGCAGTCCGTGATTGACACGCCGGGAGCCTCTAGCGTGGATTTGTCGGGCGACGGCGCCACGCTCTGGGTGGGCGGGAATACGGAAGAACTTCTTGCCATCTCCACGAGCAGCTTGCAAGTGAGCGCGCGCTATCCCATGGCCGGGCTCTCGCCGATTCCGGGCGTGGTGTTCAATCGCCCCAGGGAAGCGCTAACACTCGGCAGTGGCAAGCTTGCATTGCGCTTGAGGCAATCCACCGCAAGCGAGTCGCTGCTGGCACTGTGGGATCCTTCTTCAAACACCGCAACGGATCTCACCTCCCGGGCGCCCGCCGTATTTCAAAGCGGCCTGGGCGCCATGGTTCGCTCTGGAGACAGGACTCGCCTGTTAGCCGCCGCGAATGACTCCAGCGGCGAAGCGGTTGTGCTCGATGGAAACGGGAACGTGGCAGGCGGCCCTCAAGTGCTGGGCAGCGGCAATATCATTGGCCTCGCCGTAAATACAAACGGCAGCCGCTTTGCGGCACTAATTAATTCGGCCGGTGTCGAGCAAGTTGTGATTTTCGACGGTTCGCTGAATTCGCTGGCCAGCTACTTGGCAACCAATTCGGCCGGAATTGTATTTTCACGCGATGGTCAGACCTTGTACGTTTCCGAAGCGCTTGGTAACGGCAGAGTGGTTACCGCGCTGACGGCCGGCAATCTGCAGAAGCTTGGACAGGTTTCGGATCCGGCGGCGCAGGGAATTCCGACAGCCATCGAGGAGATTGACGATTCGCAACTCGCGTGGGGCCGCGGCAATCGTGGCCTCGGAGTGATCGACGTTTCCTCACCGGGCGTGCTCTCTCTTCCCGCGCCTGCCTTCGCCAATGCGCCCGCGGTGGCGCCAGCCGAGGGGCCGAACGCAGGTGGAACGGCCGTCTCCATCAGCGGCTCAAATTTTTCTTCGAGTGCGCAGATTCGCTTCGGTACGCAAAATCCAATTCCCGCAACCGTGTCGGGTGGCTCCCAGATGCAAGTGAGTTCGCCTGCAAGCGCCATCAGTGGCGCGGTGAATCTGACCGCTTACTTTTCGAATGGCTGGATCGCCGTGGCTCCGGACGGTTTTTGTTACGGCCCAAGTGTTGAGGAAATTTTCCCCAATGCCGGCTCATCTGCTGGCGGCGACGCCATTTACCTTCTTGGGCACGGATTCGGCAGCAACTCTGGCGGCATCTCGGTGAAGATTGGCGGCCAGTCCGCTACCGTGCAGAAAGTCGAAGCCCTTCCGGCTTTTTCGGCGGCCCTTTCACTGGACACTTCCTATCCATTTCCGATCGAACGCATCACCGTGACAAGTCCATCCGGCACGGCCGACAAGTCGGATATCTCGGTCACCACGCCTTCGGGAAGCATTACCCTCGTCAAATCCTTTCAACATCTGGCGGCCAGGCAAACTTATGCGAATCCGAGCCTCTACAAATTTATTCTCTACGACCAGGGCCGCCAGCAGCTTTACCTTTCGGCCACGGATCACGTGGACGTTTTCGATCTCAACGCGCAGGTTTTTCGCAGCCCGCTGGCGCCGCCGCCGAACGGGCCTCCGCCGAATGCCGGGCTTCGCGGGATGGCCCTCACGCCGGACAACACACAATTAATCGTTGCGGATTTTGGCGCGCAAAATGTATATCTCATCAATCCGGATGGCGGAGCGAACAACGGTTCGCATGTTTTCGTCGGCGGAGTCGCGGGATACTTGAATTCCGGCCCCTCTCGCGTCGCCGCCACCAGCGCGCAGAGCGTGTTTGTGGGACTCAGTGGCGAAGGCGGAACTTCGAATGCGTGCAACGGTTGCCTCGGGCAGATGAACCTGACGGCGTTTCCCCCCACCTTCGAGCCTGCGCCGCAACCGCAAGTGACTTCGATCACGGGAGCGCCCCTGCTGCAAGCCGACCATAGCGGCGATGCGGTCTATCTCGCGTTCGGTAGCGCGCCCGGAGGGCCGGTAGCTTCGTGGTCAGCATCGGCGCCCAACGCTTTCACGGTTTCCACCGCTAAAGATTTCTCCACGGATCTGACCGCGGCTTCCGATGGCACGATGTTCGCTATCCGCTCCGGAAGCACCACGGAAATTCGCGGCGCCGATCTGACCCTTGCCGCGCTGCCCACTTCCGTTGAGCTCGAAACGATTCCCAATCGTGTCGCTGTGCCCGGCGCGGCCCTGCATCCCTCCGGCGCGCTGCTCTACGAGCCATTTCTGGATGGCGCGCCGCCAGCGGCTCCCCCTGCAACGGGAATTCATGGCGGTGTTGATATTCGCGACGCGCACAACGGCAGGCTGCGCCTGCGTGTGTATTTGGCTGAACCGTTTGCGATGCTTTCGACCGATACGGATGGGCTGCGCGGATCATTTCTAACTGTGGACGAAAATGGGCAGCGACTTTTCGCGTTGACCACCTCCGGCCTCACCGTACTGCAACTATCGAGCGTGCCACTGGGAATTGGAACCGTCGCGCCGGCTTCAGTGCCGTCGGCGGGAGGGACAAGTGTCACGATCCGTGGCAGCGGCTTTCAGTTGGGCACCACGGCCACGCTGGGCGGAAAAGCATTGACGGTCGTCTTCAAGGACAAAAATACACTAACTTTCACCACGCCGGCACTCTCCTCTGGCGCACAACAGTTGATCCTCACAAATCCAGACGGCGAAAATGTTTCGCTGGATGCTGCATTCGTCGCGCAATAGTCTTCTTTAACCATTCCGTCGCATCCTTCATCCAAGAAGTGGGCGAAGGGAAGCGCTCGCGGTAAATTGGTTCGAGAGGAAACTCAAATGGATCTTGGGCTTAAAGGAAAAATTGCCGTTGTAAGCGGATCCACCGCCGGGATCGGATTTGCGATCGCTGCCGCATTGGCGGCGGAAGGCGCGCATGTTGTGCTCAATGGCCGGACGGAAGGGCGCGTCACCGCTGCGGTTGACGCCATCCTGAAACATCACAAAGGCGCACAGGTACGCGGCGTGGCTGCCGATCTCGGCAAAGCCGAGGGCGTGGCCAAATTCGTGCGCCAGGTGCCGGAAGCGGATGTGCTTATCAACAATCTGGGAATTTTCGAGGTAAAGCCGTTCGCGGATATCCCAGACTCCGACTGGCTGCGCTTCTTCGAGGTAAACGTGCTGAGCGGCGTGCGACTGACGCGGCACTATCTTCCGGGAATGCAGCGCAAGAACTGGGGTCGCGTCATATTCATTTCCAGCGAATCCGCGCAGCAGATTCCCTCGGAAATGATTCACTACGGGATGACAAAAACCGCGCAGGTGTCCATCGCGCGCGGCGTTGCGCAAACTGTTGCCGGCACCGGGATAACCGTGAACTCCGTCCTTGTCGGGCCGACCGCTTCCGAGGGCGTTGGTACGTTCGTCAAGGATTTTGCTCGCCAACAGGGCATCAGCGAAGCGGAGTTTGAGAAACAGTTTTTTGTGAACATCCGCCCCAGTTCCTTATTGAAGCGTTTTGAAACTCCCGAGGAGGTGGGCGCCGTCGTTGCGTTCATCGCGAGTTCGCAGGCGGCCGTCATCAACGGGGCCGCGATCCGCGCGGAAGGCGGCGTGTTGACGAGCATCCTGTGACGATGGCGGCTTAGGCGCGCAGGTAATCGGCTCTCCAGGTCTGCACCATCTGTTTGATGGCCTTGCCTCCCTGAATGTTGTCACTCAACACTTTTCGCGCCAGCGCCGGAAGTTCCGCGTCACATGCGAAGCGCATGGCCACCAGTTGGCCGCAGGTGAACTCTCCGATGCGCGGCTTCAAATCCGCCGGCATCAAATTCTCCAGGCGTTGGCGCTCTTCCAGGCGTATCACGCGATCCTGCACCTTCAATGCAAAAGTGCGCGCATAGACCATCAGCATCGCCAGCGCCGCGGCCGTGAGCACGCTGATAAAGGCATCCAGCGAAAAGCCGGCCACCTTCCAGCGGTAGACGGACCAGGCGAAGTTCAAGGCCATCACGGGTACCACGAAAAAGTGATAACCCGGTATCCACCGCACGTGATTCGCAAAATTCTGTTCCGCCATGTCCGTTGTTCCTCCGTCTGTGATTTGTTTTTCGGTCCCTGACCTTTCGGCCAGTTATCAACTCGGCGCCTGCCGCACTGTTCTTGCCCCGGTCACTTCTGAAGAATGCACAATCATGGGTAGCCGCGAAACTTGCGGCGGGAAGGCATCATGTCAAACCTCAGCTTTGCGCGGATCATGTACGGCGCCGGTCAGGAACAACATTCGCCCGTCTTCGGGGCGGTGTCCAATCTCCCATCCACGTTCGAGAATTCGCACCGCGCCGATACGCAAACCTCCGTGCATCATACCCACGGCACCAATATTGCCAGCATTCTGCACAATGCGTGGCTAGCTCTCTCACGAAAGAAATAGTTCCTGCGATTGTCGTTGTTCCGCAATTCCACTCTTCCTCGAATTATTTAATGGGCGCCATGCACGGCGCTGCGTGAAAGTCGTCCTTAAACACTGCGCCGTCTTTCATCACAAATTTCACTTTTTCCAGTTCGCTAATCTCTTTCAACGGGTCCGCGCCGACCGCGATGATGTCGGCATACGCGCCTTCGGCCACCACGCCCAGTTCGCCTTTGCTTCCCAGCATCTCGGCCGGGCGCGAAGTGGCGGCCTGGATCGCGGCTGCCGGCGTCATGCCGAACTTCACCATCCATTTGAACTCCTCGGCGATGGGCTCCTGCCAGGGAATGCCGCCGATATCCGTGCCGAAAACAATTTTCAGATTGGCCTTCACCGCCTTGCGGAAAGACGTCTCGTGTAAATTGGCGCGCGCACGATCCCGCTGTCCTTCCGGTGTGTCCGCAGCTGCCCAATCCATGTAATAGACTCCTATCGTCGGGCAATACCAGGTGCCTTGCTTTGCCATCTGCGCGATCTGCGCATCGCTCATGTCCAGGCCGTGCTCGATGGAATCGCATCCGCCATCCAAACCGCGCTGCAGGCCTTCACCGTTGTACGCGTGGCACGCCACTTTCTTTCCCCAGCCGTGCGCTTCATCAACGATCGCCCGCAATTCCTCGACGGTCAACGTCGGCTGTGAAATCAGATGGCCCTGCTTATCCACCCACGAGCGGTGCGTCATGTAAACCTTGATCCAGTCCGCGCCGTGCTCGAGTTGCTCTCGCGCCGCCTTGCGGGCCTCCACCGGACCGTCCACGATCTGCACTCCTTTTGGCATCACCAGCTCGGGGGCGTAACCTTCCAGGTTGTAGCCGCCGGTCGTGGAAATGCCGCGCGTGGAGGCGAACACACGCGGGCCGGGAATCGTTCCTTCCTCGATGGCTTGCTTGATTCCGATATCACCGTAACCTGCGCCTTCGGTCTCGACGTCGCGCAATGTCGTAAAACCCTGCTCAAGCGCCCGCTTCGCCGCATACGTCGCGCGCGCGGCCCGCAACGCGATTCCCGCTTTCAAGATGTTCGCGTCGTACCCGCCCTTGGCGGGATCCTCACCCCACAGAAAAAGGTGGGTGTGAGAGTCGATCAGTCCGGGAAGAACCGTCGCGCTGGAAAGATCGATCATCTTCGCGCCGGCAGGGATTGCCGAGGAACCGTCCGCGACTTTCTCAATTCGTTGGCCGCGCACGAAAATCAGTTGATTCTTGCGTGGCGTTTCGCTTTGTCCATCAATCAGCGTTCCCGCGCGAATCACCATCAGCGGCGCAGTTTCCGCCTTTTGCGCCTGCGCGTGAGAACCCCCGCCGCACAACACGACCAGCAAGAAGGGCAGTCCAAAACGTTTCATACCCGCTCCATTCCGTTTTTTAGTTTGTCTTTGGTTCGATCGTCGAAGAGGGCTACGTCCCCAGCAGGTTGCCTTGTATCCGGGTATAGCCGTGCTCCTCGGCCCACAAGCTTAACGGTACGGCAGCCAGATCGTCTACCACGGGGATAGCATGGCCGTCTTTTGTGAGGTCGATGGTGCGCAGGTAGTGTTTGCAGGTTTCACAGCTTTCCACACGCACGTGCGGAAACTGCTCGGCCACGTAGACAGGAAGTTGCTGCTCTTTTTCCTCGCCGCAATTGGCGCAGAGGATTCGCCGGAACTCCCATTCGAGCGAGCAAAAAGAGCACACTAGAAAGCGCTTGCCGCTGTCGCCTTCCGGGCGCAGCACGCCGAGCACGGGCAGGGCATTGCAGCGCGGGCAACGGCACACCGTCATCAGTGGAGAGGGCGGCAACATGGCGCTGGCGACGAAGTCCGCGTAAGGCTGCAGCACCGCCCGCGCAAAAAAATCTTCGAAGGGGTTGGCCAGCGGAGATTCCGACGGCCCAGCGACCGGCAGATGGGTTTCGAGTAAACCGGTCTTCCAGAATTCCCGCAGGATTTCCGCCTGCCGCCCGGCGCCTTTTGACTTCAAGTTGCGGGCCTCTTCGACCAGGGCTTTCGGGGCGTGCGCTTCGAGAACCTTGAGGAACTCAGCGAAACGCTCAAGCAGGATGGACAGGTTCAGTTCCGAGCGGAAATCCCCATTCGCCGGCACCACGGGCTTCTTCCCCCACAGCTTGGGAATGGCTTCGTAAAATTCCCGTTGAAAGTTTGCGATCGCGCTGTAGAAGGAGAGAATTTCCCGGGCAAACTCATGGCGCTCGGCCAGGAGAGCGGCGCGCTCGATCCGCGCGCGGTAGTTCACTTTCCCGGCCGCCAGAATGGTCATTTCGGGCGGTTGGAATTCGCGACGATCTCTTTATACCAGCCGGGGTGATAGCGCTTCGCAAACGCCAGGGAAACGTCACCGCGAATCACGCTGCCAAACGCGCCGCGCTCCGCGAAAACTCCCATGTAAATGTGGATCATGAAGTTCCCGATCAGCAGCAGCGCTGTTCCTGCGTGCACGACAACCGAAATGTATCGCACCCAACGCAGGCTCCATGGCAGCGATTCTGTAAACCACAGGACCACCCCAGAAGCCAGCAGAAGTATCGCCCCGCCGAAGAAACTCCAGAAGAGCAGCTTCTGTCCCGCGTTGTAGCGGCCCGCGGGCGGCATCTTGTCGTCTTCATTACGAATGTAGTGAGGAAGAGCCTTCCACCACTCGGCGTCCACGGAATCAAAGTTCATCTGTCTGGACCATAGGGCAAACATGTAGCAAACCGCCACGAAGAAGACCAGACCAACCCACGGATGCAGCATTCGCGAGAGTTCCGCACCGCCAAGCGCCGAGGCGATCCAGAAGAGCCAGGGCGACCAGAAGGCGAGGCCCGTCAGCATCAGATAAATGAACGAGCCGGCAGCGACCCAGTGATTCATACGCTCATTAAATTCGTAGCGGAGCACGCGATCGTGAGGAAGCAACTGTTCCTGAGGGCTCACGGTTAATCTCCTTCCTTCGATGCCACGTCCGACTCGTCATGAGCCTTCGGCCCGAACTTCAAGTAATGAGCGAACAATCCAATCAGGCCGCCGACGAGAGCAATGTTGCCCAGCCACTTCAGCGGGTGCTTCCAGAACTTCACCGCCAGCGGAATCGTCGGATTGCTCGGCAGTCCGCCGTAGAGTTCCGGCTTGGTCGCATCGTGCAGCACGTAAATCACGCCCGTCCCGCCGACGCCCGGCGGATCGTATACACCGGCGTTTTCGTAGCCGAAATGATCGCGCAGTTGCTTGGCGCGTGTTTCGGCAAGGAACTTCATGTCGTCCTTGGAGCCGAAATGCAGGCAGCCGGTGGGGCAGGATTTGATGCAAGCGGGTTCAAGCCCCTGGCTGACGCGGTCCGTGCACAGCGAGCATTTGTACATCCGCTTGGTCACGCTGTTGAACTTCGGAATATTGAAGGGGCATCCCGTGACGCAGTAGCCGCAGCCGATGCAGTGATCCTGCTGGAAATCGACCACGCCGTTCGTGTACTGAACGATCGCCCCGTCGGCGGGGCAAGCTTCCAGGCAGCCCGGTTCGGCGCAGTGCATGCACTGGTGCTTGCGCATCAGCCATTGCAGCGTGCCGTCTTCGCGCTCGTGCTCGTTGAAGAGGATCAGGTTCCAGTAATTCCACCGGGTGTCCGGCATCGTCTGGTAGGTGTTGTCGAACGTGGTTTGCGAGAACGGCATGTCGTTCCACTCCACGCAGGCCACTTCGCACGCCTTGCAGCCGATGCAGGTGGTGGTGTCAACCAGTTTGCAGACCGTGAACTGGCGCTGTGTGTCTTCGCCGGGAACCGTGCCGGCGTGGCCGGAGATTTTCTGAATGCGTAGTGTGGCTTGGCTCATGTCAGCTCTCCTACGCCCTCTCGACTTTCACCAGAAAGCCCTTGAATTCCGGTGTGTATGAGTTTGGATCAAAGACCGTCGGCGTAAGCAGGTTTGCCAGCGTTCTTGCGTCCTTGCCTTCGTCCTCGATGATTCCCCGAAACCCCTGGTGAATGTGGAAGCCGATCTGGTAGACCTTCTTGCCGTCGATCATCATCGGCTTGATGCGCTTGGTGACCATCGCCTTCGCAATGTACTCGCCGCGGATACTCGAGACTTTTATTTTTTCTCCGCCATGGAGCCCGAGGTCGTTCGCAAGCTCGGCAGGAAGTTCTATGAAGGGTTCCGGTATTAATTGGACGTTCATGGGATTGTTCTTCGTCCAGTAGTGATAATGCTCGGTCAGGCGATAGGTGGTGCAGACAATCGTGTAACCGTCCTTCGGCGTGGCGTATTTATCGTCCGGCGTTTTGAAGCGCTTGACCACCGGATTATGGGTCTGTTGAGGGTGGAGTACATTGTCGACCGGACTTTCGATCGGTTCGTAAAATTCGGGGAATGGGCCATCGGCGAAGGCCGCAAGCGGTCCAAAGATCCGCCCTACCCCCTCAGGATTCATAATGAACGGGCCCATGTGATCCTTTGGCTTGGAATCGACCTTGAAGTCCGGCACATCGTTGCCAACCCATTTTTGCTGGCCTTCGCTCCACCAGACTTGTTTGCGCGATGGATCCCAGGGTTTGCCGTCCACGTCGCACGACGCGCGATTGTAGAGCACGCGCCGGTTGGCGGGCCACGACCAACCCCATCCCGGGTGCACTCCCATGCCCGAAGGATCCGAGGGGTCGCGTCGCGCGGTTTGATTGCCCGCCTCGGTGAAGGCGCCGGAGTAAAGCCAGTTCCCGCAGGACGTCGTGCCGTCGTCTTTCAACCAGGCATACCCAGGAAGCTGCTGTCCGGCCTTGATTTGCTGCTTGGTCGCTGGATCTTCCAGGTCCGCCAGCGCCTTGCCGTTGACTTCCTTCAATACCTCGGCCAACGGAGGGTTCGAGGGGTTGCTGTAATTCCAAGTGAGGTTCAAGACGGGATCGGGGAACTTGCCGCCTTCTTTCTTGTAGAGCTCGCGAACCTTCAGGAAAATCTGCGCCACGATGGCTTGGTCCAGCCGGGCATCTCCGGGAGATGGCACAGCCGTGTTTTTCCAAAGCACCCAGCGCGCGGAATTGGTGAAAGTACCGTCTTTCTCGGCAAATCCCGCGCAAGGCAAGCTGTACACAGTTGTTTGGATCTGCTTCATTTCGTCGGTGGAGATTCCGGGCGCCCGCCAAAAGTCGCTGGTCTCGTTCGGATAAATTTCTCCGACGACCAGGAAGTCCGCTTTTTTCAGCGCATCGATGTTTTTCTTGGAGTTGGGGCCGATGGCTACGCCGTTCATCCCAAAGGCAAGCATGCCTTTCAAAGACCCGTTGTACATGTGGTCCCACACCTGCCCCCACGAATAGTTGCGATCCACTTTCGGCAGATAATCGAACGCCCACCCGTTTTGTTTTGTGGCCGCGTCGCCATAGAGGGCTTTGAGGTAGCTGACCGCAAATTTCGGAGTGTTGCTGTAGTAGTTGTACGAATCCCACGCGGCCGGCTTCGAAGATGTCGGGGTGATGCGCTTTATCCAATCGGCAAACGAGGCATCCGCCGGCGTTGGAACTTTCAGATAGCCGGGCAAAGAGCTGAAGGAGCCCCTCATGTCTGTGGCGCCCTGAATATTGGAGTGCCCGCGCAACGCGTTGACGCCACCGCCCGCGCGGCCAATGTTGCCAAGCAGCAGTTGCAGAATCGCCGCGGTGCGGATAATTTGCGTGCCAAACGAGTGTTGCGTCCAGCCGAGGGCGTAAATGATCGTGCCCACTTTCTTCGTATCGCCGTCTTTGCGAATCGAAGTGTACAGGTCGGCGGCCTTGAGGAATTGTTCCTTGGGAATGCCGGTGATGCGCTCGACCATCTCCGGCGTATAGCGCGAGTACTGCTTCTTGAGGAGTTGGAACACACAGTTCGGATTCTGTAGCGTGGGATCGAAGTCGACCGTTCCCGGCAATGGCGGAAGGGCAGGGGGTTGTCCGGGTTTCGCGGCCGGAGACGCAGGCGCCTTACCGCCCGAACCCTGGTAATTCCAGCTTGCGCGGTTGTAAGTCTGGTTCTCCGCATCGAAGCCGGAGAACAAGCCGTCGACATCAGGGAGCTTGAAATCCTTTTCTACGATGAATCCGGCATTGGTGTAATTGACCAGGTATTCTTTCGCGATTCGATTGTTTTCGATGGCGTAGTGAATTGCACCGCCGAGGAACGCGATGTCTGTCCCGACGCGAATCTGGCAGAAGAGATCGGCGACCGAGGATGTGCGTGTAAAACGCGGGTCCACGGAAATTATTTTTGCGTTTCGCGTGCGTTTGGCCTCGACGGGCCACTTGAATCCGCAGGGATGATTCTCAGCAGGATTACCGCCCATGATCAGCATCATGTCGGTATTCTTCATATCGACCCAGCCGTTGGTCATCGCCCCGCGTCCGAATGTTGGTCCCAAACTTGAGACCGTGGGGCCGTGTCAAACCGTGGCCTGATTTTCTATATGCACGGCCCCCAGGGCGCACATCGCTTTCACAACCAGATAGTTAAACTCATTCGTGTCGGTGCAGCCGCCGATCCAGGCTAGTGATTCGAGGCGGTTGACGGTGTGTCCGGCCGCATCCTTCTCAACGAAGGTGTCGTCGCGGGTTTTCTTAATACGGGCGGCGATTTCGTTGATGGCATCGTCCCAGGAAATGTCCTGCCATTCGGTGCCACCCGGCCGGCGAACCTGGGGCTTCAGCAAACGCCGGTCGTTCATGATCTCTTGCTGTAGCGAAGAACCCTTCGGGCAAAGCGTGCCGCGGTTGGTCGGATGATCGGGGTCACCCTCGACGTGGACTACTTGCGCGGTGACATTCTTCGCGCGGTCGCCAATGGTGTAGATGATCGTTCCGCAACCCACAGCGCAGTATGGGCAGGTTGAGCGCGTCTCGGAAGCCCGGCCAATCTTCAGCTCACGGAGTTCCGCATAAGCCGGCTTCAGATCAAAGCCGAACACCGCGGCTGCCGTTCCACCTAATGCTGCGATTTTGAAGAAGTCACGGCGAGAAGCGTCCATTGGGACCCTCCGTAAGATGTGAGGAGATGTTTCGCGGCCTCCTCTTCATATTTCTTCCCAAGCCTTCTGTCAAGCCCTAAACTCTCGGCCGCCGGAAGGACCAACGTGGCTTCGATGTTCTGGCGCCGCGGAATGTTTCAAAAATCTTTGGAAACAGGACTAGTTAGGTCCGATAGAACTTCAGCTGACCTGCAATGTCAGGTTTGAGTCCGGAAAGCTATGTGTCGGGCGGGTTACTGCTTAACCTTCGCCGCACAAACGCTAAGAAATCCGACCGCATTTGCCGAAAGTGTAAAAAGATAGAAGAGACGGTATTCAGGCGGGCTAAGTTACCCATTGCGCCGCAGCCGACATTCGGTCTGCGGGTACCAGAACTATTCTGTAGTGCGGAAATTCGTGTGTCCGTCGAGTGATCATGAAAGCTGGCCACAACTCGTCGCTTGCTGCAGCCGAAAAAGGCCGGCGTTCGAACCGGCTCCTGCTTTTCGGCTATTCCCTGACGGCAGTTGCCGTATTACTGTCATTCATCGCGGCCCTGGTTCTCCCCAAAGGTTTTCAACTGGGCCTGCTTGGCGACCTCCTGCAAGCCGGTCTGGTTGGGGCCTTTACCTTCCTCGCGTTTCAGAACATGCTTCGGAGCCAGGCCCAAGTCCGCGCCTTCTGGCTCCTGCTCTTTATCGGGGCGGCGATGTTGCTGTCCAGCCTGCTGATCTGGTCCACCCATGAATTGTGGTTCCACCTGGCAGTCCCTGATGTGCCCCTCGCCGACATCTTTTCATTCGTGGGGCTGGTTCCTCTTGTCGCCGCGACCGCCCTGGAGCCTCAAAGAGCGCACGATACCCGGTTCCGGCGCTTTGGTCTGCTTGATCTCTCCATTCTGATCCTCTACTCGCTCTACCTGTTTGCCTTCTTCGTCTACGCCTACCGTCTGCTCCCGGGTACCATGGAGATCTACAACCACAATTTCAACGTGGCCGACGCGATTGGGAATCAGTTGTTTGCCGTTGCCGCTGGCATTGCGTTTTTCCGGGAACGCGGCGCCTGGCGTCCGGTGTACCGCATTTTCTTTCTCTCTGCCGCGGGCTACGCTCTTGCCTGCGACCTGATCAATGTGGCCATCGATCTCGGCAGATACTATACGGGTTCTCTCTATGACGTGCCTCTGGTCGCTGCAATGGGGGGCTTTGTTTGCCTCTGCCTCGCGGGTCGCCCTCTTCTCCAACCCACTACTACAGCGGCAGAGCGCGAAGGGGGACAGCAGAGACCCATCCGGGGATTCACTTTTCTTTCCTCGCATTTGGCCATGCTCGTCACCCTTTCAACCCCCGCGATTGGATTGTGGCTTCTGACGACCTATGCTCCCCACGACCAGATTTTTTCTTTCCGGCTGGACATCACCCTGCTCACAATCTTTCTGCTGACGCTGCTTCTTTCCATCAAGCAGGATGTTCTCAGCGCCAACCTGTTCGGCTCCCTTCGTCACCTATCCGACACTTACTCCAGCATCGACCGCTTCAAGGACCACCTGGTGCAAGGCGACAAGTTGGCCTCCCTCGGTGAATTGGCGGCCAGCGTCGCGGACCAAATTCGGAAGGCGATGACCATCATCCGGGAGCAGGCCTCTCGCATCACCTCACGCTCTCACGGCGAATCCCGGAGCCGTGCCCTCGCCGGCAAGATTGGTCAGTATGCGGAACGCACGGACGCCCTGGTCGAGAACATGCAGCGCTTCGCCCAGGAAGCCCCGCTGCGACTCGCTCCCGTGGAAGTAAAACCGTTGCTCGAAAGCGCCCTGCATCTGAGCCGCATCGACAAACTGCAAAATGTGCGCGTTCAGTGGGAGGCGGAGACGTCCAGCCCGCTGGTGCTGGCCGATTCCAGCCAGTTGCTTCACGTTTTTCTTCAGATCATTTCGAACGCAATGGATGCCCTGGAAGAAGTTGGGGGCGGCGAACTGGGGATCTCCATACGTCCCTGCGAGCCGCAAGTGTGCATCCAGTTTTCCGATACCGGACCGGGTCTCCTGCATCCGGAGCACGCTTTCGAGCCCTTTTTTACGACCAAGCCCGTCGGGAAGGGAACAGGCCTAGGACTCAGCACGTGTTACGGCATTATTCGCCAGCATAATGGCGACATCACCTGTGGGAACCGCCTTGAGGGCGGCGCTTACTTCACGATTTTTCTCCCCGCGGCCGCTTCGTCAGCCTCGGATTCCGGCATTCCATCGCCCATTGTTTCGGAGCGGGCAGGATGAATATTCAACCTCGCCACAAGGTTCTTCTTGGTATTGCCGGTGCGATTTTCTTGTTGCACATATGCGTTGCGGCGTTCGCCAGGTCCTCGTTCCGGTTGACCATTTTCGGCGATGCGCTCCCCTGCGGCTTGCTGATTATCGCCATCCTGGCGGTACGCGAGAATTTTCGCTTCCACCGCGGAATGCTGCCGCTCTTCTGGAAACTGATAGCCGCGGGATTATTTCAGATGCTGCTATCGCAGGCCTACTGGTTCTACTATGATTCGCTGAAGGTCTATTCCTCTCCCAGCCCGGTCATTGGCGACACACTCTTCCTGCTGGCCCACGTTTTCTTTCTTTCCGCCTTTGTTTTGAGGCCGCATTCGGCTTCCGCAGGCCGCGACATGCGGCTCCGCCATCTCGATTTCGCGCTGCTCACTTTCTGGTGGCTGGCTCTTTACGCCTACTTCGCCCTGCCCTGGCAACTCGTCATCCAGGATTTCGCGAAATACAATCCGGCTTATTATCTCCTCGTGTTGATTCAGCAGCTGATGATCATCATTGGTCTGGGTGTCGTGTGGAGGCGCAGTACGGGGCTCTGGCGCACCTTCTACGGCAGCTTCCTCTGCCTGTTTGTCCTGATCGCCGCGGGGAATCTACTGCTCAGTGTGGCGATCGATCACGGTGTTTATCACTCCGGCGGCTTTTTCGATACGCCCTTCCTGCTTTCGCTAGTCCTGATGACCGTGGTTGCTTCGTATGGCCCATCGCTGCAGCCAGTCGAGGACCAAACTCCGAATCGCGAAATCAACCAGAGCCTGTGGACCGCGCGCCTCGCGATGGTCGCCATCCTTTCCCTGCCGGTCATCGCCCTGCTCGGGTCGTTCGAAAAGAATGTCCCCGAGGACGTGGCCGCATTTCGGCTCCGCCTCGTATTTGGAGCGATGTTGCTCCTCAGCGGCCTAGTTTTCTGGAAGCTGACCCTCCTTGCCAGGGAACTTCGCCGCCTGGTGCGTCTCTCCCAGGGCTCGCTCGAGAATCTAAAATCTGTCCAGGCGCGCGTGACGCACTCACAGAAACTTGCGGCCCTTGGACGGCTTGCCGCCGGAGCCACCCACGAGATCAGCAATCCCCTCACCGCCATCCTGGGCTACTCTGAACTGCTGACCGACATCCCTTCGCTTTCGCCGCCCGATCGCGAGAGCGCCCAGATTATCCAGAAACAGGTGCATCGCGCCCAGGCCGCCGTGAACAGCCTGCGTAACTCGCTGCGAAATCCGGATTCCCTGCATCCAACCCCTGCGGGCGAACAAGGGGATAGCTAATCTTGCCGGCTGGTGCTTAACCCATGGCTCGTTTACTTTTTCTCGCCATCGAGTTCGCCGCCGTTTTTGTGGTTATCCCTCTGCTCATCTATTACCATCGCATCCCGAACCTGCCTATTCCGTATCTTCTGATCATCGCGCTGCTGGCCCTTCTCGTCCTTCGGAGTGACCCCACCTTCAGCCTCTCGCAACTCTCTGCCTGGGGAAACATCCGGCCGTTTCTAACCAGCATTCTCATCAGAGACGCCGTTTGCGTAGTGGGCCTCGGAATCACCGTTTACCTCCTGGCTCCGCAACTCCTCTTTTCCCTCATCCGGCGCTCGGCCTTGCTCTGGGCGGTTGTCTTTCTTCTCTATCCGCTTCTCTCCGTCTACCCGCAGGAACTTCTCTACCGGGCATTTTTCTTTCATCGCTATCAGCCGCTTTTCGGCAACGGTTGGGGCATGATGATCGCCAGCGCGCTGGCGTTCGGGTTTGTTCATATCATTTTCAGGAACTGGCTGGCCGTGGGTCTCTGCGTCATTGGTGGGTTCCTCTTTTCGCTCACTTACCAGACATCCGGCTCGTTGCTCCTTGCCTGCCTGGACCACGCCATTTTTGGGAATTTCATCTTCACCATCGGTCTTGGCCAGTTCTTTTATCACGGCTCCCGGACCTGACTCCCGCCCGTTCATTCTTCTCCCCAAACCGGCTTCCACCCGGTAAAATGAAAGCGAAACAATTCCTGCTTCCTCACGCTGAAATATATGGGTTACCGGGTGCGTATCCACTCTTCAGAGCCACACCCTACCCAAGGAGATGCCGCCGCATGGCGACGACACCCAAATCGCTGAAGCCCGACCTGGGCTCTCTGCGCATCAGCGATACCAAGCGCAATGCCGCCAGGTCCAGCAGGCGGTGGCTTTGGCTGATTCTCGGGGCGCTGGCGCTGATTCTCCTTGCCGTTGCCGCTTCCGCCTTCCGTGATCGCAAGGTCGAAGTGGAGGTCGCCGCTGTCCGCAAGCCTGTCAATGGCCCTGCCGGAGTCCTGAACGCCAGCGGATATATCACGCCGCGCCGCCGCGCGACGATCGCCGCAAAAATCACCGGGCGCGTCACCAGTGTGATGTTCGATGAGGGTACTCGTGTCACCGAGGGACAGCTCCTCGCCACGCTCGATGATTCTGACACGCGCCGCGCCCTGGACTCGGCCAAAGCCGATCGCGACTCAGCTCAAGCGGCGATTGCCGACTACGAAGTCCAGCTTCACAATGCCGAAATCGAACTCCACCGTGCGCAACAGCTTGTGAAGGAAGGCGTGCAGACGCAGCAAGCCCTCGACTCAGCAACTATGACCGCCGATAGCTTGCGCGCCAAAATCAACCTGGCGAAACAGCAGGTCGCGGCCTCCGAGGCGCGTATTCGCGAACAGCAACAGGCCGTGGACAACTGCACCATCCGCGCGCCGTATGCCGGCATTGTGGTTTCGAAGGATGCCCAGGTTGGCGAAATGGTCTCTCCCGTCTCAGCGGGAGGCGGCTTTACGCGCACCGGAATCGCCACTATCGTGGACCTGCACTCCAATGAAATTGAAGTGGACGTCAGCGAATCTTATATAGCAAAGGTACAGCCCAACCAGCCGGTCACCGCGATTCTCGACGCCTATCCAGATTGGAGCATCCCTGCGAAGGTGCGGACCGTCATCCCCACCGCCGACCGGCAGAAAGCCACTGTGAAAGTGCGGATATCTTTCACCGATGACGGCCATGTGCGCCTGATCGATCCTGCAACTCAGCCCAGAATTCTTCCAGACATGGGCGTGAAGGTGACATTCCTCGAGGACGAAAAGCCCAAAGCGGCGGCGGATAAATCGCCTGCGGCGGCGCCCGCAGTGGCGCTGGTGCCGCAAGTCGCTATTCACCAGGACAACTCGTCCAAATTCGTTTTCGTGGTGAAGGGCGATACCCTCGAACGCCGCGCGGTTTCGCTCGGTTCCAATCGCGGGGCGGACGTCGAAATTCTTGCCGGGCTTCAGCCGGATGCGGTTGTCGTCGTAAAAGGCCCGGAATCGCTTCGTGATGGCCAGTCGGTCCAGATTAAACAACAATAGGAGCGCTCCCCATGGTGAAAGTTGACGGAAGTGGTGGTAACTCCAGCCTTATTCAGGTTCGCGACCTCGACAAAACATATCGTCGCGGTGGCGAAGAGATTCACGTGCTCCAGGGGCTAAACCTGGATGTGGAGAAGGGCGAATTCATCGCTTTCATGGGCCCAAGCGGCTCCGGCAAAACTACTCTCTTGAATCTGCTCGGCGGACTGGACGTTCCCACGCGCGGCAGCATCACCGTTGCCGGCGACGAAATCACCAACATGTCCGCGACCCGC
>Ga0210399_10001433_pt1 | contig 18616 bp, 20 predicted proteins | sample IncBWC14MmetaG_FD_150865 | JGI IMG/M metagenome (GOLD analysis project Ga0210399, IMG submission 150865) | Forest soil microbial communities from Barre Woods Harvard Forest LTER site, Petersham, Massachusetts, United States - Inc-BW-C-14-M | ecosystem: Environmental > Terrestrial > Soil >...
TGACGAACGCTGGCATTGCTGCTCAACTCTTCATCAGCCCGTCCACCGTCGACTACCACCTGAGAAAGGTGTTCCAAAAGCTAGATGTGAAATCAAGGACGCAATTAGCTCGCAAAATGGGTGAAAAGGCATCTGGCGGATCCCTCAACGCGGAAGTCGACCGCTCATAAACCGCAAGATCGTTGGATGTGCATCTCGCGCGAGGTGACCTCGAACAGGAAACTCGAATATCTGAAGCTGATGGTCGTCGTTCTCGACATGTGAGGAATGAAGCGGGAGCAGAGTAACCAGAATGCCAGCGGGAAGCAGTATGTGCGGGAACTGCCGCGGCAAATGACCGCTTTTCTTTGGGCGCTACCCATCACGGGTAACCCGGTGCAAATGCTGGAGACTTCCGACGGGGGACTCCCGGGAGGTAGATGACTGCGACGACGTAGTCGGAGCCCAGGCCACGGCGAAACCGCGAAAGTACCCGAGCTTGGTCAGGAAGGAGCTGTTTCATCTCGCGTGCCTCTGCAGGTCGTTTAGGAGTCATTCCCAACCAACGGTCGCTCGGCGTCACCAGTGTCGGCGTCCTCCCCTGCCGTGATTCACCCAATCGCGTGATGTTGGCAGCCCGCACAAACTTCAGGATGGATCCCGACGCCTTCGTCGGCGGGTCCGCTACTTGGGAGAAAGCGGACAACAAGGAGGCGCTTGGGCACGGCGGCGGGGTCGCCACGCGCAAGGCAGCTCAGATTTCCCGCACGCGCGTGATGTCAGTGACCAGACAGGGCTGTACAAACAGTCATGGGGATTGTCGTCTAGTGGTAGTTCAATAGAGTCCCGCTGGATCCGACGAGGAGGGGTGATGACATCGCCAGTGATCGAGGTGCGGACTTTGAGCAAACGCTATGGAGAGACCCTGGCCGTCGACAGGCTGGACTTCGACGTCCTCCCTGGCAGAGTCACCGGATTTATCGGTCCGAACGGCGCGGGCAAGTCGACGACGCTGCGCATGGTTATGGGACTGGATGTACCTACGTCTGGGACCGTGACTGTGGCCGGCAAGCTTTATGCGGAGCACCGGCGGCCCCTCTTCACGGTCGGAGCGGTGCTCGACGCAGGGGCCGTTCACCCGGGGCGTACCGCTCATAGCCACCTTTTGTGCTTTGCCCAATCCAACGGTATCGGTCGAGCGCGCGTAGATGAACTGCTCGAAGTGGTTGGGCTTAGCTCGGTTGCCTACAAGCGAGCCGGCGAGTTCTCGCTAGGAATGCATCAACGCCTCGGGATCGCCACCGCCCTGCTTGGTGACCCGGGCGTGCTCATCTTTGACGAGCCGATGAATGGCCTGGACCCCAATGGGATCGTGTGGATCCGTAACCTTTTGCGCTCCTTTGCTCAGGAGGGCCGCACGGTGTTCCTATCCAGCCACCTCATGGAGGAGATGTCTCTGACTGCCGAGCATTTGATCGTCATTGGCCAAGGACGCCTCCTCGCCGATTCCAGCGTCGGAGAGTTCATTGCGGGTACATCTCGGAACTTCGTTCGCGTCCGCTCCCCCATGGCCGAGCGGCTCGTCGACCTCCTCGCCGCCAATGGAGCGACCTCCAAGAGCGAGGAGGACGGCACCTTGTCCGTGACGGGAACAGATGCCAAGACCATCGGGGAGGTTGCGGCTGCCCAGGGCATTGTCCTCTATGAGCTGACCCCTGAGCAGGCATCGTTGGAGGAGGCCTTTCTAGAGCTCACTCACGACAGCGCGGACTTCCGCCCCGGCGCAGATCAAAGAGCCGTTCGTCACACAGAGGCAGCGTGAACTCGGGACGCGCTGGTGGCACGGCGCCGCCTCTCCATGACAACCGCCCCATCATCGTCGATGCGTGTCGCGCGGAGTGGACGAAGTTCAAAAGCGTCCGCTCCACCTACTGGTCGCTGCTCGGCGCCTCCGCTGCCATCGTTGGGCTGGCAGCGCTCCTGTCTGCCGCCTACATCAAGGGATATAGCACCCAGAGTGCCTCGGCCAAAACGACATTCAACCCCACGGCGTTCAGTCTCAACGGGTTGCTGCTGGCTCAGCTTGCGGTCGGCACTCTTGGCGCGCTCGTCATTACCAGCGAGTACACGACCGGCATGATACGCACAACATTCTCCGCCGTACCTCAACGTCGGGTCGTCCTCACCGCCAAAGCGGTCGTCTTGGGATCGATCGTGACTGTGGTTGGAGTCGTATCTAGTTTCGCCGCCTTCTTCCTTGGCCAGGCCATCCTTTCCGCCAAACGAATAGAAGCGCATATCGGCGAACCCGGTGTCCTCCGCTCGGTCATCGGTGCCGGCCTCTATCTGGCCATACTGGGACTGCTCGCACTCGGGCTTGGCGCCCTCATACGCCACACTGCCGGGGCCATCGCCGCCGTGTTCGGAATCCTCATTGTCCTACCTGGCATTGTCATGGCTCTCCCAGTGTCGTGGAGCAACGCCATAGGCAAGTACCTGCCCAGCACGGCCGGCCAAGCCATGTACACCTCAATCAAGAATAGAGCCACCCTCTCACCTTGGGCAGGTTTCACCCTGTTCTGCGCATACGCCGCCACCACTCTCATCGCCGCCGCGATAATTCTGGTACGCCGCGACGCCTGAACGCGCCCATGATGTTCTCAGTCCCAATTCCGGCGATTGCAGTGTGGATTCCGGTGGCGCTTGTGGCGAACGCCCAATCTCCGACTTCACCCATTGGCCAGCCACTGGGGCATCAAACAAGGGCTGGCGTGATCCCACGATGCGCATTAACGATCCGATCGATCTGACATGGATGAGTCCGACCAGAGACATTTGCAGGGGACGAGGCACTTCTTTTTGAGCCTCGCCAACGGTGATGTGGATACCGCATCCGGCGATTTGGCCGAAACGGCGGTATTCCACGTGCCAGGAACCAGCGCGCTGGCGGGCAGCTTCGTGGGCCGCGGGGAGATCGTACGGCACTTCCTGCAGGTCTTCGAGCTGACATCGGGTGTGGAAGCCCTGCAGTGGGTCGATTGGATGGTGGGCGTCAACTGGGTATCGGTTCTCGTCAAGACTCATATGGCGGCTGGACTTTCGAACTTCGAAGGACAGAACCTTTTCCTGATTAGATCCGACCGCTCCCAGTTGATCAGCGAGATTCGATTGTTCGTGGAGGACCAGGCGCGCTTTGATCGCTTCGTGGCCGAGTGGCGGACACCAGGGAGCTAGTGGCTGCGCTCATGGCCCAGACAACTCGTGGTGGGCGTGGCTTCGGCTGCTAGGCACCTCGGCCTGGGAAGTTTGCATATTCACAAATGAAGATCGATCTCTGGTTCGACTGTGGAGCTCGGGTTCGCCCAGAGCTCGGAATGATGAACTCTTAATGGCCTGCGCCCGTGAATGATCCCCTAGCGCCGCATAAAGTTGCGTTCTCGACTTCACACCAGCTCTTTGTCCGAAGAGCTCGGGACTTACACTGCGGGATAATTCTGGACATGTGAGTCGCGAGGCGCCAGTACGAAGCGCACGCAAACGCGTGATGTCCGCCACCGTAATCCTGCGCATACTCAGTCCGAACAGTCCTGGAGCCGCGGCCGTAAGGCCGACGCGGATGTCGGGATTAGGTAACGAGGAGGGCTCGTGCACGGACCCTGACAGTGCAGGGCCGATCTGATGAGGGTTGAGCAGTACGGAATGTGCATCGTCCCAACCAGACCGTGTGGAGGTCAATCATGGAATCGATAACGGCAGAGGAAGAACACGAGATCGAAGTCGCCAACTCGTCCGGACAGACGCCGGTCGTGTTCATTCACGGCCTCTGGCTGCTCCCTAGTAGCTGGGATCGCTGGACCGCCGTCTTCGAGGGCGCCGGCTACGCCCCGCTTACTCCCGGCTGGCCGGACGATCCCGCCACCACCGGGGAGGCCAAGGCTCACCCCGAGGTGTTTGCGAAAAAGACCATCGGTCAAGTGGCCGACCACTACGCTGACGTCATCGAGAGGCTGGAGAAGAAGCCGGCCGTTATCGGGCACTCGTTTGGAGGTCTCCTGGCCCAGATCGTTGCGGGGCGAGGGCTTTCGGCGGCAACGGTGGCGATCGACGCTGCTCCCTCCCGAGGCGTATTGCCGCTCCCGATGTCGGCGCTGCGGTCGGCCACGCCGGTGCTGAAGAACCCACTCAACCGGCACCGCGCCATTCCGCTGACCTTCGACCAGTTCCGCTTTGCCTTCGCCAATGCCGTCAGCGAAGATGAGGCAACTGAATTGTTCGAGACGTTCGCAGTGCCCGCCCCCGGTGCGCCCGTCTTTCAGTCCGCTGCGGCGAACCTGAACCCGTGGACCGAAGCGAAGGTCGACACTGAGAACCCCAACCGTGGACCGATGCTGATCATCTCGGGCGAGAAGGACAATACCGTCCCGCGCGCGATCTCCGACGCCACCTTCAAGAGGCAGCAACGCAACGGGGGCGTGACCGAGTTCGCCGAGATACCGAACCGAGGCCATGCCCTCACGATTGACAACGGCTGGCGCGAGGTAGCCGATACGGCTCTCGGGTTTGTGGAGCGGTTCGTGTCCTGAGTCCCACGAGCGACCGTCGATCAGCAATCAAACGGACAAATTGAACGCCGGATCAGAGCATCTATGGCGTACACGAACCGTCACGTCACGGGAGCAGCCAAGCCGGGGGAGCCCAACGATCGACCCCCGGCACCGGCACGACCTCCCCCGCCACGGTGGCGCATGTGGCTCCTGCCCGTTGGGATTTTCATCACGTTAATCCTGTTCCTTGTTCCTCACACGGTCGGACGCGTCAGAACTGACGCAGAGGCAATAGACAGATCGGGAATGGATTTGCGAGATGCCCACAAGGGAACACGCGAACGCGTGATGTTTGCTCTCGTGATGCCGCACACACTCAGTCTCAGTGGGTCTGGAAAGTTGCGTGCCGCCGCCGTCTATGTCAACAGCAGCCCGCTGGGTTGACGGTCGGATCGCTGAGGAGCACATTTTTGTCGACATGATCTCCCCTGGAAGCAAGTCGGCATCCTTTGATACGCCGAGAAGATCGACACCGATGACAAAGGGATGCCCCCCTGTCAGCGGAGAGACGGCAGCTTCTACCGAGAGAGCTTGCCCGCCCGTCGCATGGCCCGGATCATCGCTTGTTCGGTCGGTGGGGGAGGTAATGGCTCAGCTCGCTCCGCCCGATCGGCCCGGAATGCCTCCAAGAGGTACGCGACCAGTCGCTGCGATACGGCCGCGGCGTCTGGGCCGGTCGCCTCGACGATTCCGGCGTTGGCCATGAGCAATAGAACGACGTCCTGGGAAACGAAGTCGGTTCGCAGTACGCCTTCGGACTTTGCTCTTTCGATCACGCAGAGCGTCAGTTGGTAGCCCCTCGTGCGTTGTGCCTCGAGCGCCTTGGCGTTCGGGAAAGTCCTCGTCAGGACGTCCTTGAGGCCGCGGTCTGCGGTCTGCATCGCGCAGATTCGCTGTACGTGGCCACAGAATCCGGACCACGCGTCGGGTGCCTGCAGTGCTTGTGCCGCCGAGTCGGCGTAGTGGGCCACGCGACCCTCAAAGCATGCAGCGATCAGGTCAATACGGGTTGGGAATCGCCGGTAGAGGGTGGCGATGCCGACGCCTGCGCGCTGCGCGATGTCCTCGAGCGGGACGTCGAGTCCGTCCTCGGCGAACGCGGCCTGTGCGGCGTCGACGATGCGGTCTCGGTTCAGTTCAGCGTCGACTCGTAGCGGGCGCGGGGTGGCGCGGGCCTTGACCATGAGCCAAGGGTATCAGATTAAGTGTAGACAACCCTCCACTTAGTGTACAGTGAAAGTGGAGGTAAACCTCCGGATATGAGCTACCGGACCAAGAGCAACGAAAGGAGATCGTGATGACGATCGGGAGTGGATCAACTCGGATCTGGACGACCGAGGACAACAAGCGCCAGATGCAGGTATCAGACGATGCCTTCATCGCGAAGGACATCGGCCGCTTCAACCACGCCGACGATGCCAAGATGCACATGCCAGGCGGCGTGGAGATGGACATGGCAGCGCACGTCGCGGACATCGTGGACACCTATGCGGCCTTCCCGGATATCGGACCGCACAATCACGACTACAAGATCGTCTTCGCCGAAGGTGAGTGGACGTTCGCCGTGGCCGACGTCACGGGAACAAACACTGGTCCGATCATCGGGCCGGCCGGCGCCTACGTGCCACCGACGAACAAGAAGGTGGCCTTTGAACTGTGCACCGTAGCCCGATGGGTCCAGGGCGAGATGGTGGAGGAGTACATCTGGACTGACGTCTTCCGCATGCTGCGACAGCTAGGGTTCGCTGGTCCACCCGTCGGGACAGAGGTTCCCCCAACCCTCGAAATGAACGCGGCAACGCCGCTTCGATCCGGGATGGGCGGATCGTCTGAACAGAACAAGCACCTAATGAAGGAGTCTGACGACGCCCTCAATGCCGGAACCTTCAATGCGCAAGATCTCCATTTTGCGGAGGGCATCACCGTCTACGGTTCAAGCGAGGCTCCGACAGGCGCAGACGCGTATCTGAGAGATACGGAACGAGTCCGTGAGGCCTTTCCCGATCTTCACCTTTACAACGACCCCTATCGGGTCGTCGTGGCCGAGGGCGACTGGACAGGGACGGTAGCCCGCATGACGGGCACTCAGACGGGACCGATCACGTCTCCCGAAGGGATGGACATGCCGACGATTCCGCCTACCAACCGGGCCTTCGACCTCAACCACTACACGATCGCTCGCTGGCAGAATGGCGAGATCGTCCAACTAAAGATCCTCTTCGACTTTGTCGGCGTCCTCCAGCAGCTCGGACTGGGATAACGATCATTCGCGCGCGCTCGCTTCGAATGAACAGAAAGTAATGAACATGCAAGCCATGGCCATCGACGACTTCGGCACGCTCCCAACGCTTCATGATCTTCGCGAACCCGAACCAGCAGAAGGTGAGGTCCGAGTCCGAGTCGAGTATGCGTCTGTGAACGGTTTCGATCTCGCCGTGATGAGCGGTGCGACGAGGGCGGTCATGGAACACCGTTTTCCCATCGTGCTGGGCAAGGACTTCGCGGGCACGGTCGACGAGGTGGGCCCAGGTGTGATCGGCGTGGCCGTGGGAGATCAGGTCTTCGGTGTGATAATGAAACCGGCGCTCGGTGACGGCACGTTCGGTGAGATGGTCACTGCGCCAGCGGCCTACCTCACCGCCATTCCCGACGGCGTGGATCATCAGCGAGCCGGCGCGCTGGGCCTGGCCGGTGCGGCAGCGCTCAGCGCCGTAGATGCCGTCGCCCCTGCGCCCGGCGAGACCGTTCTGATCTCGGGTGCCACTGGCGGTGTGGGCTCGCTTGCCGTGCAGCTTGCTGCGCAACGGGGTGCGTACGTGATCGCCACCGCGCATCCCGGCGAGGAGGCGTTCGTCCGCGGCCTCGGCGCTGCCGCCACTGTCGACTACAGTGACGACGTAGTCGAGGCTGTCATCGGGATGCGTCCCGATGGCCTGCACAGTGTGGTCCACCTTGCTGGCGACGGCCTCGAACTAGCGGACACCCTGGCGTCAGGGGGACGGTTTGCCTCGACCGTCGGACTCGGCCCCGAACATTTCGCGGGCCGAGATCTCGAAGCGTATGCCGTCATGGCGCTTCCCAGCACGGAAGTGCTGGACAGACTGGCAGCCGATGTCGCAACAGGCCGGCTCATTGTGCCTGTCCACAGCGTCTACCCCTTGAAGGAAGTGCCCCAAGCGCTGCAGGACTTCGCAGGGCCGAAGTTTGGCAAGTTTGTCATCGCGGTCGCCTGAACCTTTGTGCATCAATTGCCTCCGGAAAACCAAAAACAAGGAGCAACCATGACATCGTCCAGCCCCGCCGACCTCCTGCAGAGCGGGGGCGCTTCCGGGACTTGGCAGCTTGACCCCGCCCCGTCCTCGATCACTTTCGCGGTCAAACACTTCTGGGGCCTCATGACCGTGAAGGGACGGTTCGGCGAAATGGAAGGTACCGTCGACGTGAGCGAGACAGGAGCGGCGCGCGGTTCGCTCACGGTGAAGTCAGAATCCCTCGCTACGGGTATCAAGAAGCGCGACGGGCACCTCCGATCGCCTGCCTTCTTCCACGTCGGCGAGCACCCCATGATCACGTTCCGGATCGATGACGTGGTCATGGTTGGACCCGATCTGGCGCAGGTCACCGGCGCACTCACGGCAGCGGGGAAGAGCCAGCCTGTGCGATTTGACGCGAGGCTAGAGGCAACAGCCGCCGGCCCCTGCGGCGGTGATAGCGCGATCGTTGATGCTCGTGCGGTGATCGACCGCACCAAGCACGGCATGACGTGGAGCCCTATGGGGATGGCTGCGAGGGTGGCCACAGTTACTCTGCACCTGGTGTTCGCCCGCAGGTAGGTGGCGACTTGGCCACGACCGACCACCGCCCGCGATGACCCCGTGCGGGACTGACCGCCTGACGAACCACGGAACCGCTCGTCACGAGAACACTCCCAATATGGCCTGGCAGGCGACCGAGGACCTCCGGTCCGATCCCCAATGTCCAGCTCGATGAGCTCGGCTCGGTTGAGATCTACGAATTGCCGAGGCAGAGGGTCTTAGCTGTCCCGATGTCGAGGACCGGCAGACCAAGGTGTCGAATCGGAGGGCCCGGGCAATGTGGCTGCGCGAGGGAGTGCCGATCGACAGGCCTGATGCCTTCATGGGAGGAGGGGAGTTTGGGCACTTCCATCGTTGGGACCTCAGCACGCATGTGATCCTGTCCGATGGACAGCGCTCGATCCGCTGTGGAGGCCGGGTGGGCCGAGGTCCATCCGGCCCTTCCCTTAATGGCCTTCCGGAGAACCGCCTGATGGTGTACGGGCCAGGAGACCTTCCGAGGCGAAGTCGTCTACAGCCCACTGCTCAAGGCATACCGCTATGCCGGTGGGCGCGAGAACAGGCCGCTCAGGATCACCATATCAACAGCAGCCCGTTGGGTTGACAGTCGGATTGCTAAGGAGCGCATCTTTGTCGACATGATCTCCCTGTTGAAGCAAGTGGGCGTCCTTTGACATAAGGCGGAGTGCTCCTGGGCGTGCCACATGGTCAAGTTCCCGGGAGCGCCGATTCCTGTACCGCCGCTAAATGGCGGGAGAACTGCGGTCTGGCGTGCATCAGCGCTCCGAAGACCCTCTCGGGTCTCTGGTCGCTTTCTCCGTTCGGGACAACCTCTTGTCGTAGACCGTTTAAGCGTGGTCTGGGTTACCGTGCACGCGTGAGATTAGTCGGCCGGTGCAGTGAGCGCGATGAGATTCAGGGCGTGTTCGCCGCGGTGCGAGACGGTCTGAGCGGAGCTCTCGTGCTCTCTGGCGAATCGGGAATCGGCAAGACGGCCCTCCTCGAGGACGCCATCGACTCGGCTCCTGACCTCCGGTTTATTAGCATCACGGGGTTTGAGTCGGAGATCGACCTCGGGTTCGCAGCAATCCACCAGCTGCTCGCGCCAGATGCGGCACTGATAGGCGAGCTGGCCCCTCCCCAGCGGACGGCGTTACGGGTCGCCTTCGGATTGGAAGTTGGTCCTCCGCCCGATCGGTTCTTAGTTGGGCTCGGTGTGCTGACCTTGCTCGCCCGGGCCGCCGCGGATCAGCCGCTCATCTGCATCATCGACGACGCCCAGTGGCTCGATCTCGAATCGTCGCACTCCCTCACCTTTGTTGCCCGACGGCTGTATGCCGATCGAATCGGCCTCATCTTTGCCGTTCGTACCCCGTCGGCCCGAGCCGAAGAATTCGAGCAGCTGCGGACGCTGTCTCTTCGCGGTCTACCTGAAGCCGCCGCCCGCCAGCTCTTGGATTCTGTCGTCGAAGGGGTCCTCCAGGACCACGTCGCCGAACGTCTCATTTCCGAGACAGAAGGAAATCCCCTCGCTCTGCTCGAGTTGACCTCGGAGTTCACCGCGGGAGAGTTGGCCAGCCGGACGTTGGCGCTAGAGCCGCTCCCTCTCAGTCGCCGCCTCGAAGTGCACTTCCTTCGCCAGGTACGCCAGCTCGGGCCCGATGCGCAGGCAATGCTCCTTCTCGCTTCCGTCGACTCCTCTGGGGGACCGGCGGAGCTGTGGACCGCCGCCGCCCACCTTGGTATCGACCCGGACGCGGCTGCGTTCTCGTGCGAAGCGAGCGGTCTACTCGATCTTTCCGGTGCCATCCGCTTCCGTCACCCACTAATCCGTTCAGCTGTCTATCACAGCGTGACGGACATGGAACGCCGACGAGCGCACGCGGCCTTGGCCGACGCCGGTGACACCGTTGGCGATCAGGATCGCCGGATCTGGCATCGCGCTGCCGCAGTGGTCGGTCCGGACGAGGGGATCGCCTCCGAGCTCGAACGGGCCGCCGATCGGGCGCGTGCCCGTGGGCGGTACGCCGCCTGGGCAGCGCTGCTGGGCCGGGCCGCCCAGTTGACGCCAGACGATCCTCATCGGGCACAGCGGGAGTTGGCTGTCGCCGAGGCAGAACTGACTGCGGGGAACCCGACGACCGCCCGGGAAGTGATCGACCAGGCTCTACCCCGCCTCACCGATGACCACACGCGAGGCCTGGCCCAGCGCCTGGAAGGGGCCATTCTGTTCGCCACCGGCAGGCCGTCTGAGGCAGTGCCGGTTCTCGCCGAGGCGTCCCGAACTCTGGCTAGCGACGAATCGCTGGCCCGGCACACCATGCTCGAGGCGTACGAAGCAGCCATATGGGCGGGACCGGGAGAGACACAGGAGATGGCCCGCACCGTCACCTCCTTTCCTCCGCCCGAAGGCGAGCCGACAGTAGGCGATTCATTACGCGAGGGTTTCGGCGCCCGGTTCACAGTCGGCTACGACGCCGGCGTGGGGTCGCTGCGTCTGGCGATCGCCGCCCTACGGGCCGACGACCTCGACCCTGCTGAAGGACTCCGATGGTTCAGCCTCGGCATCATTGCCGCCGGCAGCCTCTGGGATGACCGCGCGCTTCTTGACCTTTCAGTCCGCTTCGTGACGCTGGCCCGACGCCTCGGGGCTCTTACGGCGTTGCCCATGGCGCTGACGTTCCGAAATGGCGCCGACTTCCTTGCCGGCCGTTTGGACGACGTGGACGCTCGGGCCGACGAGGCGAGAGACATCGCCGTCGCCACTGGCAATAGCGGCTTAATGAGCGACGACCTCGCGAGGCGAGGTCGCACCAACGCCTTTCGGGGCAAGGTCGACGAGGCTCGCGCCGGCGGAATGGTCCAGATTCGCGAATCCGTGGCACAAGGCCAACGCGGCTCGGCAGGGTTCGGTCAGTACATTGTGACTCTGGCCGAGATTTGTGCAGGCCGCTACGACGCAGCACTGGCCAGTGCCCAGATCACCGTGGACGAAGACTACGCATACATTACTGAGCTCACGTTGCCAGAGCTGGTCGAGGCGGCAGTGCGCGTTGGTCAGCACAACACTGCAGCGTTGGCCTGCGCCACTCTTTCGGACCGAGCGCTCGCGTCCGGGACAGACTGGGCGCTCGGATTGCGTGGTCGGTGCCTGGCCCTCGTCAGTGAGAGCAAAAGCCAGGCTGAAGATGCCTATCGGGAGGCTATCTTCCACCTCAAGCAGAGTACGGCGGCCGTCGATCTTGCCCGCACGCATCTCTTGTTCGGCGAATGGCTCCGGCGCAGAAAGCGCCGCCGAGATGCCCGGGAACAGCTCCACGTGGCCTACGATCTGTTCTCGTCGATGGGCGCAGAGAACTTCGCGGCGCGGACGGCGGCCGAGCTTGTTGCCTCGGGCGAACAGGTTCGCAGGCAGAGCCCCAAGACGAGCCACGACCTCACACCGCAGGAAGCTCGGGTGGCTGAACTCGCCGCGGAAGGGCTTTCGAACAACCAGATCGCCACGCAGCTCTTCCTCAGTCCGAGCACGGTCGACTACCACCTGCGAAAGCTCTACCGCAAGCTCAACGTGACGTCGCGCACCCAGCTGGTCCGCTACCTCTTCGAACACGCGTCTGCACGTCCTACGACGAAATGAGGGTTAAGGCTTTCGCCTGCCTCTGACGAGCACGCCGCCCGGTGGTAGGCCGTGAGGACGCGGATGGCCTCCGAGACCCTCGTTTGGGTTGTTACTCGTTTTCCACCACGTGGACCGTGTCATAGCGGGTTCAGAGGTTCGATTGTGAGCTGCTCCCATCGTCCATAGACGTGACGACCAGATGGACCCCACTCGTCCTCGTGGTTCGTGAACACGCGGACACGGGATGCCAAAGAGCATGTCCAGGCAGAGCATCTAATCAATGGAGTTTGGTTAGGTACGGCCCATTCTTGGAGGCAGGAAGAACGGGTATCCGTGCAAGGAGGTTGGCTTGGATGTCACCAAACGAAGTTGATTCAAAGATCCAGCGGCTGGAGAGTCGACTCGACAAGGCCGAAGCGCTGCTGGATGCGGCCGGTCGGGTGTTGGAGACGATTGAGCGGGTGCACGACCACGCCGGACGAAGGCGACGGACACAGTTCGTTCTCGTCGCAGGGAGCGCCCTTATCGTTGTCAGCGTCGTGGTCTCCGCCCGACGACAAAACTCACATTGATCGATCAGCCGTCCATCGTCGGATTCCCTGAGACGAACGATCTGATGGAGCCATGCTGACCTTGGAACAGACGCCTCTAGCCAACAGACACAGCGGACCGGCCGCGCCCGATCGCAATAGAGCTGCTCGCTCCGCAGTGTCTCTGCGTACGCCGATGGCGTGCGAGTCCGTCGTAAGCGATGCGGTTTATCATCTTTTTTCAGGATTTGTGATGATCGAAAGCCTCGGTCAAACAATTCGCACACAGCGTGGCTCGACAAATACTTTGGATCGAGTCTCTGAGAACATCTGTATCGTTCTCAAAAGACTCGACGAGTGCAATCATGCATACTGGTTGTTACAGAAAAGTCGAAATCAAACCCTCGTTCGATTGCGCGAGTTCTGCAGCGCCTTCAGGTGTCGTTATCGTGGCCGAGAAAAGACTCACGTCACGGATATCCGTTCAAAGCGGCAGTTCGCTTGGAAAGAAGCGAGCCATTTGGCCACGAAAGGGAATGCGTCGGAAACGGATACAGCTGTCGCATTAGCAATCTTGCAGCTTGTCGGTGCCTACAGGGCAATGGACGTTCTGTCCGCCTCTCCCTTTCCAACCGGTTCGCCCTACTCGTTCGGGCTCGCCTGTCACTGTCTGTGTGCTGCCCTCGTAGGTCTTGACGAATATTCAACGGGGAGCGAGCTGCGTTGCTGCGAAACCTCGTTCACAGTTGAGACGAGCCATGATCTCTGACTTGACATAAGGAGGTGACCTAACGAAGCAAGGACGTGTTTTGCTCATCGACTAGGCGGACTTTCCCAGCCGTCAAAGGTACGCAACCGCGGGATGTCGGAGGAGACTCGGTCGTCACAGGATTGAGGCGTAACTGCAAACGATCCGAGGATGGCCGTCGTGAAAAAACCAAAGAAGTTGCTGGAGATGGATGTCAAGGACGAATTTGGCTGGGACCCACTGCTGGACGCGAGCAGGATCGTCGTGGAGGCCAACGATGGACGGATAACGCTAAGAGGGGTTGTCCCGAGCTACTACGAATCCGTTCTGGCGGATGAGGATGCTTCGCGTATTGGCGGTGTCACGATGGTCGAGAACCAATTGCTGGTGGGCATCGTCGGTCAAGCCGTTGCCGATGCTGAGGTTGCCGCGGACTGTATGGTCGCACTCAATAGTGACAGGTACGTTCCGCAGGGTTCAGTGAGCGTGGAGGCAACCGATGGTTGGGTCACACTCAGTGGGGAGGTTCGTCACCACTTCCAACGGAGGGCTGCGGAACACGCCGTCCGGGGCGTGGGTGGCGTTGTCGGGTTGACCGACGACATCGGCCTCACCTCCGAGCCGATTGCAAGCGATGTGGTTGACCGGATCAAGCGAGCATTCAAGCGCAATGCCATCATCGATGACTCCCTGATTGAGGTCACCAGCGACGATCACACCGTCTACCTCGGGGGCACGGTTCCCGACCGATTCGCTATGGACGAGGCCGTCGGCACGGCATGGTTAGCACCTGGTGTCCGCGAAGTGGTCAACCGACTGCTCATCGTTCCTTAGAAGTATCACCTTTGCTCCTCAGGGCTGCGTTCCGGAGAGCAGGGCTACGACAGACATGGCTCACGCCGGCCGCCCAGCGGGTGGCGGTCCGGCTGTTCATCAGCCTGGGCTCCGTCGTCGAGTATCGGCGGTAGCTTTCGGAAGGTCTGTGTCAACTCAGGAACGTAAAGCTGGTCCGAACTCCACTCAGAACGATCCGCGTGATCGATTCTTTGGACGCCGACTTGAATGGGCAGATCCGGAGCAGCGAAGCGCGATGCGTGTGGATTGGCTCGCAGAGCACGGGTGCACCGCTCTGAGCCAGGGCTGAAGTTGCTCGAGCAATCCTTCGGAGCGATGTGTGTCCGATCGGGGTCGACATCAACTGTCGTGGATTCCATTCAAGATGACCCGATCGCGTGATGTCGACCGGAACCTCATATCGCACGATGGCCTCTGGAACCAGACTTCCGCTCGAAAGGGACACAATGCAAAAGCCAAACAATCTGCTGGAATCCGATGTTCAGGATGAGCTCGACTGGGATCCCCTCTTCGACAACAGCCGGGCCATCGTCAAAGCGAATGACGGAAACGTGACGCTCACTGGAGCGGTGGACACGTACTATGACACGATCCTCGCCTCAGACGATGCCTGGAGCGTCGGCGGAGTGAAGTCCGTCGACAACGAGCTACTGGTGGGTCTCGTTGGAGACGCAATTGCCGATGCAGACGTCGCCGCGGACTGCCTCGATGCCATCGATCGGGACCGATTCGTCCCCAAGGGAGCGGTCAGCGTGACCGTTGTCGACGGTTGGGTCACGCTCAGCGGCGAGGTTCGCCGTCACTTCCAGCGGATGGCGGCCCAGCACGCGGTGAGCCGGGTCGACGGCGTCCTTGGCGTCACCGACAACATCACCCTTAGCGGCGATGCCATGCCTGGCGACGTCGCAAACCGGATCAATAAGGCCTTTCGACGCCACGCAATCATCGACGACTCTCTCATCGAAGTGTCGACGTCCGGTCACATCGTCTACCTTGACGGAGAGGTCGGCTCTTGGTACGCCATGGACGAGGCAGCGGATACCGCCTGGGAGGCGCAGGGAGTGACCGAAGTGGTAAATCGGCTCGTTGTCGTTCCGTAGAACGGCGCCCTCTGAGCGTGTGACGACCTCCGCTGAGCTCGGCTCCGTGGCAGCACAAACGGGGCCGGGCTTTCGGTAAGGCGAGTCTTCAGCAGGTTGGGCTCCGAGCGGGGCCGGCAGTCCGGGCAGCAACGTTCCAAACCAACGGGATGAGCGTGAACTATTCATGACTGCCGATTTCCAACCCAACTCGAGTGACCCGTTTCCGTCCGCTCGGCCTGAATGGCCAATTTCGGCACAGGGCGGAGCTGGCGACCTGATCTCTCCAGTCCTGTACGACCTCGTCATGTGGGGTTTCACCGAGCAGAACTCCCTTGGTGAACGCGTGCTGCGCAGCGACATTCAGGACCGACTCGACGGTGACGGCGATGCTCAGCGACGACTGAACGACCTGGAAGGCAATCCTCTGTACGTGGGGTACCGATGCCAAGCCTGTTGGGAGGCGGCCGTGACTCTTGTGACTTATGGCCACCACCTCTGCGCATGGGACGCTCGACCGCTTGGTGCTCCGCCACACCGATCACTTCCGTGAAACGCTCGGGCCGACCACGGGCCAAGGACGGCTCGCCGCGGCAACGGAAAACGCCAGGGGAACAGCTACGCGAGCACCGCACCGTCCGCCTGGCTCTGTCTGGGCGGGTGATCTCGCTCGCTCAACTCGTCGGCCGTTCCGTGCGGGACACGGAGGGCATTCCGGTGGGTCGGGTCAATGACGTTGTGGTTCGGTGGGACAGTGGCGCTGCACACCCACCAGTCGTCGGCGTTCTGGTCCGCGCCGGAAAGCGGTTTGCCTTCCTGGCGGTCCGGGACCTCATATTGGGGCAGACCGGAGTTCGCCTGCGGTCGGCGAAGCTCGTTGTGGGTTCGCCCATTCGCCGGCAGGGGGATGTGGCGCTGGCCGGTGACGTCCTCGACCGCCTGGTCGACGTCGCCGGAGTGCAAGTGGTCCGCGCCGCCGACGTCTACCTGGTCCACGGGGTCAACGGGTGGGAGGTTGCCGGCATCGACGTCGGGCTGTGGGCGCTGTTTCGTCGGCTGCTCCCACCGCGCCGATCCAGCCCCAGGCCCGACCGCTCAATCGATTGGGCTGATCTCCAGGCGTTCGTGCCGCCTTTCGACGAGACGGCCCTCGTAGATCCCGGCGACCCAGCGGCATCCGCAGGAACTACGGGAAGCAGGGTCCAGCTGGCACTTGACGATCCCGGGAAGGGCGCGTCCAGGGGGACCTGAGCGCTCGAGCGAAGCCAGTCGAGCGCGGGTCCCCCGAGCTACCCCTACCGAGCCGAGGAAAGCCGTCGTTGCTATCTGGATCCGGTGTCTTCGTAGTCCCCCTCGGAAAAGCCCAGGCCGGGGCTACCCGATGCCGTCTGTGCAAACCGTGAGGGCGGGCGTCCGGCGCTCGGCGGACCGTCATGAGCCGGTGCAAACCGACGACCAAGACTCAGGATTTACGGGATTCGAGCATCATGCAGTTTCCGTACCCTTGTTTCATGGTCATGCAAGAGCTCGCGAGGACCGACCGGTACGACGTGACTCAAGTTGGCGGCAAATTCGATCTGCGGAGAGAGCTAGCACGGGTCCTGGTTAGTGAGCCGCCGAGCCCGTTCGTGCGTGGGGAGATCGTCGACTCGTGGCGACAGTCGGTGGCGCTCGGCCTCGTGCCGCACCGCTTCGATCTCCCCTATGACGGCTGCCTTGAGGAGGACTCGCCTCTGGCGCGCGCCGCCGAGCCGGTCGTCGACCGGTTGGGCGCCGATCTTGCCTTCACCGAGATCAGCGTCGTCCTCTGCGGCGAAAGCGGCTGCATCGTGGCTCGACGGGCCCCGGGCCCGCTGGAGGAGGCTCAGCTCGACGAGCTGACGTTTTCGCCGGGATACCTCTGGGGCATGGAGAACGCGGGTACGAACGGCCTGAGCGGCGCATTCGCCAATGGTTCGCCATTGCTGGTCCAAGGAGACGAGCACTTCGCCGATGTCCTTACGACCATAGCGACTGCCGGCGCTCCGATACGTGACCCATGCACGGCCCAGGTGCTCGGGGTGCTGGCCTTGGTTTGCTCTGAGGGATCGGCCAATCCCTTGTTGCTCCCCGTGGTCAGTCGGGCAGTGCGAGAGGTCGAGCAACGACTGCTCAAAGGGTCCCTGCCACTCGACAGCGTCGTCGAAGAAAGTTTCCTGATCGCCCGACGGCGAACGCGTGGCCTTCTGGCGGCAGTCAGTTCTCGCACTCTTCTGACTAACGCAGCCGCGGCGCGGCTGTTCACCGTGGCGGACCGCCCACGGCTCTGGGACTTCGCCTCTTGCAATCTGGGCATCCCCGGAAAGATCAATCCACTTTTCACCTTGGCGGATGGCCGGACGTTCGGCGTTTCTCTCGAAGCGATACTCGATGGGGGTGAGGTTGCCGGTGCACTGGTCCGTTTCACCCCGACGCACGAATCGTCACGCCGGCCGACCCACTCGTCAAGGTCGCGCCGTCCCACGTTCGGGTGGGACAGCCTCACCGACGCGGAGCACTCCGTGACCGAACTGGTCGCCGATGGCCTTACCAACCGCGAGGTCGCCGCCAGGCTCTTCCTGTCGCCTCATACCGTCGACTCTCACCTACGACACATCTTCCGGAAGTTGGACATCAACTCGCGGGTGGATCTCGTCCGCATCGTTACCGTCCGCAGCGTCGCCAATCGTGCGCCTATCGGAGCAGCCGAAGTGGCGTGAGTGCAGTCCTCGTTGGGCTCGTGCGCGAACCGGTCCACGTTCGCCTGCGTACGCGCCACGAATGCGGGCGCCCGTGCAGCTGAGTGCCGGGCATTCCTCCCTATGGGACCATGGCCACTAGGGCAATCCAAGGTGCAGGATCCCGTGCCGCCCAAGGTCGGCTTTTGCACGTCCCCCTCTCTCGGAGTGCGCAGCTGGTGGCGACCTGTTTCTTGTTGATCGCCGCGGGGATGGTCCCTTGGACGGTATTTCTGGGGTTGTCCCTCCCACCCAAGTTCGACGCTGGACACTGGGATCTGTTGTGGACCGGCTTCGACGCTGGGCTCATATGTGTCTTGGCCTACGCAGCCTGGGTAGCGTGGTTCCACCGCCAGATCATCGCCGCGACCGCGATCGTGGCCGGAACCCTGCTGCTGTGTGACGCCTGGTTCGACATCCTCACTTCGCTCGGGCATCGCGACCAGTGGGTCACCCTGTTGATTGGGTTCGGGGGCGAGCTCCCGCTGGCGGTGTTCTTCTTCTGGCTCTACCGCAGGATCGTCTTGGCTTCCCTCGCTACATTCCACGAGCGGCTAGGCGACGGTCCGACCCCCGAGCGTCTCCGCGACGCGCAGATCCTGTTTCTGACGACCCGGGCGGAGCCACCCCG
>Ga0210399_10001437_pt1 | contig 18595 bp, 18 predicted proteins | sample IncBWC14MmetaG_FD_150865 | JGI IMG/M metagenome (GOLD analysis project Ga0210399, IMG submission 150865) | Forest soil microbial communities from Barre Woods Harvard Forest LTER site, Petersham, Massachusetts, United States - Inc-BW-C-14-M | ecosystem: Environmental > Terrestrial > Soil >...
TCCTACCTAGATGGATACAGGGGCACAGCGTCCAATACATCTGACCAACAGACCAAAAAAGGGGAGCCTGCCCAAACCCTGCCCATAGGTGTCCATCTTGCCCAAGTGCCACGGTTTGCGGTCGCTGAGGAGAAAAACAGAGGAAATAGTGCAAAAAGGCTGGCTAAATGGGAGAATCGCGGCCTGCAAGTGGGGCATCCCAGAGATTCCAGCTCAAGAACGCTAAGAAAGCGACCACCCAGCCTAACCCTAACGCTATAGGCACTTTCGCTGCATTCCAAAAGCAGGGTAGACACCTGTCATCTCGAAAAGTGCACCTCGACACCAGAACTCAGGTGTCAAGGCCGCTCACAGAACTGAATCTTTATGTGTGGTATCACGGGAATTTTTAATCCAGATGGAGCGCCCGTCGCTCTCGAATCCCTAAAGGGGATGGTCCGGATGCTGGCCCATCGCGGGCCTGACGATACCGGATTTCACGCAGAACACGGCGTAGGTCTGGCGCATGCGAGGCTGAGCATCATCGATCTCGCCTGCGGCCACCAGCCCATGTGCAACGAAGATTCTTCCTTGTGGATCACCTTCAACGGCGAGATTTTCAACTACGTCGAACTAAGGAAAGAGCTGCTCAGCAAGGGTCATCGGTTTTCCACCCACAGCGATACCGAGGTCATCCTCCATCTTTACGAGGAAAAAGGAGAAGACTGCGTCCAATATCTGAACGGACAATGGGCTTTCGCTATCTGGGACAACCAACGTCGCCGTCTATTCCTATCTCGCGACCGCATGGGGGTAAGACCCCTCTTTTACACGAAGGCAAACAAGGCCTTCATCTTCGCCTCTGAAATAAAAGCGATCTTTGCGCATCCCGGCGTCACCAGAGGAATCGATGTTCACGGGCTGGATGAGGTGTTCACCTATTGGTGCCCGATTCCTCCGACGACCCTCTTCAGGAATGTCCACGAACTTCCCCCAGGCCACTCCATGACCGTGGATGCCGACAGGATTGTGGTGCGGCCATACTGGGAAAACCAGTTCGAGAGGGAATCGGAGGTTGTCTCTCCTTCGCGGGAACAGGCATACGCCGACGAACTGCTCCAACTCTTGATCGACGCAACACAAATTCGCCTGCGTTCCGATGTCCCCGTTGGAGCTTATCTGAGCGGCGGGCTCGACTCGACCCTCACCACAGCATTGGTCAAGAGGTATACAAACGCGCGCCTGCGAACCTTCTCGGTCGCTTTCGACGCCCCCGAATTCGATGAAAGCTCCTTTCAGGCGGACGCCGTACGTTTTCTGGACACCGAGCATCAGGAAATCCGCTGCAGCAAGAACCAAATCGGCGAAGTATTTCCAGACATTATCTGGCATACCGAAAAACCAGTACTGCGCACGGCTCCGGCTCCCATGTATCTTCTCTCTCGGTTGGTTCGGAAGAACGGTTACAAGGTCGTAGTGACGGGAGAAGGTGCCGATGAAGTGCTCGGTGGTTACGACATTTTCAAAGAAACCAAGATCCGCCGCTTCTGGGAATCGCGGCCCGATTCCAGAATACGGCCAACCCTGCTCCGCCGGCTCTATCCGTACTTGCAAAACTTACAGAACCAGCCCGATGCCTATCGCAAAGCGTTCTTCCACATCAATGTCGACCGCAACCTACAGCCCTTCTTCTCGCATATTCCGCGGTGGCAGTTAACGGCCAAGCTGAAATTGTTCTTTTCCGACGCAGTTCGCGCGGAGATTGGCGATGACGATGGTTACTCCAAAGTCCAAACTCGGCTGCCGAAGTCTTATTCCGGCTGGGACAGCTTTTGCCAGGCGCAATACCTGGAGGCGAAATTCCTGCTCCCCGGTTACATCTTGTCGTCTCAAGGCGACCGCGTGGCCATGGCGCACTCTGTCGAAGGCCGGTTCCCGTTCCTCGACCATCGAGTTGTTGAATTCGCCTCCAGGCTTCCGATTTCCTTGAAGATGAAAGTGCTGAATGAAAAGTACCTCTTGAAACGCTGTGCGGCCGGCCTCATTCCTCCGTCGGTACTGAAACGGCACAAGCAGCCCTACCGCGCTCCGGAAGCCTGTAGTTTTCTCCAACCCGCTGCGCGCGAGTACATGGAAGAACTGCTTTCGCCGGAACAATTGCAGCGGGACGGCATTTTTGATCATCGCGCAGTGGCTTTGCTCCAGGACAAATTTCGGAAGGGCACTGCCATCGGCATCAAGGACAACATGGGATTGGTCGGCATCATCTCCACGCAGCTTTTGGTGCATCAGTTTATAAATCATTTTGAAAGCAGGATGACTCCCCATGTTGCTTAAGGACGAATTGCGGCAATTCGTGACGGACAATTTCATGTTCGGCAAGCCCTGCGAAGGTTTTGCTGATACCGACTCCTTCCTTGAGCGGGGCATCATCGATTCCACCGGCGTCATGGAACTGGTGGCCTTTCTGGAACAGCAATATGCGATCCAGTTGTACGATCGTGATTTGATTCCAAATAACCTGGATTCGATTAACGGACTGGCGCGGTTTGTAGAAAGCCGCCTTCAGCCTTTCTAAACAGGAGACCGTGATGCAGGTCGAGTCTTTCTTAGAGCTAAGTGCCGCTAAATGGCCGGAAAAAACCGCCCTAGTATGTGACGGCTGCCGGTTCACATACGGGGAATTGGAAACGAAGGCCAATCGGTTGGCGGGGTCGCTGATCCTGGGTGGCATAGAACGCGGGGATCGCGTCGCCATCTATCTTGAGAACTCCGTAGAAGCGGTCATCTCGGTCTTTGCGGTCTTGAAGGCTGGAGCTGTGTTTGTTCTCCTGAATCCGACCACCAAAACGGAGAAGTTGTCCCACATCCTGAATAACTGTCGCGCCAGAGGATTGATCACCACTCGAGCGAAACTCGGTCTCGTTTCGGACCTTGCTGTCGATTCTCCCCACCTTCAAGCAATCTGGGTTGCAGCCGGCGCGCCGCTCGCCCAGATTGTGAAAGCTAAGCGCCTATTTGATCTGACGGCCGCACTTGATGATGACTGCCTGCCATCTCTCCCCCCGGCCAATCACTGCATTGACATCGACCTTGCAGCTCTGATCTATACCTCCGGTTCGACCGGGCGGGCAAAAGGCGTTATGTTAACTCACCTCAACATTATGGCCGCAGCCGATTCGATCACCACGTACCTGGAAAACCGGCATGACGACATCATACTCAACGCCCTTCCGCTGTCGTTCGATTACGGTCTTTACCAGATCCTTATGGCATTCAAGATCGGCGGCACAGTGATTCTCGAGCGCTCTTTCACCTACCCCTACAGAATCATCGAGCTGCTCAACCAGGAGCATGTGACCGGATTCCCCATTGTCCCGACGATTTCCGCCCTGCTGCTGCAATTGGACCTTGCCGCCCACCGCTTTCCAGCGCTGCGCTACATCACCAATACTGCCGCTGCGCTTCCCACGGACCACATCCGCCGGCTGCGGCTTCTGTTCCCCGACGTCAAGATTTTCTCCATGTATGGCCTGACAGAGTGTAAACGCGTTTCGTATCTGCCTCCAGACCAGATTGACGTCCGGCCGGCTTCGGTCGGCCGCAGCATGCCCAACGAGGAAGTTTACATCGTCGATGACTCTGGCCGGCGGGCTCCCATGGGTACCGTTGGCGAACTCGTGGTGCGCGGATCGAATGTAATGAAGGGTTACTGGGAATTGCCGGAAGAGACGGACCGCATGCTGAAGCCCGGCCCCCTGCCTGGAGAAAAAGTGCTACACACCGGCGATCTCTTCCGGATGGACCAGGAGGGTTATCTCTACTTTGTTGGCCGCAAGGACGACATCATCAAAACTCGGGGCGAGAAGGTCAGCCCGCGCGAGGTAGAAGATGTCCTCCACGCGATGGCTGGAGTGGCAGAGGCCGCGGTTATCGGCGTTCCCGACGAAGTGTTGGGGGAGGCCATTAAGGCTGTGGTTCGCCTGCAAGTTGGCGTGAGATTGACGGATGCGCAGGTCATCCATTGGTGTTCGCTGAAACTCGAGAATTTCATGGTGCCCAAGTTCGTTGAGTTTCGAGGCGAATTTCCAAAGACGTCCACTGGAAAAATCAGCAAACGGAAACTAGCGATGGCCAGCGCCGTTGCGTCCGCCGTGTCGATGACCTCGGAGCGATAAGTATGAGCGTGGCAACTGCCCCATTCTCTGCTGACGTATTGAATGTCGACGCCGCGGCGGTTTCGGCGGGCATTGAATGCAAGATTCGAGACATCGTGCTGCAGCGACTGAACCGCAAGGGTGTCGTCGTAGCTATATCCGGTGGAATCGATAGCAGCGTCGTTTCGGTACTTTGTCTCAAAGCTCTTGGAAGCGCCCGAGTGCTCGGCCTGATGCTGCCCGAGGCCGATTCGTCGCCGGACAGCCTTCATTTTGCAAATCTGCTTGCGCAAACATTTGGTATACAAACTCACGTGGAAGACATCGCTGGCATCCTGAATGCGGCCGGCTGTTACCAGCGTCGCGACGAAGCCATTCGCAAGGTCATTCCTGAATATAAAGACGGCTACAAATGCAAAATCGTCCTGCCTGATCAAGTGAACGGCAGCGCCTACCCGATTTTCTCTGTCGTCGTCGAATCACCGACTGGTGAACGCACCAAATCCCGACTGACTCTGGACTCTTACCTGGGAGTGGTGGCCGCGACGAATTTCAAACAGCGCACTCGCAAGATGATGGAATATTATTACGCGGATCTCTTTAACTACGCCGTCGCCGGCACGCCGAACCGCCTCGAATACGATCAGGGGTTCTTTGTCAAAAATGGAGACGGCGCGGCCGATCTGAAGCCCATCGCTCATCTCTACAAAACCCAGGTCTATCAATTGGCTGCCTACCTCGGCATACCGGAAGAGATTCAGAAGCGGCCTCCGACGACCGATACCTATCCGTTAGACCAATCGCAGGAGGAGTTTTATTTCCCGCTCCCCTACGAACGCATGGACCTTTGCTTGTATGCGAAAAACCATGATGTCCAGCCAGAAGAAGTCGCGCCCGTAATCGGCCTAACCCCTGATCAGGTAGCTCGGGTCTACCACATCATTGATTCCACCCGCCGGGCTACGCGTTATCTCCATCGCCCGCCTGCGCTCTGTGAAGACGTACCCGAGGTGCCCCATGATGCCTGAACCTGACTCGTCAGCCTCTCGTCCCGCTCGCCTTCTCCTTCTGGAAAGCGGCACGGGCCCCGGAGGATCCGTCAATTTCATTCGAGATTTTGTCCTTCACGTGGACCAATCCAAGCTGGACGTTATCACTGGTTTGTATTTTCCCAATCCCAGCAAAACCCTAGTGGAACTTCAGAGCCACGGCTTCCCGGTTATCTTTTTCCAACCGCATCAGGCAACCGTGCCGAAAACCTCCGCCGGCATCTCCGCTCTCTTTGATACCAGCATCAGGAGTTTGCGCAAACTGAGAACGGCTGCTCGAATCCTCTCGCAGTTCTTTCGCGTTCAGTTGCCGTTGACTTGGAAGGTTTGGAGATTCATCAAGCAGGAGTCCATCGATATCGTGGTGCTAAATCAGGACGTGCACTTTCACGTCCCCGGCGTACTTGCCGCCAAGCTCGCCAGCCGGCCCTGCATCTGCCGCAAGGCTGGAGGCATCGGCGAATCCAGACTCCTTAAACATTTCTTGAATCCCTTCGTCGATTTGTTCGTGAGTATCTCCAAAGCCACCGAAACCGACCAACAAAATACTCCCGGCACCAAAAAGCTCGTCAATATTTACGAAGGCCTCGATTTACAGCGCTTTGCATTGCTGCCGGCAAAAGAGGCCATGCGCGAATCTTTGGGTATACCGGCGAGCAAGAGAGTGGTGGCAGCGATCACCAGGATTGCCGCAGGCAAGGGCTTGCCGGAGTTCATCCGGATGGCGGCCATCGTCTCTCAGCGTTACCCGAAAGTAGGTTTCTTAGTCGTTGGGAATGAAGGACCCGATGGCGGCACTTTGACCCAAGAACTCCGAGATCTCGTCCACTCTCTGGACCTGGATGAATATGTGATTTTCACCGGCTGGCGCGATGATATTCCAGCTGTCATACAGTGCGTCGATATCTTCGTGCATTGCCCAACCACTTTCATCGAAGGGCTGGCACGCACCTGCCTGGAGACCATGGCGTTGGGCATTCCCGCGGTGGTCTCGGAAAACGGAGGCATGCCGGACGCGGTGATAAATGGAGTCACGGGATTCGTGGTTCCTCCTGGAGATGTCGCCGACATGGCCGAATCGGTTTTGGCCCTCCTCGAAAATGAATCTCGCTGTCGTGAATTCGGCGAACGCGCCCGAACGCGCGTCGAGCGGTTCTTCGACGCGGAGCAAAACACTCACAAGCTCCAGGAAAAAATTCTTGAATATGCAAGGCCAGCCAGGTCTTTTGAACTGCGCGACGCGAAAGTTCGCCTGTCGTGAACGCGCGGAATTATTGATCATGCCAAAGTACGAAGTGGTTTCCGCCCATCTAGAGAAAGACAGACAAGTGATCATCGACTTGTGGCGCCGGAACCTCGCCGACACCAGCCACCTGGAGGAAAAGTACGACTGGCATTTTCTAAACAATCCTTTCGGATCGGGGCAAATATGGATCTTGAAAGCCGACGGCCAGCCCATCGGTACGACTTCGCTGGGTTCGCGCCTGGTTAAATTAGGAAACCGCATTGCGACAGCCGGCGTGGCATGCGACCTTGCCGTCAATAAAGAACATCGTTTTCTTCAGCCGGCCCTGATGCTTCAACGGGCTTTGTTGTCCTCGGCGAATCCCGAAATTCAACTCTTTTATGGAGTGCCAAATTCCGGCGGTGCGTGCGTCATGAAATATGTCGGGTATCGCCAATTCTGTTCTGTGCATCGATACGCCAAAGTTCTTCGTCCCTCTCGTTATCTGCTGCGATCTCCGAAGCTCAAAGTAATGGCTCCCTTTATCGGGAGTATCGTCGATCAAGGATTCGTCGCCTGGCAATCGTTTGGAAGGCGGAAAGACAGAAGGGTCACACAGGTTCTACCTTGCTTCGATGAACGATTTGACGAGCTTTGGAACTGCCTGAGATCTGATTCCGCTGCCCTGACCGTACGCAACCGGCGTTTTTTGAAGTGGCGATATCGCGAGTGCCCGCTACGCGAGTACAAGACTCTAGGTCTGCTAACGGCGGATGAGTCGAGACTTTTGGGCTACTTGATTTATTACGTCCAGGACGCTTCAGCCATTTGCGTTGACTTGCTTACCCCGGGCGGCGTGGAGGATCTCAATTGTCTGCTTTCATCCTGGTCGGTCTTGGCCTGGGGCGATGGACTGGCGTCGCTGTCGATAAGCTGTCCCGCCGGAACTCTTGCTAACGCTCTAATGCACCAAGGTTACTCACGACGATCGGTTGTGCCAGAAAGCAAGTCCGTCCGAACGCAAGGGCGCGAACCGTCTAAGACTCTATTTACTCACCTTCGGCTCTCCGGCACCCAGTCTGCCGTGACAGATAGTTGGTATTACACCGAAGGAGACTCACCCTACTAGGCTGAGCCTAGCGTTTTCGCATTTTTGGGTACTTTCTTCATGAAAATCGTCCAGTTACTACCCAGCCTTGATCTAGGAGGCATGGAGCGGCTCACCGTTGACCTGGCACGCCAGCAAAAGGCCGAAGGCCATGAGCCCTCGATCTATTGCACCTCTCATCCAGGTCTATTCGCGCCGGAAGCTGAGGCCGCTGGCGTACCGGTGCATTCGTTTGGCAAGACGACGGGATTTTCTCTGCGCCTGGTCCGAGACCTGGTATCCAGACTACGAGCGGATCGTCCGCACGTGCTTCACGCCCACAACGCTTTAGTTCTCCACTACGCCATCGCCGCCGCTCGCCTGGCCCGGGTCCCCGTTGTCGTGAACACCCGCCACGGCGGAAATATGAATTGGGATCCGCATTGTGAACGGATCTGGCGCCGCTGCGTGCGGTGGACGGATGTCGTTGTCTTCATTTCGGAAGGCGTGCGGGATTATTACGTCAGCAGGGATCGCCTTTCCAGGAGCAACACTTCGGTCATCTACAACGGGATCAATCTCGATAAATTCAAAGCCCGCCCTGCGCAGCTGGCTGCCGTTCCTTCCCGCTTTCGTGTGGGTTGCGTGGGGCGCCTTGTGCCTGCCAAGGATCACGTTACCCTGATTCGGGCTTTTGCGTTGGTTACCTCGGTGATGCCCGACGCGGAGTTGCATATCTTGGGCGATGGCCCTTGCCGCCCGGTGATTTCTCAAACCGCGGAATCCCTTGGAATTGCGAATCAGGTTTTCCTACACGGTGTGAGTCACGACGTCGCCGGTTTTCTCTCTGCCCTCGATCTCTTTGTCCTCTCGTCCATCGATGAAGGTCTTCCCATCTCCCTCATGGAGGCCATGGCTGCCGGCCTGCCGATGGTTTCGACCAGGCTTCCCGGCCTCACTGAGGTGGCACCGGAAAATGTAGTGGCAGGGTATTGCGCACCGGGCCAGCCGGAATCTCTGGCCGAACATATCCTCCGTGCGGCCACGCGGCGCGATTTGCTGGCACTTGGCGAAGCCGCTCGCCGATGGGCGCAAAAGTTCGGCATCCAGGAAACCTGGAATCAATATCAAACACTGTTCGAGGCTTGCCTCGCAATGAAGAGGGGCTATCACTTGGACCCCGTCGTAGCCGGGGCAAACGACTTCGCGGCCACCGGACATGGCCAATAGCGATTCCAACGATTGAGTGAACATGACTATCCGGCCAAAAATGAACATGTGCAATTGGGAGCAGGTGTCCGATAACTGGGAATGTAAAATTATTCTTGAAGCGCCGTCATGCGTTGGCATAGGCACTACTACAGAAAACTCCACTTGTAGTGCGGGAGCTATTCTCCCGGATCTCCTCTTTAAGGACTGCCATTGCTCTTCCCGACCAACCGAGAACATGCTCTTTAGAATCAATGATTTGCGAAATGAACTCCATGCAAAATATTGCGGTGGCGGGTAGTTATCTCCTTAACGATACTCTCCACCTTGGCGCCAAATCCAGAATCTGTATCTTTTCATGACCTTGCGCACTTCTTGTGCTCTGCATTCGCGAGAATTGCAACTACTTTCTTTTCAAAAACATAAGCACTTTTTGACTATAACCGGAGGTAGGCGAACCCTACCGCGGATAAGCCTACCCCCAATCATGAGACTGCTTCGCAACAGCGAGATTTGGATCCCTGGCTACATAAAAGATAGGCTTTCGGCTCGCGCTCGCAAGCCCGCCAAGAGGCTCTGGCTGCTATTTGCCGACCACTTTGAGCCCCTCTGGCACAGTGCCGACGAGAAAACGGGGAGGGAGCGGGTCGCCCGTTGGACAACCCATTGGCCGTCAATCGCAGAAAAGTTTCTGGATTCAGCGGGTCGGCAGCCCCGTTATACATTTTTCTTTCCCGAAGAGGAATATCGTCCCCGTCTCCTGGAGCCTCTCGAGCGCATGGCGTCGGGCGGAATCGCCGATGTCGAGGTCCATTTGCACCACGACGGCGAAGGCCAACAAAATTTCGTCGATCGGATAAGTCGATTCACCGAAACTTTGTTTTCCCGCCACGGCCTGCTCAGGAAATGCAACGACAAGGTTGTCTTCGGCTTTATTCACGGGCTGTGGGCGCTCGACAATTCCCGGCCCGACGGTCGCTTCTGTGGCCTGAACAATGAGATCGCCCTTCTGCGCGATCTCGGTTGCTACGCCGATTTCACCATGCCCTCGGGCGCCTCGCCGACCCAGGCGCGCCTTGTCAACACGATCTACTGGGCCGTTGACGATCCCACCAAGCCTAAGTCTTACGACATCGGCATTCCGGTCACTCCTGGCGGCACTGCGACAGGAGATTTATTAATGATCCCCGGTCCCTTCGGCCTGAGGTGGGCGGAGCGCCTCAAACCGCGAATCGAGCACAGCGAACTCTGTTCCTATGACCCGGCCACCAAATACCGCGTCCGCCGGTGGCTCGAACTTGCCCCCCGCATTGGGGAGGACATTTTCCTCAAGCTCTACACTCACGGGACGCAGGAACGGCACTCGAAATACTTGCTGGAGGGCGGTTTGGAGGCCACTCTCTCGCTGATCACCAGAGAGTGCCAGCGTGCCAGTCTCGATCTGCATTTTTCCACTGCCTGGGAAATGCGTCAGGCTGTTGATAGTGCCCAGCGTGGGGATGGCCGGTTCATCCATCAAGAGGAACACATGGATGTCAAAGAGTTGCAAGTGACATCGAACAACAAGAAGTTGGTTTCCGCTTGCCGTTAGCAGTGCTCGCCGGGCGTTTACTGCGCCACACCGGACCACTCCTTATTACGATTCTCCTGATGTGGCTCCCATTGCCGGGCAATAACCTGTAGCAACTAACCATTTTAGAGTTTCTCGACAGGGCTCCTCTCAACCTCGGAAAAAAAAATCGAAAGAACTAAGACTGAAAGGATTCCTCCATGGACAACAAGACGCCCAGCAAGAATCAGCATATTCAAGTGGACTCTAGCTCCACAAATTCAACCTCGCTAGGTTTACGTCCGCCATCGGACACGCCACGCTCAGGAAGCCGCCGGAGGTTCCTCGGAAGCGTGCGAGGGGTTGCCGTAGCCGCCGCAGCTATCGGTTTGGAGCCCCTTCTAGGTTCAAGACTCTCGGTCGCCACCGCGGCCGGCGATGATCATGATGGCAGGTCGAGTGGATCCGAACGCAGCGAAAAAGCGGAGGAAATCCGGATTGAGGCCGCGAGGGCCGAGCGAAGGGTTCCTGGTCCTCCTCATGCAACAAACGACGACGAGGAGCGTTACGCCGACAAGTGCGGAACTTACACCAAAGCCCTTTTGCAAGACGGCCCCGGGCGCGTGAATCTGAGTGCCTACAAAAGCTTTAAGCATGCCTTGCACAGCGGCAAGCCTGAAGACTTCGAGGACATTATTATGGGTGGCGCGCGTAAGTTGACCGGGCCACAAGGCGGGCTAGCCTTCGATTTGGAGGGTTGCGATTCCCAGAAGCTCGGCAGCGCTCCTGCGCCATTTTGCCAGGAAACCGTCGTCATTGTTCCCCCTGCGCCAGCATTGGCCAGCGCGGCGTACGGAACGGAACTGATCGAATTGTATTGGGGCTCACTCCTGCGCGACGTACCTTTCACCCAGTACTCCTCGAATCCACTTGCCTCTCAAGCGGCAAAGGAGCTTACAAAATCCCCGAGCTACGCTGGTCCCAGGATTGGTGGTCAAGTCACACCCGACTTGCTGTTCCGGGGCGCATTCCCAGGTGAAACAGTGGGACCATACATTTCCCAGTTTTTCATTACGCCGACATTCTTCGGCCAGCAGCCCATCAGCCAGCAGCAGGTGACTTACCAGCAGCACGTCGACTATCTCGCTGATCCCTCCTCCTGGGCCCTCATCCAGAACGGCGGCAGCACTGGTCTCCAAAATCAGGACGATCCTCAAGTACGCTTCGAGCATAGTGGACGAGGCCTCTCCGCCTGGACTCATACAGACGTCCTTTATCAAGGGTATTTCGTGGCCTTGCTTGTACTTGGCACCCTCGGCGTGCCGGCGAACCCGGGCAGCATATATACGAACTCAAAGACCCAGGTTGGCTTCGCCACTTTCGGCGGGCCGCACGTTGCCGGGATGCTCGGTGAGGTCGCGTACCGGGCCCTGGAACGCAGTTGGTTCCAGAAGTGGTTTGTCCATCGCCGACATCGCCCGGAGTCCGGAGGCGGCATTGTACAATTGATTAGGACCGGCCAGGGAAGCAGCATCGACGGTCGCCTGAACGAGAATGTCCTGAACTCTGAGGCAGTGGAGAGCAGCTTCAACAAATATGGGACCTATCTGCTTGCGCAGGCTTTCCCCGAGGGCGCGCCGACACATCCGTCTTACCCCACGGGCCATGGTGTTGTCGCTGGCGCTTGCATCACCATTCTGAAGTTTTTCTTCGACGGAGATTTCGTGATAAAGAATCCCCTGGTGCCGACAGAGGATGGGCTCTCCCTAGTGCCTTACACTGGCTCGGATAGGAATCAAATTACGGTGAATGGCGAGCTCAACAAGCTCGCACATAACGTCAGCTTTGGGCATGGGATCCACGCCGGTATCCACTGGCGCAGTGACACTGACGTCTCGATGGTACTGGGAGAGGCCACCGCGATCAGCTTCCTTCAAGACCAGGCGGAGACCTTTAACGAGAAGTTCACTATCCACTTCACTAAGCTCGACGGGACGACTGCCACCATTTCCAACCAATAGGCAAGAACAGGGCCGCCGATTCAACGCCGCCGCCGTGCTTCATCAAGATACACAGTGGTCGATGCCACCAGTCTAATCCAAAGGTCACGATCCTCGGCAGGCTCCAGGCCCGGAACGAATTGTGGCACTCCCAACGTTCTCCGCCGCCCCAATAGCGCACTCGTCCATAGGTTCATGGCGACTTGAAACGCTTCGCAGCCAGGGAGTTGAGCATTATGAACCGGCCTCAAACACATCTTGGGCAGCGGACTCTTCCTAAAGAGGGCCACCATACAAATCACCCATTTCCAAAGGATATGGTCTCCATGCTCCGCTGCAACGAGGATGGTGGCGAATTGGCGATCGTCAAGGAAGACCGAGTCCTCGGCGATGGAATTCTAGATGCCCGATTGTGCTGTGCGGTTTGCGGATCTGAATTTCGTATCGAAGATGGAATCGCCCACTTGTTGCCACATCAACTTACTACGGAAGACCAGCACGAGATGAACATCCGGGACACGATCGACTACGATTGCACAAACCCGGGGTCCTTCATACCCCCTGCCGACGGATGGAGGTCGGTCTTATCCGATAGGCTGGAAGTTCCAGCACACCTGAAAGAACTGCAAGCCTCCCAATCGAATACGGTGTTGGAACTTGCTTGCGGCGACGGTCGGTTCACCTCGCTCATTGCAGAAACTGGAGCAAAGATCCTCGCGGTCGATTTTTCCATTAACGCTCTCCGACTACTCGCGCACCGGCTCCCCGCCGGCGCCCGTGTTGGCCGCGTCCATGCGGACATCAATCACCTCCATTTCGCGAGCCGGTCGTTTGATCGCGCACTTTCTCTAACTCCCCTCGATTATCGTGACGAACGGATGGCCATGTATCGGATGGTCGCGGAAGCCTTGACCGACGACGGGCGATATGTGGCCAGCGTGGAACACTACGACCTAAATCGTCGCCTGTTGGGCCTCCCCCGCGCGCGACGCTATTCCGCTGACGGCATCCTCATCGAGCATTTGACAACAAAAACGATGCACCGCGAAGCGGCGCCGTATTTTTCAAAACTTCGCATTCGTCCGCTCCGGCCGCGAGTCCCGCTTGTTGTTAAACTGCCGCGCAGTTTGGCATTGCTCATCCTGCGTCTGATTGCCGTGCTTCCGCTCGTAAGACAATTCGGGGAATTGCTTCTGCTCACTGCGCAACGCCCCGTGCGACTCCCGGTCGAAGGCGTACACCTCCACAGCAATTGGATAGCCAAGACTGCGTACAGAACTTACATGCGCCTTAAGAAACAAAAACCCTCGTGGGGGGAGGAGTCGGTCTGATTCGCAAACGGCTAAGCAGGCGCAAACATGTCCGGTAAGGGGCAGTATTGCGGCTTCTTGAATGCCATTCTTCATTGGGAACCCTTTGCCAGCAATGAAAAAACCTAGAATTCTGCTAGCGGACGACAACGACGACATCCGTTCCGTCTTCCAAGAAGGCTTGGAAGCCCAAGGCTACGATGTCACAACTGCCGCATCCGTACTCGAAGCGCTGAGACTTATTTCCACCGAAAAGTTCGATGTCCTGCTCTCCGAACTGCACATGCCCGAAGCTTGTGATGGATTTGCAGTCATCAATGCCATGCGCCAAACACAGCCCGACGCCGCAACGCTCCTGCTCAGCAGTTACCCGGTGCTTCATGCGGCCATGACTGCCCTCGTTTTGCAGGCCGATCAAGTCCTTGTAAAGCCCATCGGCATCGTGGAGGTTTCCGAAATCATCCGCAAGAAACTTGCGGATCCCTCGGCCCATACGTCGGTGAACAAGGCACCGGTTGCAGCTATTCTCGAGCGAGATCTGGATGCCACCATCCAGCACTGGATGTCGCGCGTCGAGCACACCGAGGAGCTGATAGCCATATCCTTGACCTACCAGGAGCGTACCGGCCATCTCCCGTTGCTCCTGCACGACCTGGTAAACCGTCTGCTCCTCGCTCCCGATGCCAAAGCTCCCATTTCCCGTGCCGCGCGCCAGCATGGAATTCTGCGGCGCAAGCAAGGCTACACTGTCCCGATGGTAGTGGAAGAGTCGCGCATCTTGCAGGTCAGCATCTTTAATACTCTGCAGAACAACCTGGGAAGTGTGGATTTCAGCACCGTGCTGCTCGACGTGATGACCATCGCCGATGAAGTAGATTCCCAATTGAAGCAGGCCATGCTTGGATTTATGGAAACGATGGTTTCGAAGGCCGCGAATTAACACACGATTTGCATTTTTGCCGAACCGGGATGTCCACAATTGGATAGCAAAAAGTTATGAAAGCACATCATATTAGCGCCAACACTTAGGTCGGAACGCCATGCCAAATAACTCGCACCAAAGAGCTGCTGAACTCCACGAGCTTGCCGCCCATACCCACCGTGCTGCCGCCGCGCACCACGGAAAAGAGGATCACCAGACCGGGCACGAGCTCTCCAAGCAAGCCGTGGAACATGCCAATAAAGCCTTCCATTCGTCCCAAGAAGCACTTCGTAAATCGGCAAAGTCGGTTGGGAAGCCATAAATGCTCTTTCAACCGGCCCGGGGGTGGAGCGACTTATGAACTCAAACAACAAAAGAGCTTCCCATCTTGACGGGTTCACGTCCGGAGACAGCCTCGGGGGCACGGTTTCTCGTTATCGGGACAAACAGAACATCTACAAACAAGGCGCTCCAGCCTACACACTCTTCTACATTCAAGAAGGCGGCGTACGCCTCACAACCCGAACGAAGAACCAACCCTCAGCAGTCACCGCCATCTTGGGCGTGCATGATTTCTTTGGCGAGCTTTGCCTCGCAGGCTATCCTCTTCGCGTGTCCACCGCCGTCGCGTTGACCGCCAGTTCCATCCGTACCATCAAGAAAGAAAAGATGCTCCAACTGGTCCGCAGAAAGAATAAACTTTCAAATTCCTTGGTGGCCTATCTGCTGTCCAGCGTCAAGAACTACCAGGATCACGTCGCGCACTTGTTGACTTCCGCTGCGGATCAACGGCTCGCGCGCGTGCTTCTGCGGCTGGCCCACATGAATGGAAAAGGAACGGCCGCTGTTGAGATACCTGTTCTGAGTCATCAAGTACTCGCGGAGATGGTGGGCACAACGCGCTCACGAGTCAATGTGTTCATGAATCGATTCAGGAAGCAGGGATTCATAAACTACCATGGAAGAGAAGGGAGATTAGAAGTGCACCGGTCATTGCGCAAAGTTCTCCGGAACCTGCAGAAATCACCTGTAACGGCCTGACTTGTAAGGACTTGTTGGAGTATACTTAGGGCGGGAGCCTGCCCGGCCCGAAGTGTGCAATATTGAACAGTCGGCAGGATTGGTTTCCATGTTATTCTGACGCATGGTGACTTCCGCAGTTCGACGTGCACCCGCCAAGGTCATTCGTTCTCCCCAAAGAACGAAATCAAAACTCTCTGCGTTCGATGTGCAATCCTTTCTCGACTCCGCCGGCGTCGGGAGAACGGTCTGCAAGTTTCCCGCAAAAGAAACCATCTCGCGCCAGGGTGATCCCGCAAATTATGTCTTGTACATTCAGGAAGGCGGCGTAAAACTCACTGTCGTCAATGAAGGAGGCAAAGAGGCCGTTGTCGGTATCCTCGGACCGGGCGATTTCTTTGGAGAAGGATGCCTCGCTGGCCAGTCCGTCTGCATGGCGACTGCAACCACCGTCGCTTCTACCACCGTGCTCCGCATTGAAAAAGGCGAGATGATTCGCGTGCTCCACGCGGAGCATGAATTCTCCGACCGCTTCATTGCCTATATGCTTTCGAGAAACATTCGGGTTGAGCAGGATCTGGTCGACCAGCTCTTCAACTCCAGCGAAAAACGGCTGGCCCGCGCTTTGCTCTTGCTCGCTCGCTATGGCGCAGGGGACCAGCCTCAAAAGGTCCTCACCAAGGTTTCGCAGGAGATGCTGGCGGAGATGATCGGCACCACGCGGTCCCGCGTCAATTTTTTCATGAACAAATTTAGAAAACTGGGCTTCATCGAATACAACGGCGAAATCCACGTCAACAATTCCCTCCTCAGTGTCGTCCTGCATGATTAATTAGCCTCGCTGGATACCGAACCCGAACGAACGCTGCGCGAAGATGATTGTGGCTGGCGGTGCCAGCTCCGCAGCAAGATCCGTCAAAGAGAAAACTCCAGCCGGCAGCGCTCTCGTTAGTTGCGGAACTCCGGCATTGAGAATGTGACTCATATCGAACAGATTTCAATCCTTTAATCCGCTAGCCTCATATCCATAAGCGCGAATCCAGCGAAAAGCCGGCATCCGTGCCGCGCCAGCTTAGATTTTCCGACTTGGACGCGCTCTGGGGAAAAGGAGTCAAAGACATGCTTGGATTAATCGCCGCGGTTCTCATTATTCTTTGGTTGCTTGGGTTTTTAGCGTTTCACGTTTCCACCGGCCTCATTCACCTCGTGTTGATAGTCGGCATAATCATGCTCCTTCTGCACTTTTTCAGGGGCAGATCAGCCACGTACTGAAAATCCAGTCTGCCCGAAGAGGCATTCTGCGTTCGTAGCCAGGCAACTAGCGATTTGCCGGAAGACTCGATGGCCTGGGTTGCTTGGCAATCAAGCCAGCGCCAACCGGCGCTGCGAAACTTGCGGGTAACCCGCATGTGGCTGCGATTCTGCCGCTAAAGGGCCTGCGAATCCGCTGGTCGAGGAAGTAGCGCATTCAATCCCGCGAGAGCCCAGCAAAGTGCCGGGACAATAGTTGAGGAAAAAAAAGGAGACGTGATGAAACCAAGTACTGAGGATGAAATTGCAGGCAAGCTGCACGAAGTGAAGGGCAAGATTAAAGAAAAAGTAGGTCATCTCACCAGTGATTCCGATCTCGAAGCCGAGGGAATCGGCGAACAAATCGGCGGCAAGCTCCGCAAGAAGATCGGTCAGCTGGAAAAAGTAATAGAAAAACCGTGAGGCGAGTTCGCTTCGGCATCTTGGCAAATCGATAGAACACGATGATTCTGGCCTCATGAGCCTTTTCCGCTTTGACTGAGTCGCCCTCATGCCTTCCTATGAGCCGATAGTGCGCGGGCCGGACCTATTCTGTCGTATACGAGATTTCCATCCGATGAATGAGGAAGCAGGATAATACAAGAATCGCGGTGGTAAGGCAGAGCAAGCCGAGGACGGCAATCCATGGCGCGACGGGTTCGGCGACGATAGTGAAAATAGCCAGGGGGCCAGTGACGGCCAGATTAACGGGGCAGAGATGCTTCAGGTAGAAAGTGACGCTGAGCCGCTGGGCCCAGGCAGGAAAGACTGGAGCGGCCGCTTCCCATCCCATGATCACGACTCCGGGGACGACCGGATTCTTAAAGAGCAGGCTGAGGGCGAGAAAGACGGCGCCGTAGCCGATACAAGCGAGAGCCGTCACCAGGAGATAGGAGCCCAACTGGCCGAGGCCGGGGCCGTCAAAAACATAGGATTTGCCTGCGGAACCGAACCGCATATACATGAAGTAGAAGCAAGCAAGAACGGCCGTTTCAAAGAATGCAATGGCCACGACCGCGCCGGCGAGAAATTTTCCGATTACCAATACTTCTCTTCTTACCGGGACGAGGAATTGATAATGCAAAGTGCGTTCGACCATTTCGCCCCGAAATAGCCAGGTAAAGATCGCCATGCAAGCGAAGAAGATGCCCAGCCGGAAATAGTAGAGTTGGACAATTCCTGCCAGAACTTGGGTATCCTCCTCGAGTTGCGCCAGGCTCGTGCTGTGTCTGTCGTAAATGGCGTGACCCAGAATCATTGCTACTGGAAGCAATGCGAGCAAATAAATCCAAAGCCTGCGGCGCGTTAACAGGTTCCGGCGAACCTCGTTGCGCACAAGGATGGATACCTGGCTTCCATAGAGGCGCCAAGGTTGTTCCTTGGACCACTTTTGGGCTTGCGCGACTAAATTTTGAGCAGTCATGCCGGTCCGCCATCCGATCCGATGAGATATTGATAGATGGAATTGACATCATCGTCGGCGGGCGCAACGGCATCAACTTCGACGAGCCCGCCGGAAACAATCTTGTTCAGCAAAAGATAGAACTGCTCGGCATCGCGCGTACGCACCAGAACGCTTTGGCCATCGCTCAAAATTTTGGCTTCGACCACGTGATCGAGTTCGAACGCTGCCGCGGCCAACCGCGAGGCATTCGAACAACGGACAAGGATCTGCATGGGATGATCGCGGACTTCCTTGCGAACTTCGCGAATCTGTCCCTCGGCAACGACGTAGCCGCTGCTCATCAACACGACGCGGTCGGAGATGCGATCGACTTCCTCCAAAATATGGCTGGAG
>Ga0210399_10001438_pt1 | contig 18593 bp, 14 predicted proteins | sample IncBWC14MmetaG_FD_150865 | JGI IMG/M metagenome (GOLD analysis project Ga0210399, IMG submission 150865) | Forest soil microbial communities from Barre Woods Harvard Forest LTER site, Petersham, Massachusetts, United States - Inc-BW-C-14-M | ecosystem: Environmental > Terrestrial > Soil >...
CATCTGGGAATTCAGTTCGGTGTGAAGTTCGGGTATCGCGTGGTGGGAATCGGACGAGGTCCGGAGAATGGCGCACTGGCGAAAAAATTGGGGGCGTGGGCGTATATCGACAGCAAGGCGAGCAACGCGGCCGAGGAGCTGCAGAAACTTGGCGGGGCGCGCGTGATTCTGGCGACGGCACCGAACGCGAAAGCGATGTCCGAGCTGCTGGGAGGATTGAGCGCGGGCGGAGAATTGCTGAGCATAGGCGTGCCGTCGGAACCACTGGAAGTGCCGCTGGGGCCGCTGATCATGGGAAAGAGGAAGATTCAAGGATGGCCTTCGGGAACGGCGATCGATTCGGAAGATACGCTGCAGTTTTCGGCGTACACGGGAGTGCGGCCGATGATCGAGAAGTATCCGCTAGCGAAGGCGAATGAGGCATTCGAGAGGATGATGAGCGGTAAGGCGGAGTTTCGGGTGGTGCTGACGATGGAGTAGAGGAAAGTAATCAGTAATCGGTAATCAGTTATCAGTAAGAGCGGGGAGGCGCGGTTGGGCCTCGCCGTTTTTTTTGTAAAGAGGATAACGGCGAGTAGATAACAGATAGCAGGAGGCGAAGAGGCGCATGGCGGAATTGAAGTAGGGTGAAAGAAAAAGATTTAACACAGCGGACACAAAGGGAGCGCGCAGAGAGCACAGAGAAGAGGGGACTTAACGCAGAGTCCGCAGAGGAGACGCAGAGGGCGCAGAGAAGAGGTGGAGAAGGGGCGGCGTAAAGCCTGCTTGCCGCAGGCAGGCGGCCCCTACCTTGGTTAGAAGGGGATGTCTTCGTCGGAGATTTCTGGGCCGGAGGTGGGACCGAAATCTTCGGCGGGAGCGGCACTATGGTCCAAGTCGTCCCCACCGCTGCTGCGGGCTGAGCTGCCTCCGCCGGCACTTGCGCCTGCAGCCATGCCATCGCCCCGGCCACCGAGCATGCGGAAATTGGTGGCGACAATTTCAAAGCTGGTGCGTTTTTGGCCTTCCTTGTCCTGCCATTCGCGGGATTGGATGCGGCCTTCGACAAATATCTGAGAACCCTTCTTTAGATACTGCTGGGCGATTTCTGCTTGCTTGCCCCAGACGACGATCTTGTGCCACTCGGTGCGTTTTTGGCGCTCGCCGTTGCGGTCCTTGTAGGATTCGTCGGTGGCGAGTGAAAAATTGGCGACGGCCTGGCCGCCGGAAGTGAAGCGGGTTTCTGGGTCGCGGCCGAGGCGGCCGATGAGGATGACTTTGTTAACTGACATGTGTGTTGCTCCTGTTCAGAAAGCTGAGGAGTGCGGGATCCTTCGTCGGTCGCCGCGGCGACCTCCTCAGGACGACGATCCTTGTCGGATCGTCGCTTTGTTTACGGACATGTGGATCTCCCTGAAGAAGGGAAGATAGCACGATGGAGAAGAAAAATGAAATGGTCGGAGGGATAACAGATAGCAACGATCAGATAACAGGAGGCGAAGGTGGGCTCGGGGGATTTGAAGTAGAGAGGCAGAAAAGGATTTAACACACAGAGGAAGAGCACAGAGGGCACGGAGGGAAGATCGGCCCGCGCCGCGGCGGAGGGGCCCTACGACTGTAGGGCGGGTTAGCGGGCGGTGGAGGCGGTTACGGCTACGCCTAGTTCTTTGAGTTTGGCGCGGGCGCGGCGCTCTTCTTCGGTGCCGGGGTAGCGTTTGACGACTTCGCGGAGTTCCTTGACGCCGGCATTTTTCTGGCTGAGTTCGATGAGGGCCATGCCTTTCTTGTAGCGTGCCGGAGCGAGCTTGAAGCTTTTGGGATAGTTGGTGAGGACTTTGTCGTATTCAACGACGGCTTGCTGATACTGGCGCTGGGAGTAAGCGATTTCGCCGAGGTAGAACTGGGCGTTGGAGGCGAGCTCGGTATCGCCATAATACTTCAGGTAGTCCAGAAATTCAGAGCGAGCGAGGTCATTTTTGCCGGTTTGGATGTCGCGGAGGCCGTTGGTGTAGAGGTTATCGGCGGAAGGCGGCGGGCCGGAAGGGGCGGACGAGGCAGCGCCAGGATCGCCACCGGGTTTCGGAGAAGCGGAGCCGGCAGGAGCGCCGGTGGGATTGCCGCCAGCCAGGCGGGCGTCAATGCTCTGCACGGAATTCTGCAGGTCCACCAACTGCTGGTTGACTTTGCCGAGGCGGGATTTGATTTCTTCGAGATTGTCAGAGAGGCCCTGGACCTGCGTGGACATGGTGTCGAGGCGCGTTCCGGAATTGGCCTGGACGTCTTGAACGGATTTTTGCAGGGAGCTCATGGTGGTGTTGAGCTTGTTAACCGTGTCCGACGATTGCTCGATGAGGGTTTTCTGGACAGTGTGGTCCTGCGTGAGCTGGGTCTGCATATCTTTTTGACCCTGGAGGATGGTGGTGACATCACGCTGCAGCTCGATGATTTCGCGGGCGACGGCCATGACGGGCTTGGGGCCGATGAGGCTGCCGGCGACGGCACTGGTAAACATGGCGCCGGAAAAGAAGAGAATGTTGCGAACACGCATGATCAGGACCTCCGAAAGTTGGGCATGGGCCAGGGGACAATTTGGGATAAAGAGCGGATTGAGCCCCAATAATCAAATGTACTGGGAGAATGGGTGGGGAGCAAGTGGGGAATGGGGAGGATAACAGATAACAGCGAGCAGATAGCAGGAGGCGAAGATTGGCAAGGTGATTCCATCGAATTGGAACGGGGAGCGTCGGTTGCCACGGTCCCTCCGTCCCGGTGAAGCACGCGGGACGCAAACTGCGCGCTCCGTGGCCGGTGCGCCCCTTCGGGCAAGCTCAGGGCAGGCAAACTGCGGCGCGGCAGAAAAAGCCGGTCACTCCGGTCGGGATGACAGAAGCAGAGAGGAGAGGAGAAGAGCGGCCCGTCCGCCGTGGCGGACGGGCCCAACAGGAGGTAGAAAGAAAAGAGGGGCGGCGTAAAGCCGCCCCTACATGCGAGTTGGCGAAATCAGAGGTTACGGCTTTGCCGGGACGAAGTGGCCGCGGCGGTTTTGTTGCCAGCAGGATTCGTTGGACTCCATGCAGAAGGGCTTTTCCTTGCCGTAGCTGACGGTGTTGAGATTGGCGGCAGGAATGCCGAGATTGACGAGGTATTGCTTGACGGCGTTGGCGCGGCGGTCACCGAGAGCCAGGTTGTACTCGGTGGAGCCGCGTTCGTCGCAGTGGCCTTCGATGATGACCTTTTCATTCGGATAGCCCTTGAGGAAGGAGGCAGTCTTCGCGAGCGCTATACGGGCGTCTGGGCGAATGTCGGCCTTGTCGAGGTCGAAGTAGGCGTCACGGACTTCCTGGGCGAAGAGTTCCGCGAAGGAGGGTCCCTTGGGCTGCGGAGGCGGCGGAGGAACGTTGACCGTGATGCGGATGTTGGCGTCGGCATTGCCGCCGGGGCCGCTGGCGGTGATGGAATAGGTTGTGGACTCAGCAGGGGTGACAGTAGTGGAGCCCTGCGGGGTGACGGCGCCGACTTCGGGAGTGATGGAGACATTGGTGGCGTCGGTGGTGGTCCAGGTAAGCTTGGCGGACTCGCCCTTGTTGATGGAGGTGCGATCGGCTGAGATGCTCACGGTGGGTTTGGCGGCGGCCGGTGGGGGAGGTGGAGGGGTCGGCGGAACGGCCTTTGGCTTTTTATTGCAAGCGGCCGCGAAGAGAAGCGCCGTCGAAGCGAAAATGAGAAGCGAACGGTGCAGCGGGGAGTGCGGGTGATTCATTCGTGTCCTCCTAGACACCACAAATTGATTGTCGAGCGAAATCCACCGGAAGAGAATCATACCACCGGAGGCAGGGTTCCGGGAATATATCGCCATACGATATATTGTAGGAGAGGAAACGGAAGGAAGGCAAGGGGATGTTGAGCAATGGGTAACGGGGAGATAGCAGCGATCAGACAGCAGATAACAGGAGACGAAGAGGAACGAGGTGATTCCAGCGAGTTGTGCTGGGGAGGATTGGTTGCCGTGGTCCCTCTACTGCGGCCCGCAAACGGCGCGGGCCTCCGGTCCCTTCGGCTTCGCTCAGGGCAGGCGGGATGACAGGCAAGAGAAAGTGCTGCCGAGGGGATTGATGAGTTGACGATGGGACTGCACAAGGGGGGATAAAGCGGATAAGCTGGGGTTATGACACACACATTGGAAGAGCTGATACCGGATTACATCCAGGGGCTGCCGGCTTATGTCGCCGGGAAGCCGGTGGAAGAGGTGGAGCAGGAGCTGAAGATCCATGCTGTGAAACTGGCGTCGAACGAGAATCCACTGGGGCCTTCGCCGAAAGCCATGGAGGCGGCACGGCGGGCACTGGGAGATGCGAACTGGTATCCGGATGGAGGAAGCAAGCGGCTGCGGGAAGTGCTGGGGCTGCGGTTTGGGGTGAGGGCGGACGAGATTTTTGTGGGGTTGGGATCGAGCGAGATTATTGACCTGGCTTCGCGCGTTCTGTTGAAGCCGGGAAGCGAAGGGATTACCAGCGAAGGGTCGTTCGCGCTGTTTTCGATTGCAATCCGGGCGAGCGGCGGGAAATTGATTTTGACGCCGCTGAAGAATTTTGGATTTGACCTGGCGGCGATTGCGCGGGCTGTGACGCCGCAGACGCGGATTGTTTATATCGCGAATCCGAACAATCCGACGGGGACGGCATTTGGGGCGGAGGAGTTTGGCGCGTTTATGAAGAAGGTGCCGGGAGACGTGCTGATTGTTTTGGACGAGGCGTACCGGGAGTATGCGGACCGAGGAGATTTGCCGAAGGCTATGGAATTGTTCCGCGAATACAACAATTTGTTGACGCTGCGGACGTTTTCGAAGGTTTATGGACTGGCTGGGTTGCGGATTGGATATGGGATCGGGCATCCGACGCTGGTGGCGGAGATGAACAAGCTGCGGACGCCGTTTAATGTGACGAGTGTGGGGCAGGCGGCTTCGCTGGCGGCGCTGGATGATGAGGAGCATGTGCGGCGCTCGGTGGAGATCAACCGGGCGGAGCGGAAGCGGATGTATGAGGAGTTGGGGAAATTGGGGTTGGCTCCTGTAGCGAGCGAGACGAATTTTCTGTTTGTGCCGATCGGGCCGCGGGCGAAGGCGTTGTGCGACGAGCTTTTGCAGGAGGGGGTGATTATCCGGCCCCTGGGGTGGATGGGATTGCCGGAGGCGATCCGGATTTCGGTGGGGAGTCCGGCGGAAAATACAAAATTGATTGGAGCGCTGGCCCATGCGTTGGCTAGGCCGGCTGCGAGTGGGAAGACATCGCTTGCGGATGAGTTTTCGAACCGGCCGGTGTAAGAAGGGAAGAGGGGACTTAACACAGAGGGCGCAGATGTAAGAGCGCAGAGGTCGCGGAGAAGAGTACCCCGGGAGCGGGCGGAACCCTTCGGCAGGCTCAGGGTAAACAAGCCCGGCCCCTACAAAAGCAGAGAGAAGCGAAGAAGAATACAGGCTAAAGCCTGCGCCAGGCGAGTAACTTGGCGGGCTTGGGGTTCATCGAAGGGGAATGAACCTACATATTCCAGAAAAACATAAGACAGATGGCGATGCGGTGGCGCGGATTTTGCGCGGGGCTAAGACCATCGCGGTGGTGGGATTGTCTTCGAATCCGATGCGGCCTTCGCATGGCGTGGCGGAGTACTTAAAGGCGGCGGGATACCGCATTATTCCTGTGAATCCGAATGAGACGGAGGTTTTGGGGGAGAAGGCGTACGCACGGCTGGAGGATGTGCCAGAGCCGGTGGATATTGTGGATGTGTTTCGGCGGGCGGAAGAATTGCCCGCCGTGGCGGAATCGGCGATCGGGATTGGGGCGAAGGTGTTGTGGATGCAGCTGGGGATTGAGAATGCGGAGGTGGCGGAGAGGGCGCGGGCGGCGGGATTGGTGGTGGTGGAGGATTCGTGCTTGATGGTGGAGCATAAGAGACGGAGATAACAGATAACAGCGAGCAGATAACAGGAAGCGAAGTGGGTTTGGGTGATTCCATGGAGTTGAGATGAGGAATGTTGGTTGCCACGGTCCCTCCGTCCCGGTGAAGCACGCGGGACGCAAACTGCGCGCTCCGTGGCCGGCGCGCCCAAATACGGCGCGCAAGAAAAAGCCGGCCACTCCGGTCGGGATGACAGAGTAAGAGAAGAAAAAAAACGGAAGAGAAGAGAGTTGGTGGCGTTAGGGCGTAAGCCTAGAAGGAGAAGATTTGGAGGTTGCGCTTGCCGGGGAGGACTACGCCGAGGAAGCGGCCGTCGGGGGAGAGGGAATATTCGCGGATGGTCAGGCCGTGGAGGAGCATGCGGGGTTCGGGCTCGAGGACGGGAATTTCGGAATGCGGGGGATAGGCGCGGAGTTCGGGGACCTGGAAGGTGACGAGGTCGGCGGATTTTTTTTCGACGGTGCGCTTGAGATAGATGCGTGACTCGTCGGCGGACCACTGGAGGACGCCGAGGCCGATCCGCAGGCGGGCGATGCGAACGGGCACGGTGAGGTCGCGAATTTCGAGGATTTCCTTGTCGAGGAAATAGGCGACGCGCGTGCCACTGGGAGACACGAGGATTCCGCCGGAGTAAGCGTCGAGAGTGGCAACTTCCTTGTCGTCCTGAGCGAGTAGATCGAGGCGCTGAAGACGCGCCGGGCCGTCGAAAGTGCGGCTGCGTTCGACGGCGATGGCGGCGTTGCTGCCGGAGATGCGCGAGGCTCCTTCGAAGGTGCGGCCTTCAAATGCTTTTCCCGCGGGGCCGCTGGACACATTCAAATATTGCATGGCGTAGAGACCCTGCGGGGTGTCTTCGTTGGTGAGGTAGACGAGCGTCTGGTTGTCACGTAGCCACAAGGGATTGCGGGCTTCCAAGATGAGCGGATCTTTTCCCGAGGGATGGAGTTCGCGGCCGGAGTCGTCGAGGAGGAGGAGAGCGGGAGCGTCCTGGCGTGCGCCAGCGTCGGGATCCATGGTGGTGGTGAAGAGTTGCACGGCGATGATGTGGGCGTTGGGAGACCAGGTGAAGGATTCGACCTGGTAAGTGAAGAGTTTGTCTTCGTGGGTGAACTTTTGGCCTTCGAGGAGGCGCTTGCGCTTGCCGCCGGAATCGAGGAGCCAGATGTCATCGCGCTGGAGATCGTATTTTTTTGCTTTGAACATGCGGCGAACGGAGAAGACGACGTTGCCGTTGGGGGCGTAGGCGAAGGCGGTGACTTCCTCGTCGATGTTGGTGACGGGCTTGTCGAGGTTTTGGGCGCGGGAAGAAGATAGGAAGAAAGGATTAACGCAGAGTACGCAGAGAGCGCAGAGCACGCGGAGAAGAGGGGAGAGGGATTTGATCGATTGCGAAATCGAATTGGAGGTGGTGCTGGAATTTGAGGTTGAGGTCCTTCGGCTATCCTTGTCGGATAGCCTCAGGATGACGGGTGGTTGCGGTTGTTGTTGGTTTGGGTGGTTGGGTTGAAGGTGTAAAAGCGAAAGCTTTGCTTTCGCACTCAATAGGTTGGGATGAGTTTTTGGCGACGCGATCATTGTCTCGGGTGAGGTCCAGTGTACTCGCTGCAGCAGGGTTTTTCGACGGGGGTGAATTCCATCAGTTCGACGCGGGTATCGTCGGGGTCGTAGAGGTTGAGTTGCCATTTGCCGTCGCGGCCGATTTTGGGTTGTTCGGTGCCCTTCCAGCCATTTTTGATTAGCTGTTGCTGGGCGGCATGAATGTCGGGAACGCCGAGGGCGATGTGATTCATTACGCCTAGCGTGTGTCGGTCAGGGTTCGCCGGAACATTCAGCATGAACTCGATCCACTCGGCACCATCGGGCACTTGCATGTCCACCCAATCCGTTTGATCGTCGCTCATTCCTCCATGCCAGTAGATGTGGAAGCCGAGAATGTCTTTGTAGAAATGGTCCATTGCTGCCTGATCGCGGACTACGAAGCCAGCGTGGATAATTCGAGATTGAAGAGGAGAGCGGGGAGGATCCTGACTTGGAGCCATACTCCGCTCATCGAATGAAATTCGATGACCTTCGGGATCGTGAACGAGGAAACCTGGCGGTCGCGCGCTCACTTCGTCCACAGCTATATTTTGTGACTTCAGGTATTGCTGTAGACCTGCCGCATCGTCGGTGATGAAACCAATTTCTTCAAGCAAGGTCGATTGGCCCACGGCCGATCCGCCGTTTAGGGAATTGATGTTTAGGGTGATGAACTGGCCGGACTGAAGCGCAACAGAGCCGCCTTCTGGCTTTTTGTCAACGGGGCAGTACGGGCGCTGCCCCAGAGCTTGGGAGTAAAAATCCTTAGCTCTGCAAAAATCGCTGACTCGAATTCTCACATGCGAGATGCCGAGGATTTTGGGGCGGGCGGGAGGAGCGGAGGGAGAAGAGTTTAACGTAGAGAGAAGAGGGGAGGAGACGCAGAGCGCGCAGAGAAGTAGGGCGAGTAGAGAGAACTGCGCTGCGCGGGTGATCAGTTTTCTTGTCATTTTACCTGGCGGTGCCTGTGGCTTTGGATTTGATTTTGCGAATTTCATCCATTCGGGTGCGCAGACGGGCCTCGAAGCCCTGGTCAGTAGGTTTGTAGTATGTGCGGGAGGAAAGGTTGTCTGGGAGGCAGGTCATGTCGGTGACTTTGTCGTCGAAGTTGTGGGCGTATTTGTAGCCCTGGGCGTAGCCGATATTTTTCATTAGGCCGGTTACGGCGTTGCGGAGATGGAGGGGGACGGGATCGGCTTCGGTTTTGTGGACGTCTTCGAGGACTTCGCCGTAGGCGGTGTATAGGGCGTTGGATTTTGGGGCGAGGGAGAGGTAGACGGCGGCTTGCGCGAGGGCGAGATTGCCTTCGGGGGCGCCAAGGAAATCGAAAGCGTCTTTGGCGGCGAGGGTGACGGCGAGAGCGCCGGGTTCGGCGAGGCCGATGTCTTCGCTGGCCATGCGGACCATGCGGCGCGCGAGATAGAGAGGTTCTTCGCCGGATTCCAACATGCGGGCGAGCCAGTAGAGGGCGGCGTCGGGATCGGAATTGCGGACGGATTTGTGGAGCGCGGAGATGAGATTGTAATGCTCTTCGCCGGTTTTGTCGTAGCGGAGCATTTTGCGCTGGAGGAGGGCTTCGAGGAGATCGGGTGTGATGTGAATGGTGCCGTCGGCATCGGGAGTGGCGCTTTTGGCGCAGAGTTCGAGGATGTTGTAGGCGGTGCGGGCATCTCCGTTGGCGAAGGAGGCGATGCGGAAGAGGAGGTCTTCGGTGACGGAGATTTCTTCGTTGCCGAGGCCTGCCACGGCAGGCAGGCCGTGTTCTTTGTCGGCTAGCGCGCGATGAAGGAGTTCGACGATTTGCGGAGTGGTGTGGGCTTCGAGGACGTAGACCTTGGTGCGCGAGAGGAGTGGGGAGATGACTTCGAAGGAAGGATTTTCGGTGGTGGCGCCGATGAAGAGGATATGGCCGGCTTCGACGTGAGGGAGGAAGGCGTCTTGCTGGGATTTGTTGAAGCGGTGGACTTCGTCGACGAAGACGATGGTGCGCAGACCGCTGCGGGATTTTCTTTCGGCTTCGGCCATGACTTCTTTTATTTCCTTGATGCCGCTGGTGACGGCGCTGAAGGGAATGAATTCGCTTTTGGTGAGGCGAGCGATGAGGCGCGCGAGCGTGGTTTTGCCGCAGCCGGGAGGGCCCCAGAAGATCATGGAGGAGAGATTGTCGGTTTCAATTTGAACGCGGAGGGGTCTGCCTGGGCCGAGGAGTTTTTCCTGGCCGATGAATTCGTCGAGGGTGCGGGGACGCATGCGCTCGGCGAGGGGCTGGAGGGCCGCGGAGGTTTCGGGTTCGGGAAGGCCGGAAAAGAGGCTCATAAAGAATAGAGTTTATGTGGTTTTGGGGGAGGAGTCGAATTGTCAGAATTGGTGGAAGAGAAGAGTCGGACTTAACACAGAGTTCACTGAGGAAGAGCGCAGAGTTCGCTGAGAAGAGCAATAGGCAGGAGTGTCTGTGCCACGAGAATTATTTGCGCTGGCGCTGGCGGAAGGCTTCGTAGAAGAGGACGGCTGCTGCTGCGGCGGCGTTGAGGGATTCGACGTGGCGCTGCATGGGGATTTGGATGCGGGCGTCGGCGGAGTGTACTACGTCTTCGGCGAGACCGGCGCCTTCGTTGCCGACGAGGAGGGCGATGGGCTGGCACCAGTCGAGTTCCCAGGGGGCAGCGGGAGGATCGCTGGACGAGTTTTCGTGGACGCAGGTGGCAATGGTGGAGATGCCGTTGAGTTTGAATTGGGTGAGGAGAATGCCGAGAGCGGCGCCGGCTACGAGCGGAAGATGGAGAGCGGCGCCGGCGGAGGCGCGGAGAGCTTTCGGAGAAAAAGGGCTGGCGGTGCCGCTTTGGCCGGTGGCGGAGGTGACGGCTCCGGTGGCGCCGAAAGCGGCGGCGGTGCGGAGAATGGTGCCGACGTTGCCGGGATCTTGAACTCCTGCGAGAACGACGATGAGCGGGGAGCACGCCCCGCGTGGGGTGGCGAATAAATCTTCGAGTTGCGTTTGGCGGGGAATGACGAGAGCGGCTACGCCTTGAGGATGCTCAGTGTCGGCGATGCCTTCGAAGAGGCGATCAGTGGTTTTTAGAACGGGGAAGGCCATTTCAGAGCGAGAGATTAGATGAGCTAGTTTTTCGCGGTGGCGTTCGCCGGATTCGCTGAAGAGGACGGCTTCGATTTGGCAGCCGGATTCGAGAGCTTCTTCGACGAGGCGGAGGCCTTCTACGCCGACGCTACCGGAATCGGTTTGCAGGCCGCCTCGGAGAGCGATGCGGAATTGTTTGAGCCAGCGATTGTCGCGGCTGGTGAGGAGGGCATCGGGCGCGGGAGAGGGAGGATTGTTGCGGCCGGGTTTGGGGGTGGAGGCCATGTGAGGGCAGGGTAGCAGAGGGGGTTGGGTGGCGGCAATTGCTGGCAGATGGGCGAGAGAGATGGGATTAGGGAGAAGAGAAAAACTTACCACAGAGTTCGCAGAGGAAGAGCACAGAGGACACAGAGAAGAGAAACCCAAGAGCACAGCCAGGAATGGCTGTGCCACAAAGGTGGAGGCGGGTATCATTGCGCGGGTATGCGGCGTGTGGTAGCGTCCTTTGCGAGCGGCTCTCAGGGGCATTGAGTGGGCCTTGCGTGGGCAATGAGCCGCACTTTCCAAAGAGGATGGCGTTTACCCATTGTCTGCCGAAGTGTTGAAAGTCGACGCCCAGAACCCCGATAAACGAACGATTCGTTATGCTGCGTCTTGGCTGCGCCGTGGCGCGGTGGTGGCCATTCCTACGGACACTTTGTATGCGCTGGCGGCAGATCCGGTGAATTTGTCGGCCGTGGAAGAGATTTTTCGCGTGAAGGGGCGGCCAGAATCGCGGGCGCTGCCGATCCTGATCAATTCCTTGGCGCAGGCGCGGGCGTTGGCGCGGGATTTGCCGGCGAATTTTTACCGTTTGGCGCAGGCTTGCTGGCCGGGGCCGTTAACGGTGGTGGTGGAAGCGTCGAATCGATTGCCGCTGAAGGTGACGGCGAATACGCGCCGGATTGCGCTGCGGTGGCCGAAGAATGAGATTGTTTGCAGTTTGATTGAAGAGTTGGGAGCGCCGCTGACGGGCACCAGCGCGAATTTGTCGGGCTCGATTACTTGCGCCAGCGCGGAGGAAGTGCTCCTGCAGTTGGGGGATCGGATTCCGTTGATTCTGGATACGGGGGAAGCGGGGGAGTTGGTGCCGTCGACGATTGTGGAGTTGCGCGGGGAGCATTGGTGCATCGGGCGCGAGGGGGCGATACCTTCGGAGACGATTCAGGAGGCGTTGGAAGGGGATGACGCGGTGCCGGCGTGAGTTGGAAAATAGAAATTGGAAATTCGAAAATCGAAAGACAAAGCTGAAGAAAGATTTAACGCAGAGTTCGCGGAGGCGCAGAGGGCGCTGAGAAGAGCAGTTGGATTGAACCAGTCGTGAAGTTGGTTTAGATATTGCCGCGGTCCCTCCACTCCGTGGCCGGCGCACCAAACTGCGGTGCGCAAGAAAAGGCCGGCCACTCCGGTCGGGATGACAGATTAAAAAAAGGCAACCCCAGGAGCACAAGCAGGAGTGCCTGTGCCACATTGAGCGGGATGCGTCAGGCATAGGAGATCTTACCGAGGATGGCGGGGCGGGTGGCGCCGGTGGCGGAGGGGAGATTGGAGGGGCGGTGGTGGAAGGTTTCGTAGGCGAGGAGGGCGAAGGCGTAGGCTTCTTTGGATTGTTCGGGGACGCCTAGTTTTGAAGAACGAACAATCTCAACGCCCTCGCTTTTGAGCCTGTTCCCCAGGATCTGCATCATTAGAGTGTTTTGCGCTCCGCCACCAGAAACTATGACTTGTTTGATTTTCACTTTTGGCAGGACGAAGAGGTTCAATGCGACGACGATGCTCGTCAGTGTAAAGACGGTGGCCACACGGATTAAATCGTTGGGTTGCGCATGATATCGGCGGCCCGATTGAAGAAGTTTTTTTAGATAGTTTTGGCCGTAATATTCGCGGCCGGTGCTCTTTGGAGGTGGTTGGTAGATGAACGGATCTTGTAGGAGTTCGTCAAGGAGTTCCTGAATATCTCGGCCTTGCATGGCGAGATTGCCACCGCGATCGTAACGCTGGCAGCCTTTGGAGAAGTGGGAGACGAGCGCGTCAATGACCATGTTCGCGGGGCCGGTGTCGAAGGCGAAGACGTCTTGCGGCTTGGCAGCGGCGGGGATGACGGTGACATTGGCGATGCCGCCGAGATTGAGGGAGACGCGGCCGAGTTTACCGTGGCGGTAGAGGAGGTAGTCGGCGAAGGGGACGAGGGGGGCGCCTTGGCCACCGGCGGCCATGTCGGCGGGGCGGAAATCGCCGACGGTCGTTACGCCTGTGCGGGCGGCGATGATCGAGGGTTCGCCGATTTGGAGAGTGGAAGAGGTGCGAGCGCCAAGGAACGGGATAGGCGGGCCTTGATGAAAGATGGTTTGGCCGTGGGAGGCGATTAGGTCGAGAGATTTGAGAGGGACGCGGAGTTTTTTGCAGGTAGCGATGGCGGCTTCGGCGAAGAGTTGGCCGAGGAGGAAGTTTAGTTGGCTGATTTCGGATGTGGGGATGGGGGTGCCTTCGGCGATTTGAAGGATTTTCTGGCGGATGGGTTTGGGGATAGGGAGGGAGGCGTGGCCGAGGAGTTTGGATTTTAGTTTTGGTGGGGCGCCGGAGATGCGGACTAAGGCGGATTCGATGCCGTCGGCGGAGGTGCCGGACATTAAGCCGAGGACGAGGAGAGAATTTTTGGGCATGAGGTGGTTGTAGCAGGGAAGGAAGTGATGAAGCAAGGAAGTAAAGAAGTAATGAGCAGTGAAAGACAAGAATTAACGCAGAGGACACAGAGAGCGCAGAGGACGCTGAGAAGAGAAGAGCGTAGGAGCATCGGGGGAGAAAACCCGCACCCCGAAAACCGCAGCGTGCGGCACCCGGCCATCAAGCTCAGGTCTAGTCTGACTGGCGAAGTAACGAAAGTTCGGGAGCAAGCCTTTCGATTATCAAATCAGAAAGCTCCCGCGCGCTGGCGGAGGATTTCACCTGAGCGACAGGGACGAGAACGTATTTGCAGGCATATCTGGCGGGAGAATCTATTCTTACATCCAATGGCCGAAAGCAAAGATAGTACCCATGCTCTTCGCTCCTTAGGTCCATTTCAGCGAGAAAGCAGCGAAAGTTGCTTCTCGCGTACTCATCCGCCAACGTAAAAAAGATAGTTTTCTCAGCGGTCATGGTTGTGTGCACTTCATTCGATTTGTTTTTTCAGATCGGAGAGGAGGTTTAGAGCTTCTAGGGGCTTTAGGTTGTCGAGGTCGGCGTTGCGGAGTTTGTCGAGGACGGCGCGGTCGAGGGCGGTGAAGAGGACGGCTTGGTTGCCGTTGTTGTGCGAATGGCCTTGCGCGCCGGGAGTCAGCGTTTCGGAGAGTTCGTGCTCGCTTTGCTCGTGTTTTTTGAGGACTTCGCGGGCGCGTTCGATTACGGATTTGGGAAGGCCGGCTAGGCGGGCTACTTCGATGCCGTAGCTTTTGTCGGCGCTGCCGGGTTCGACGCGGCGGAGGAAGATGATTTCGTTGGGGGTCTCCTTGACGCTGACGTGAACGTTCTTGACGGCTGGCAGCAGTTCGGCTAATTCGGTGAGTTCATGATAGTGGGTGGCGAACAGCGTGCGCGAGCGGGTGTGCTTCTGGAGATGCTCGACCACGGCCCAGGCGATGGAGAGGCCGTCGAAGGTGGCGGTGCCGCGGCCGACTTCGTCGAGGAGGACGAGGCTTGCGGGCGTGGCGTGGTGAAGGATGGCGGCGACTTCGCTCATTTCGACGAGGAAGGTAGAGCGGCCTCGGGCGAGATTGTCGCTGGCGCCGATGCGGGTGAAGATGCGGTCGGTGACGGGGAGCTTGGCGCTGCGAGCGGGAACGAAGGAGCCCATCTGGGCCATCAGGATGATCAGCGCGGCCTGACGCAGATAGGTGGACTTGCCGCCCATGTTGGGGCCGGTGATGAGAAGGAGTTGCTGGCGGCCGGGTTCGAAGCAGAGATCGTTGGGAACGAAGCGCTCGCCTTTCTGGCGGAGGAGTTCTTCGATGACCGGATGGCGGCCGCCGACGATGAGGAGTTCGCCGGCGTTGTTGAATTCGGGGCGGATGTAGCTGCGGTCGGCGGCGAGTTTTGCGAAGGATGCGAGGACATCGAGCTTGGCCACGGCGGCGGCGGTGCGGCGAAGGCGCGCGGCTTTAGCGGCGATGCCGGAGCGGACATCAATGAAGAGTTGGCGCTCGATTTCGAGGATGCGTTCGTCGGCAGCGAGAATTTTTCTTTCGTAATCCTTTAGTTCTGGAGAAGTGAAACGCTCGGCGTTGACGAGGGTTTGTTTGCGTTCGTAATCGGCGGGAGCGTTGGGAAGATTGGGCTTGGAAATTTCGATGTAGTAGCCGAAGACCTGGTTGAAGCGGATTTTGAGTGAGTTGATGCCTGTGCGTTTGCGCTCGCGCTCTTCCATGGAGGCGATGATCTGCTTGCTGTGCTGGCTGAGATTGCGGAGCTCGTCGAGTTCGGCGTGGTAGCCCGGGCGGATCATGCCGGGTTCGGCGGAGGACGCGGGCGGCTCATCGGAGATGGATTTTTCGAGTTTTTCGCGGACGTCGGTTAGCTCGTCGATTTCCTCGTGGAGATCGCGGAGGAGATCGCTGCCGCCGGATTGCGGCGGGGTGAGGAAATTTTTGAGGACGGGGAGCTGCGTGAGGGATTTGCGGAGGGCGAGAAGTTCGCGCGGGGTGGCGAGGCCGAGGGTGATGCGGCTGGTGAGGCGCTCGAGGTCCTGAATGCCGCGGAGTTCCTTGCGGATTTCGCCGCGCACGACGGTTTGTTGCAGCAAGTGGGCAACAGCGCCGAGGCGGGCGTCAATGGCGTCGAGATCGATGAGCGGACGAAGCAGCCAGGCGCGGAGCATGCGCGCGCCCATGCCGGTGACGGTGGAATCGAGCGCGGCGATCAGCGTGGTGGGGCCGGCGGACTTGGATTCTTCGGAGAAGATGGGGGAGACGAGCTCGAGGTTGCGGACGGAGACGGGGTCGAGGATGAGCGCGTCGTGCTGTTCGTAGAAACGGATGCGATCGAGATGGCGGAGGGCTTCGATGCTGGGGGCGTCATCGCCGCGGGCGGAATTTTCGCGCAGGTAGTGGACGACGGCGCCGGCGGCGGAGAGGGCTTGGGGATGATCGTCGAGGCCGAAGCCGGTGAGTTCGGCGACGCCGAACTGTTCGCGGAGGATGCGCTCGGCGTAGTCGGGATGAAAGACCCAGTCTTCGACACGGGTTTCGACTCCGCCCGCGCCGTCGAGGAGAGATGTTTTCGCGGTTTCGAAAAGCTGCTGTGGGCGGGGAAGAAGGGTTTCGCGCGGGCGAACGAGTTGCAATTCATCACGCAGGGATTCCTGCGCGGAGGCGCCGGAAAATTCGGTGGCCTGGAATTCGCCGGTGGAGAGATCGACGAGGGCGAGGCCGATCGTTTCGGCGGAGGCGTTTTGCGCGACGGCGGCGAGGAAATTATTCTCGCGGGCGTCTAGAACGGCTACGTCGGTAGCGGTGCCCGGAGTGATGACGCGGGTGACTTCGCGCCGGACTAGTTTTTTGCCCGGGCCGGGCTGTTCCATCTGCTCGCAAATGGCCACTTTGAAGCCGGCGCGTATGAGGCGGGCGATGTAGCCGTCGGCGGCGTGATAGGGGACGCCGCACATGGGGATGGGCTGGCCCTTTTCGCGGTTGCGGGAGGTGAGAGTGATCTGGAGTTCGCGGGCGGCGATCATAGCGTCTTCGTAGAAGAGTTCGTAGAAATCGCCGAGCCGGAAGAGGAGAAGGGCGTGGGGATAGCGGGTTTTGACCGCGTTGTATTGCTGCATTAGGGGTGTGGTGGGTTCGGACATTTGGAAGTAATCAGTAAATAATAATCAGTAATCGGTAAGAGGCGATCAGATAGCAGATAGCAGCGAACGGGAGGCCGGCCTCACTATCAGTGAGGGTAGATCGGACTGACGTGATGCAAGCGGTTGAGGTTGAGGTCCTTCGCCTGTCTCCGGTTTCACCGGAGTCCACACACCGGACCTTGTCGGATAGGCTCAGGATGACAGAGCTTTCGTTTTGAGTGTGAGTTGAAAGGTTCATTGGGCGATGCCTAGTTCGTTTAGGACAAAGGCGTAGTCGAAGGCGATTTCTTTTAGGTAGTCGTAGCGGCCGCTGGCGCCGCCGTGGCCAGCGCCCATGTTGGTTTTCAGGAGGAGGACGTTGCCGTCGGTTTTCAGGGTGCGGAGTTTGGCGACGTATTTGGCAGGCTCCCAGTACATTACCTGGCTGTCGTTGAGGCCGGTCTTGACGAGCATGGCGGGATACTCTTTGCGAGCGAGGTTGGTGTAGGGGCAATAGGACTTTACGTAGAAATAGTCTTCGGCGCGCTGGGGATTGCCCCACTCTTCGTATTCGCCGACGGTTAGGGGGAGAGTGGGATCAAGCATGGTGTTGAGGACGTCGACGAAAGGGACGTGGCTGACGACGGCGCGGAATAGATCGGGGCGAAGGTTTGTAACCGCGCCCATGAGCAGGCCGCCGGCGCTGCCGCCTTCGATGATGAGTTTGTTTCGTGAGGCGAAACCCAGAGCGATGAGATCGTCGGCGCAGGCGATGAAATCGGTGAAGGTGTTCATCTTGCGGTGCATCCGGCCGGCGTCGTGCCAGGGCTTGCCCATTTCGCCGCCGCCGCGGATGTGGGCGATGGCGAAGATGACGCCGCGGTCGAGAAGGCTGAGGCGATTGGAGCTGAAGGTGACAGGCATGGAGATGCCGTAGCTGCCGTAGCCGTAAAGAAGCAAGGGCGCGCTGCCGTCGCGGGGAGTGTCGTGGCGGTAGACGACGGAGATGGGGATTTTGGTGCTGTCGGAGGCGATGGCGTGGAGGCGTTCGCTGGCGTAGAGAGTCGGATCGTAGCCGCCGAGGACGGGCTGCTGCTTGCGCAGGGTGCGTTCGCCGGTGCGGACGTCGAGGTCGAAGACAGAGCGCGGGGTGATGAAGGATTCGTAGGTGAAGCGGACGAAGGTGGCGTCGAACTCAGGATTGGCGCCAAGCGCAGTGTTGTACGCGGGCTCGGCGAAGGTGATGCGAGTGGAAGCGGCGAGGGCGGTGGGCGCTTCGCGGGTGAGATCGACGACGCGGATGTGAGGAAGGCCCCCTTCGCGTTCGACGAGGACGAGGTGAGAGCGGAAGGCGGCTACGCCGGAGAGCATGACGCCGGGGCGGTTGGGAACGACTTCGTGCCAGCGGGAGCGGACGGGATCGACGGCGGGGGCGGTCATGAGTCGGAAGGTGCGTCCAGCGTCGTTGGTGCGGATAAAGAAGACACCGCCAGCAGGGTCGGCGGAACTGCCGGGATGGTGGTCGACGTAGTATTCGTGGTCGTCGTGGCGTTGGTGAATGGGCGCGAACGGCAGGGACGGGCTGTCGGCGCGGAGATAGCGGACTTCGCTGGTGGTGTGGCTGTTGGCGACGAGGAAGATGTAGGCGCCGCTGCGGCTGCGCTCGATGTCGATGCGGAAACGTTCGTCTTTTTCTTCGTAGAGGAGAGTGTCGGGGCCGTTGGAGCCGAGGACGTGGCGATAAAGCTGGTGGGAGCGCTTGGTGACTTCGTCTTCGACGACGTAGAAGAGAGTGCGATTGTCGGAGGACCATGCGGCGCTGGTGACGCGCTCGACGCGGAGGGGAAGCATCGAGGAGTCTTCGAGATTTTTTATTTCGAGAGTGTATTGGCGGAAACCGGTGGTGTCCGTGGCATAGGCAAGGAGGGAATTGTCGTCGGTGACCTCGAAGATGCCGAGGCCGAGGAAAGAGTGGCCTTCGGCCAAGAGGTTCAGGTCGAGGAGGACATGCTCGGCCGAGTCATGCGCAGATCCGCGACAGTAGATGGAGTATTGCTGGCCTTCAACGGTGCGGGTGTAGTATTCGAAACCGCGAAGGGTGTACGGGACGCTAAGATCGGTTTGCAGAATGCGGCCGAGCATTTCCTGGTAGAGGCGGGATTGGAA
>Ga0210399_10001439_pt1 | contig 18591 bp, 20 predicted proteins | sample IncBWC14MmetaG_FD_150865 | JGI IMG/M metagenome (GOLD analysis project Ga0210399, IMG submission 150865) | Forest soil microbial communities from Barre Woods Harvard Forest LTER site, Petersham, Massachusetts, United States - Inc-BW-C-14-M | ecosystem: Environmental > Terrestrial > Soil >...
CGATTGGGCAGTCGGCTTGGGCGCGTGCCTACTATCAGCGACAGCGCGCGCGTGGCAAGGAACACCATGCCGCGGTAAGGGGGTTAGCCTTCAAATGGATCCGCATCGTGTTTCGCTGCTGGCAAGATGGTGTGGCTTATGACGAGAGCAGATATCTCGCGGCCTTGGCCAAGCGCGGTTCGCATCTAACCTCCACCTGCGCCGCTGCAGCAGTGAGTATGTGAAACGGCTGTGGATTCTAAGTGAATATCGAAACTGAGCGGGTCGAAAAATGATTGACAAACATACTCAGACATCTGATTACAGCAGTAATGCTTCGTAGCTGCTGGCAAGAGCCTATAATTTTCTTCATGTAGTTCCAATTGAAGCTTTCGGCTCCGCTGCTAGCGACGATTGCGCTGTTTTATTCGGCATCTCCCCAATACTCGGTGTCACAAGTCGGACAGGCCGCGCCGCATGTCGTTCTAACAAAATTGTTTGCTCCGGTCTACTCGCTCTTTGTGGGAGCAGAGCACGTACATTTTTCACGGGCCAGCCTGAGAAGAGGCGGCGGCAGGCGAACGATTGCCCGTCTTTGTCCGTGAAAGCCAGCAGAAACCTGCCAAAACCAAGCTACAGCTACGCAGCGAATTGCAGATTCTTTTGGCCTTAGTCGCTTGGTCTAGTATGGCCTAGCGGCCTACATTTCCCTCATAACCCAAAGGTCGGTGGTTCAAATCCACCCCCCGCAACCAACCTCAAGTAATTCCCTTTCAATCACTTGAAGCCAGTCGCGGAGACGCGGATAAATCACAATCGGCTCCAGTTCAAGCAAACGCGCTGCAAGACCTGGATTGATTGGCAATGGCCGGGATGAAGTTTCAGTCTTCGTCTCGCCCACGCGGCATTGCACGACACCCCTCTGGATCAGGACCGTCATGTTCTCCCAGTTGAAGTCGCCCCATTGGAGTCCGACGATCTCGCTCACCAGGAGTCCAAGACATGCTGCCACCAGAACCATGGTGTTGTATGGTTCTAGCAGCTGCTCGAAAAGCGATCGGATCTCGCCTTCCGTTAGCACGCGAGGAATACGAAGGCGCCGACTGCTCTGCCGTACGAGTTCAAGGGGATTTCTAACCGCCATCTCCCATCTCCTCGCGTTCTGATAAAACAGATGCATGAGGCTGCGAATGTGAGCCTTGCTCTTCGGAATGAGCTGAAGCGATCGCAGCCACTGTTCAACCGCGACCGTCTTGACATCGTCGAGCACGTAGTCTCCCCAACGCGGTGTGATCCACTTGTTGAGGCTGCTCAGATACGACCTTCTGGTTAAATGTCGCTCGGGCAGTTCCTGTTCGATATAGCGCGTCACGAGAGCACTGATCGTAACCGGCCCACCCAGTTTGGACTCAACGTTAAGTCTGAGCCGAATAGGCTCGACCTCACGAAATGCGTCCGCCCGTGTGGGGAATCGGGCAATGCTGCCGATCAGAACCGATCGACGCCGTCGCTGCCCTTCTGTTGTCGTTTCGTAGTAGCGAAACTCCCAAACGTCATCGCCGCGGATTCGGGTCTTTTTCGTCAGAGACCCGTTCTGGTACCGTTGCCGCGAATTCATCGTTGGTTTCCCTCCGTTCGCGGCACGGATGGCGAAAAAAGATTACTTTGGATTGCAGCCATGCGTCCAGAGCAGATTTCCTGAATCGCCAGAGCTTCCCTACCTTGATTCCGGGAACTTCGCCCTTTCTGGCCATATTCTGAAGTGTGTAGCGATTGATCTTCAGGAGGTCGGTGGCTTCGTTTGATTCAATCAGTGGCTCACAGGTATTGTTGTCTTCGGTCATCTATCCTCCAAATCGCGGAGTTTGCGAACTCGCAGGAGTTGTAGAGCAACGTGGCACGAAAGAAAAGGACACAACCGGGTGCGTTTGGCAAAAAACTGTCCGGTGAAGTGCACCCCTTCTTTGGAGCCCAAAGTTTCAGATCCTTCAGGGTGTGGCGGAGGAGTTTTCGTGAGTACAGGAAGGGAGCCGGGGACCCGGAGTTTTTGCAGGTCATCAAGGCCGGCTCCAAATCTCGAACCCTCGAACAACACCTCTTCAATGTACTTCTCTGGTACGAAGGGTCCCGCGAACGCCGTGATCAGACCAAGCTCTTTCGCGCCAAGCTTAACAGTGTTCTGTCCCATCTGCCTCGGCTCACTAGGAGTCTCACCGCACTCGTAAACGCGCCGTACCGTTACGGCAATTGCCTTCGGGCCTGTTGGGATCTCCTAGGTTCCACACGAAGGAATGCCGGACTTGCGGCATTCACACCGCCCGACTCCGGCCCAGGAACTGCCCGATATGAATTTCTGTAGTCTGGCAGCGATCAGGAAGTCGCCACGCTCGTCTTCCTTGCCTCTCTTTCCGTTTGGTCTGACAAGTTCGGACTTGTTCGAGCGTTCCTGAATCGTCCGCGGACTCCCGCTTCCGTAGGTGATCAGAGGCCGAGGCACTACTGGTCGCCTATCTGAAAAAGTCCACACGCGGCAAATGTTCGGTCAGGCATGCGTCTGTATTGATAGACGTTGACCGCTCGCGCACATGGAGCTCCCATGCCCTCGTGGTCATGATCTTCTTCAACAGATAGGTTCGTACCTGCACGGCCCTGAGCGGCCTGCAACGTCAAATCGTTGAAATAGACGTCATCCACCTCTGGCAGGAAGGCACTCACAACATCGAAGAATGCTCCGCTAGGCAGGCTTGTAATGGGTGTGAGAGCAACCTCTTCAATTTGGGCTGATGTCAGACCTGGCAGACAATGGGCCAACAGTTTTATTTTTTCATATTCGCCACCGGAGGGACGCGCGGGACTCCATATCCCTGTAAAGAGTGACAGTTTCCAGTTCCTGTAAATAAGCTAAGGTAACTGCCGAGTGGACTTCGGGGGACGGCCGCTCAGACTTACATCCCACAAGGTGGATGCAAATCAACCGAAAAGGAGAATCTAAGATGAGGAAGATTTTCCGGGTTTCTTTATGTTTGCTCTTAATCTCCCCGGTATTCGGGTTGCTCGCAAACGCTCAGCAAACTGCCGCTGAAGACAAGGCTGCGGCCGAGAAGGCTACAGATGACGCCGTTCAATTGCTGCGCCAGGATATCCGTTCAGAGCGGAAGCAACTGGTGGCTGCCAACCTGCCGCTGACGGACACCGAAGCAACGAAATTCTGGCCCGTATATGACCGATACACGGCCGAGGTGACCAAACTCAACGATAGCCGTTACGCCCTAGTCAAGGACTATGCACAAAACTACAGCACGTTGACGGACGCGCAGGCAGGCACCTTGATCAAGAGATTTTTGGCCTCGGATGAAGCCGTTGCACAGTTGCGGACGAAGTGGATCGGGGAGTTTGAGAAAGTCATTTCTTCGAAGAAGACGGCCATGTACTTCCAGATCGATCGGCGCCTGGGCATGCTGATTGACCTGCAAATAGCCTCGGAGATCCCGCTGATAAGACCATAGTTCGAGCCAAATTAACGATGTCGAGTCCCGGGTCCGCTCACCTACGATCCGGGTCGCATTTGGTCTGAATCGGGACGAAATCACCCATTCCTTCAACCGACAATGGCATGCCCATCCGCCGTTTCGCCTGCGCACACGTGCACCGCACAGTTTTTCTGGCTCCGCGCTCCCGCGACCAGGAGCTATGATTTTTTGTTGAGGTCGTCGTCCTTGTAGTACTTCGTACCCTGCAGGGTTAACTGGAGGGCAAGACCATTCTTGGTAATCTGGTAGACCCAAACACCTGGGGCAACCTCGACCGCTCCCGAGTACGCTGCGCCCTTATCTCCAGCCTTCGCGGCAGCGTCCGTTTGCGCTGAACCCGACCAGCCAGAATTAAGGAATTGGGCCAACGCTTTGTCGTTCTCAAACACGAAGATCACCCGATAGTCCTTGACTCCCACTCCCAGACCGGCGCCAGCCGAAATCATCTTCATGAAGGTTTCCTGCTTGGTCTGCGAGTTGACGGCGATTCCCGAGCCACGCGCCGTGCTCAACAGCAAGAGGTTCGTACCCATGTTGTTGAACACCGCATATCCGGCGGACTTTTCGATAGCCGCCTTAGCTGCGGGTTCCGCCTTGTACAATTCTTGCAGTGTTTGACCCGCCATCTTGCGAGCCTTTTCCCGTTTTTTGTCGGGTGAATCTCCGGCACTCGCCAAACCTCCAGCGAGCAGGATCACAGCAAGGCCTGAAGCGATTATTCTGAACCTCATTGAAATGCCCTCCTTATCATTGTTGAGTTGGTTGCAGTAACATCACGATGTTTAGGTCTGCTTGTCAGCGTTCCCACAAAAAGACGCAGGTGACCAGGAAAGGCAGTAGCCTATCCGCTGGATTGGAGGTCCGTTCCTAGCGGAGCGCTACTTCCTCTTCCCCAACATGCCGCCTAAACCGGTCTTTCCCGTGACCGATTTCTGTAGCGCCCCTTTTGCAGCGTTACCGGCCATACCTCCCACGTCCGGAACAAATTTTGGGTTTGAGGTCGTTCCTTGAATCATGAAGGACACACCTCCCCTGGTTCCCCCCCGCCCGGTTCTTTGCGCCCGTGCTTCGGCCCTCTCGCTCTGCAGGTCGGCCACCATGCGGAAATCAAGCGCCCCGGCCGGGCTAATCGTGCCGGCTCCGGTCACAACGCCAAGGGATGGTATCGTCACATTGATGGCGTCGGCTCTCGTCATCTCAGGAGCGATCCGCGCATTCAAGCTGGCATTCTGAATGGTTGTGTCGGGACTCGAGGGAGCCTTTCCGTTAAAGGCTGATAGTGCTCCTAACTTCGAACCTATATCGAAACCGGCTAACTTCGTGTTGGAGATTCGCACCGGGCCCGCGACCTCCAGTCGGTCGATCGGACCGCTGATTGCCAAGTCGGCCGACAATGTTCCTCCTTTCAACTCCGATCCAGAAGGAAGCACTACGCCAAGGGACGGGAGCATCGCCTCCAGTTCATCGATCGGCATGTCTGGGGCGCTCAGTTTCAGGTTCACCACCTGCGTTTCACCCTGGGTCTGATATCCACCAGTAAGTCGGGCAACGGCCTTGCCGATCGCGATGTCGCCCTGGGTGATGGTTCCGGTGTCCCGGAGGTTCGAGTTCAGCGCATACTTGACGGTGACAGCTTTGGAGGCCGGAGAACCCTTCGGTGCGAGCTTTAGCTTTTCGCAGGTAATGGAGCCAGTTGCGTTGGCCTGACTCCCATTTGAGCTCACGGTTCCATCAAAATCCGCCGAACCGCCAAAGCCACTGGCCGGATCGACGAAACCTGATGTCGCGATGTCCATGTCTTTCACCTTCATGGTCGCGTCAAAGGGAGTTTTGGCCGCGTCCTGGGGATTGATGGGCCCCGCCTTGCCCGATACCTTGGCACTGCCGCCCCCGGGCAGGTTGACGGTCAATTCGAAAGGAAACTGCGAGGTAGAAGAGAAGTTTGTCAATGCAACATTAAGTTCGTCGTATACCTGCGGCTTGGCGGTGGAGTTCGCTTCCCCGATCACCAGTTTTCCGTTTTTGATCTCCAACTTATCTATGGACAGCGCCTGAGACGCTCCCGACTTCGGTTCCGGGGAGTTCTGGGCGCTCGTGCCGCCCAGGCTCGAGAAATTAAAGTTGCCATTGGCCGATTTGAGCAACGTGATCTGCGGCTCTTCCAGCACGATTCCCGTCACGTTCAACTGCTTGGAAAATAGGAGCGGCATCAACTCGACCCCGACTTTTAGCGACTTAGCCGTTATGAACGGTGACTTACTGAAGGCAGGATCGTCGGCAATGCTGATGTCCTCAATGCCAACTGTGCCTGAGAGGATTGAGAGGCTCAGATCTCCTAACTTCACCTGACGGCCCAAGGCATTCGTCGCTTCCGACTCAATCTTCGGACGGAAGCTGTTCACATTGATCAGTAATGGGAGCACGACCAATAGCACGATAAAAACCGCCACCGCGATTCCCGCAATGCGAAACCAACGTTTCTTGATAACTGCCTGCAGGCGCTTCTGGAGGTCCGGCGCCATAGAAACGGATCGAATCATGGCAAGGAATGACTGTTCCGCAGTTCCGGTTGTGTCCGTCTTTTTGTGGCTTGGGTCCGGCTTAGGAGGGGGTAGAGGTCGCGCGGCCATGGTGCCTTCCATCAAAGCTGCAAGAGATACATGATGCTTAAACCAACGGGGGCCGCTAGCAAACTAGCAAAGGTAACAGTTCGATCAGTCGAACACTTCGCAATGTTCGTATTAAGGCCTGCCTCACTGCATATCCATCGACGCTGCACGCCCGCTTCGCCGCTTCGAAAACTTAATTCGGTTTCGACTGTTCAGTTGCGGGATTTACGCCGATTTCGTGCGATTTTCCTTCACGTCCCGAATCTGCCGCAACATAGGTGACGTAATCAGGGTCGAATATCCGCTGCTCATGTCGGATGCGCTTGATGTTCGACTCGCTAGCCAAGCTTGCGGAGTGTGCGGGTCATTCCGACAGTGCGGACTCGCTTGGATTGTTCGGACACCTTTGTACAGAATCATCCAGATCAACTGACAGATGCGATGCGCAATCGCCCCGATGGTTCGTTGTGGCCGAGACGCGGAACGAGACGACGGTAGACGATCTCGAAGATGCTTCCTTACGTTTGACGGCAGCGCCTGTTAGCAACAATCATGTGAGGCTGAGTGTTCCGCGCAGACTCGCAGGCCAGTTGCAAGATGACGGGTTGTTCCGCTCGGCGACTTGCGAGCGTTAAGCAGCACGGCTGATCCGACTCCAGGACCACCCGCCATCTCCGTCGATTTCCAGCACTGCATCGTACAGCTCGCTAGATTCGGCGTCCTCGGCGAAAGCTACGTATGTAACGGAGTTTTCCTCGAGACGCCGCAGCACCTCGCGGACCTGCGCTGGTCTAAGGGACGCAGTCACTCGGTCAAGCATGGCAAACGCAGGCCGTGTGAAGATCAATCGGGCGAGAGCAAGCAGTTGCTGCTCCCCCAGCGAGAGGGTGGCTGACCAATCGTGTTCATTGTCCAATCCGCCAGCCCGCACCTGAATGGAGCCTAAGCCTGCTTCGTGCAGGGTCGTCGTGATCTGATCGTCGGTGATCACCTGCTCGCAGCCGCTCGGAACGAGGAGCTCCCGGAGTGTCCCAGGTGGCAAGTAGGGTCGCTGGGGCAGAAAGAAGATCTCGTCCAGCGGTGGCCGGATGACCTTCCCAACGGAGGCGGGCCAGGTGCCGGCGGTGGCTCGAAACAGAGCGGTTCGAGCGACTTCGTTCGGCCCAACAACCAGCACCCTCGTCCCGCGCGGTATGTCCGCAGTTAGGTTCTTGAGCACCTCTCGGCCTCCTTCGGGCGAGAACAGTTGTTAGCCCCTCGTAAGAGATGCGTCCGTCGGACCCAACAACTGCGCCCGCCGTTTGCGGAGATGGCTGCCCTTTCTCAGCAGCCCCGACCAGCGCGCTTAGCCGCGCGATGACAGCGGCGAATGAGGAGATAGACTGGAACTGATTAACGATCAGCGAGAACGCACCTAGCAACTGGGCGAAGGCGACCGCCGATTGCGTGATGACCCCGAATTCCACCTTCCCGCGAATGAATAGTGGCGTCACGATCAGCGCCGGGATGATCTGTATCAAATAGTTGTAGCCGGTCGTAAAGAAGCCCAGGTTGCGGTTCACCGAAACGATCCGCCGGAAATTATCCGCGAAGCCGTCGATACGCCGGAGGAGCCGCGTTGTTAGGTGGCCTTCGTGCCGCAAAAGAGCGATGGAGTCGCCGTTCTCGCGCACGTGGATCAGGTCTGAGCGAAAGGTGGCCTCCTGGTCCGACTGGCGGTAATTTAGTCCGATCAGCGGTCGGCCCAGATAGATTGTCGCAAGCGTACCTAGAGGATCGCGTATCCGATCGCCACGCCGAATAGAAGCGGGCTGATTGTCCAGAGCACTCCCGAGAACGATAGGACTGCGAGTACTCCGTTCATGAACATAAGGGTGAAAGAGAGGGTCGTCGTCGTGAACACCCTAACGTCGTCGGCGATCCGCTGGTCGGGGTTTAAGATCGTAGCCGATTCTTTCAGGTGAAGATAAGTGCGATCCGCGAGGTATCGGCGGGTCACCCGTCGCGTCAACCACACCCTCCAGAACAGCCCGAGCCGCTCCTCGGTAAATCGGTAAAGGACGACCACCACGGTTGATAGAGCGAGTATTCCGACGAAGCGGATAGCTTCTCGAAAGAATCCAGCCTGGTCGCGGTGTTCAATCGCGGTCATGAAGTCGCGGCCGACATAGCTGTTAACAACGTTCAGGCCATTAACAGTCAGCGCGAAGACAATGAGTAATGCGAACAGCCCCCGCGCTAGCCAGCGCACTTCGGACGTGAAGAATTCTTTTACGGTGCGGACGAATCGCCGCGCGGTTAGCAAGTCGAAAGCGATTGGTTGTTCGCTCATACCCCTCTCTCGGCAGTGTGGCCGGCCAAAGCCACTCGCCTCTGTCGCGGAGGATCTACATCACTCGATTGGCTCTGCTTGTTCGAGCAAGTCGACGAGGGCGGGCATAGAGGTTGCGAGACAACTATGGTTGTGGGTGAATGAGGCAGTTACGGCTATGTGTGCAAGCAAAGCAGCCATTCAGCAAATCCCTAAACATGACACGTTTGGTCGGGATCCAATGGAGTTCGTGTCTGAGGGCGGCACCATAGCCCGATGATTTGCTCAGTGTCGCCTTAGCTGTGGCGGAGTGGCTTTGAATAGAGACACAGATAGCACCGGATGCAAAGGAGAACAACTGCAGAAACTGACAGCATGCCTGGTGCAATAGGTAGGAAAAGGTCGGAAAGAACACGTGCCGTAATCAACCAAGGCTCGCTCGCAATCGTTTCAGGTGCGGAACTCAGTCCGACCCATCCATCTCTTCGGTCGCATACGCGATCATGATTCCTAGTTCAAACTAATCCGTGAAGAGGAGCGGGACGCTCAATCACTACGTCGGTGATTTAGTGCACACCATGGAGATTTCCAAGCTGTCCCGCGTGCGAACCGAAGCCTTCCAGTTGCTCGTAATTCCATCCTCTGCGCCACATCCAGTACAAACGAATCTTCAGCCTTCAGGCCATGGCGACTTTGGCGATCTTTCGACCCCGTCGCTTGGCTAGGTGAAAGAACCGGTTGCACCAGCGCACATCGCTGCGCACCGTGACCTGTGCCGCTTCCACTAGCAGAAAACGTAACAGGGAGTTGCCCTGCTTACTGATGTGTCCCAATCGGCGACGTTCTCCGCTGGAATCTTCCTCAGGAACCAGACCGAGATAGCTGGCGATCTGTTTGCCACAGCCGAACCGCTCCACTTCCCCGAGGATCAGCACGAAGGCCAGGGCCGTCAGAACACCCAACCCAGAACGGGTCATCAAGCGCTGCGCCTCGGGACACTTGTTCGCTTCCTACTCGATGACGTGGGTTAGCTCAGTGATCGTCGGATTGATTCGGACAAAATCGACAAAACAAGCTAGTCGCTGTCGAAACAAATCCTCCATCGCCTGCAAGATTGTTCCACCTACTAGTTGCTCGTCTCCGCAGCGCTCGCTGTTGTCGGATTGGCGATGGCACCGTAACGGGTCAAGTGTGGGGAAAATGGAGTAACCTCGAGAGGCATCTTATCGCGCGCCGAAGTGATCACCGACGGTTTTGTTTTTATTAATTCAGCATGGCCATCCCAGGCATTGAGCTTGACCCGGCCACCGAGCGGCAGGGCGGACGTCTGGTCCAACTTGTTCGGATCGAGGGGAGGAGCAGAATTCATGAGTGCAACCATGCGCGTCACTCTCCCCTTATTGTCGGTAAATCCGTCCCCAAGATGAGGAGTAAGCAGAGCCGCAAGTGCGGGACCCAACTGCGCGAGTTCGCGCAGGAACAGTCCTGCAGTAGCCAGGTTTTGACTGTAAGGCGAGCCTTTCAGAAGTTCGATCGCCTTTCTGTCGGCGGCGGCCTCCTCCTCGGGGACGTGTCGAAAGCCCATGTTCCGGTAAGTCGATTCGTCGGAGAACAGCAACCGGTCGCTGAACGCATACTTACTGCCCTGATTGTGTCCGAGCATAATGTGCGCCAGTTCATGCGCAAGCACCGTAGCCAGACTGGGTTCATCCGGCAGGACGTCAACCAAGCCCCGGCTCACGATAATCGTACTGCCCACACTGAACGTCTCGAGCGGGGAAGTCAGCATTACACGCACGCGCACGGGGGACTGCAAGTCAAGGTTGTTGGTGATCAGCAGATTGTTGACGACCGTCTCCAGCACCTTATTTAGTTCACCTTCTGGAGCAAGCAGTCCGGCATTCTGGAGCCGCTCAATCACGTTGTCGGCCGCCTGCTGCATCCATTGGCGTTGCGCCTGTAGCGGAGAAGCATCTTCCGCGGTGAGGCTGTGGTCTTTTACTGACGAATCCATTGAGTCCACCAATATCTCCGTGAACTCCTCCCCCTTGTCTCCCCTTTGCAGCTCGTAGCCCCAGAGACGAGTCTGAGCCTTGAACGCTATTTCGTCTTTCGAGCCGTCAGTGGGATCGCCTTCCTCGCTGTAGACATACGTAGGCACCCAGTAACCTGGCACCAGGTTCAGCCGCCAGCTATCCATGTGGAAAAAATAAGAATTCCGAGGATGTGGTGCGTAGGTTCCATTCAAACGCACGATATTGTAGTCCTGGTCTTCCACCCAGATGCGCCCGTGGAAGCGACCCTTGCCCGTGTCCCTTTTCGGAGTCACATCAAAGACAATGCACCGCACATCCCCCAGGAATTCACGGCGAGCGAACTTGAACTTATACGTCTCGCGATCGAAGTTGTCACGATCAGCGAAGATCATCCAGGAAAAACCCAGAGGGGTGTATTCGATCTTGTACAGCTTGTTGAATCCGCCTAACAGGCTGCTCCGGAAGCCGCCCCGTTTGGGGAGATAATCGCGACGGTCTACGTTTTCCCGAAGATCCATTCTGCCGAAGAAATAGTGATCTTGGGTCGTAACGGGACCGGCCCGCGGATCGAACCTCAGATCTTGCAAATAGGTTTCGATCAGAGGCGTACGTGTCTTCAGCATGTCGATGAGAGCGCGTTCTCGCTCGATAGCGCGGTCGACAACCTGATTCATAGTCGGGCGCGGGGCAGCGAATGCCGTGCTCACAGTCTGGGAGGCGCACGGTACCCAGGCGAGGAAGACTCCTGCGATTGTTACAGCGGCTGGAGCAAAACGGACCGTCGAGAAGCGCATAGCGACACCTTTTCTCCGAAGCGGCCGCGAAAGTCAAGCTCGCGCATTTTTAATATCGGCATAAGTGTCAATTTTGACAGGTGGGCGTACGGGCTTCGCGAAGACGAGGAGGTGAAGTGCCCCGTTTGCTGTACCAATCCCAATGTAAGTTCTCGGTTGACTGACCCGCCCCATTTTTCTGTACCAATCGGAACTGGAGTTTTTAAGCGTCAACAGTCCGATTCCCCTCGTTTCATGCTGGTTTCGCGCACTCCAGAGACTCCATAAAGAGGCTCTGGAGTGCGCGCCTCAGCGATGTACTAGTTTTTTCTGTCACACGCCTTGTAGCTCCGCGAAGGCCGCCGGCGTTCGATCCGCCAAGGAGCTGTGTGGCCGCTCGTGATTGTAATGTTCGCGGAACTTCGCTAGCTTCTGCCGCGCATCCTGGAGCGAAACGAACCACTCCACGTTCAAACACTCATCTCGCAGCCGCCCGTTGAAACTTTCGATGAACCCATTCTCCACCGGACGGCCTGGTCGAATGAAACAGAGTTGTACGTCATTGCTCATTACCCAGGCCTCGAGGGCACGACTGCTGAACTCGCTGCCATTGTCCACCGTAATGCTGCCGGGCAGACGTCCTCGCTCTGCTTTCGCTTGCTCCAGCGCCTGCGCTACTTTCATCCCTGTCATGGCACGATCAGCTTCCAAGCAGACGCACTCCCGCGTGAACTGGTCCACCACTGTCAGAATGCGGAACGAACGGCCATCGGCGAACTTGTCGCTCATAAAATCCATGCTCCAACACTGGTTTGGCGCCGTCGCGATCGCTATGCCTCCACGCTGACGGCGGGCGATCTTCCGCCGCTGCTTGGTGCGCACAATCAACTGCTCCTCCGTGTACAGCCGGTAGATGCGTTTCGCGTTCACGGTCCAACCTTCCCGACGCAACAACACGGTCAAACGTCGATACCCATAGCGCACGTGGCTTGCGGCCATCTCGCACAAGCGCCGCCGTAACACCGCATCGATCCGCCGCACTTTCTTCTTGTACATCCAGGTCGACCAACCGATCTTCATCAGCCGCGCCACTCGTCGCTGCCCGATCTGGTAGGTTTGCTGGGCCCACTGCCCCAGCTTCCGTCGCAGGCCAGGCTTTAGAGCTTTTTTGACACAATCTCCTGCAGGATCTGCCGATCCAGACTGAGATCCGCCACTAGCCGTTTCAACCGTCCGTTTTCTTCCCGCAGTTGCCGTAACTCGCGTAGCTCGCTAATGCCCAAACCGGCATATTGTTTTTTCCACGCGTAGTAAGTCCCCTCACTGATCCCCACTTTCCGACAAATCTCGGCCACCTTCTCGCCCGCTTCTCCCTGCCGCAACACCGCCACGATCTGCTCTTCCGTGTGAGCCTTCTTCGGCATCGTCCTTTCTCCTTTCCAGGACTGTCCTGCCTAAGATACCTCTAGTTTCCTTTGGTCCAGTTTTTGGGTTTTGGGTCAGACTAGGACACGGTTGACGTAACACCGCCGTTACAGGACGCCGTGAAAGGGCGCTGGTCCACAGCGGGAGACAAACTCGCCTGGGAACGGATTGCTCCACCCGGTAACAATCGGAGAAGCGGTGGAGGCAACAAAGCCGCCGGAAGCCTCCGGTGTAGAGGGTCGCAAAAGGCGACTCGGTGAGTCTGCAGGTTATAACGCGAGTAAACGCTGAACAGGCCTCGAAAACCATAATGAAGGAGCCGAGCCAGCTGTAATGTGGGGAGGGCCGACAACGATAGAACAGTCCGAGCGAATCGGTTCCATCGGATCTGCCGGGGTAGTGGCGACGGCGCGACTTTTCCTTTCGCGCCTTGTTGAGTTTCTCTTGGGTAAAAGTCATCAACTCCTCGCGTTCAGAATCAGTGATACTGTCTACCAATTCATCGCGGGTGCGTGTTGCCTCCGCAAGACTGGCTGACAATTCGTCACGTTTCGGGGTCAAACTGTCCGACCTGCATGGTTAAGTCGAAACCACGTTTCGTTTTCTCGTTCATCAGTTTTTTCCTCCTGTTTTGAAATTTCGGCTTAAACCTCCTCGAAAGGTGCAAAGGGGGGTGATAGTTGATTCCTCTCGACTGCCGGACCGTTTTTCATTTCAAGGTCCTTGACTAGTTCTTCTGGCAGTTCCGGCACTTAAGACTGAATGCTTAGACTTAGCGACAGGATTCTGACAGTCGACAAAGGGCACCCGGATGCCAAAACTGTTGGATGGAATGTTAGGTTTTTGTACTCACCCCCGATGTACCTGGCCGATGAGGGCTAAACCGGGTCAACGCTGTTCAAAGGCAGCAGGGGTGACCGGAGTATACGTCGTGTGCTTGAATTGTGGGCAAGAGCTTGCCTACAGCTGGGACGAGATGAAAGTTGTTCCCCGTTGAGCAGAATGAGACTCGCCGCACGATGACGTTCCCGACCTTTTAGCAGAAATCGCAGAGAAGTTGAGACTTTGGAGGTGAATTGTGCCCCTCTCACATGTTAAGGCGCTCTCAAAGACCGCACTGCTTTGTGTCGACGACGACCAGGATGTTCTGGAATGCGAAAAGGCTTTTCTCGAAGCCTTCGGGTATACCGTCGTGACCGCGTCCAGTGGCCGCGAAGGACTGGAACTAGCTGGCCTCCGTTCGTTTGACGTTGTAATCGTGGATTACTGCATGCCCGAGATGAACGGACAGGACTTTGCAATTGCGATGAGACGGCTTAGGCCGCTAGCCCCAATCATCATGCTTTCCGGAATGGTGGATGTTCCTGGGCAAGCTTTGAAGGTGGTCGACGTCTTTGTACCTAAGGACCGTTTGGCCAGCCGACTGGTGCCAGCCATCGAACTATTGTGTGGAGCTGAATCGTTGCCTTCGTCTTCGTATTACGCCTGACATACGAATGACCATGCCAACGCCCCAGACTTTGGTTCCCGAGGACGGCCGCAAACGCGTCACCTAGGAAAGAACAACTTTCGTGCGTGAAGAAGTGAACAGACGGGGAGGAGTATATGACTCGAGAGCCGAGTCTCGTCATTACTCTACTCTATTACTAGCGTTTTTGTTGGTTTTATCCGCTTTATCTGCGCAGACTACGGGTGCACCTAAAGCCCCGCAGCTGAACCCGGTCAAAGCATCCGTTTCGGATCCGGCGAGCTCCGCCAGCATCCCATCGCCGCAGGCCGCTGCAGCGCCCACCGAAATCTATACCGCCAAGCGCGGCGAAGCCATCCCCACCATCGCCCATCGCTATTTGGGCAAGACTTCCTACCTGACCTCAGCTGAACTAGCCGAGGCGATTCGCCACATCAACGGAGACCGCACCGCGAATATTTTGAAAGCCAACGAAAACATCATCATCCCCGGCATCCTCGCCGCGCCGATCACAGAGAAACCAATTCAGGTCGCCAAGGATTTCGAAGTCCGCGCCATCTACCTGACTGGATTCATGGCCGGCAGCGAGCGCGGAATTCGCGTTATTAAGCATTGGCGTGAAGTCGGCGGCAACGCTGTCGTCTTCGACATCAAAGACTCTGACGGCACCGTAACCATTGATTTCGAGCACCCGCTGCTCGGTCGGCACAACGTCTATGTTCACGATGTTCCTAAGTTCGTCCACTTCCTGCATCAGCAGAACATGCATGCCATCGCTCGTATCGCGATTTTCCGCGACGAACGCCTGGTCGTTAACCATCCCGAACTCGCCGTGCAGTCGCGCAAGAACAGAACGGCGTGGCGCGAGAATGGCAGGGTGGTCTGGACCGATCCCTCGAATCCCCAAGTTCAGGACTACGACATCGCCCTCGCCAAGCACGTAGCCCATCTTGGCGTGGATGAAATCCACTTCGACTATGTCCGCTTCCCCGCCGAAGGCGACCAGAAGGACGCGGCATTCGTCTTCCAAAAAGACCAGCCGGAAACGGCGCACGCACCGGATGCAAGTCGCGACAACAACTCTTGTGACGATGGGCGCCTCGCCCGTCCCGCGAAGGCAGAGCCCAGAGGGACGATCACGACTGCACACTCAAAGTCAGCCGCCACCACCACCAATCCTCCGTCAAACGAAATCGCCAGCAGTGCTTCGGCTCCAGCCCCGAAAGGGCAAAAGAATGCGGCCCACGGCACCAGTCGTGGAACTGTCGCAAAGAGCGGCCCCAAGTCCCGCAGGGATGCCACAAACGCTGCCTGCACCCTGAAACCCCGCGGCCCACAGCGCTCCGACGTAATCGCCGAATTCCTAAAGAAAGCCTATTCCGAGCTCCACCCCACGGGTGTGCTGCTCTCGCTCGATGTCTTCGGGGTGATGGCATGGCAACGCCAGGTCGACCTCTCGCACACCGGACAGGACATCGTCCAAATGGCCCGCTACTGCGACGTTCTCAGCCCCATGATCTACCCGTCGCACTTCTTCGGCATGGACGGAATCGCACACCCCGGGGACGAGCCTGCTCACTTCATTGGCGAATCGATGGACCGCTTCGAACTCATCACCAAGGGCAGCGGAGTGGTCATCCGCCCCTGGCTGCAGGCCTTCCACTGGCGCACGAAAACCTATTCACCCGAATACATAAAAATTCAGGTCGAAACAGCCAGGCAGAGAGGGGGCATCGGATTCTTGTTCTGGAACGCCGCCAACGATTACTCGAAGCCCTTCATGGCGATGCCAGAAATGAAGACCGCCAATGCCAAAGAATAAAGCTAAATTCTTTCGCAGCGCTCCGAATGACGCCAATTAGCGTTTGGAGTCGCACTTCCACAGCCATAGAAAGTAGGTGCGTTTCCTGGTCGAGCGCATCACGGAGTACCGGCTTCAGCGCTAGAAGAAAACGCCAAATCCAAAGATCGGCCCGTGCAAGGTAGGCCTGATCGTGAGAGTCCTGCCGTGCACCGTGTTGCTTTCGCTAAAATGCATGCCGCCGTACCCCATAGCAATCCCGAAATGACGAGCAAACTGCCACTCGGCTCGGCCCGTTGCGGTCACGTCGACGTCTGAACCTACGCCGAATCCTCCGCCATCGCCGTGAATTACAATCCGCCACTTTTTACCAAGCTGTCGACAGTAAGTAAGACCAATGAGAGGATCCCAATATCCGGGGGACCGGCTCGCGCCTGATGACTCGACGGTGGCATGAAGGTCCAGGGCCAACCGCCGGACTCCGCCCTCCACATAGAGGTTAGGAAGGATCTCGCGGCCTGCCATCGCGTTCCCGAAAACAAAATCGAGCTTGACGTCGACCAACGGGTTTTTGTGTTGAGCGGACAGAGCTGCCCACATAAATAGGACGTCGGCAGACCACTTACCCTTTTCGATACGCGCACCTCCAAAGTATGCGCCGTTAAGGGAACCCGATGTGCTTCCGGACGGACCGGGAGTAGCTATAGGTTGGCTCGGACTTGGGGGAAGAGTCACGGCGGTACCGAATACAGGGGCCCAGGCCAGCACCGGATAGATCGCGATGTGCCAGCCATAAGGCTTCTCTGCAGGCATGCCCGCCGTTTGCGGAGGCGGAGAAGGAGCCTCGCCATGACTCGTTAGCTGGATCGGAGCAATGGTCTCTTGCTCCATGGTCCCAGAGATGTTGGCAGAGCCATTAGTCCTATCACCGGCGACCGTAACAGCCTGCGAGAGCGCTTGGGGTAAAGAGATAAATAGAAGTAAAAGCGAACACAAGCATTCTTCTTCAATCTTCACATACGCCTCTTAGAGATAGCAGCAGTAATCGCTCTTGTTTGGCAGCCATGCCGTGCCCCGTTGCTTAACCCTTAAGTCGCGTGACAATTTCAGAGTCGGCCTTCGGTGTTGCCCGGGAAACTGTCCAAAATGACAGAAGAGCCTCTGGAACTAGTGAAGTGAGGGATCCGGACCGTCACAGAAACTGTCGCCCCACTAATAGGGTGGTCGCAGGAGCAAAACTGTCTCTATCGACGACGCGATTCGTTTCAAATGCCCATTTGTAATGTCCCTCCCCAGTTGATCCTCGTGTCCGAACGACGGTTTAAGTCGCTAACCAACCGTCGAAACCATTTGAGACGACAGTCTACCGGGTGGTTACTCGGAGAGCCTTTCGTTTGGCTGCCGATTCGGGCATTGTCCCGCGCGGGCACTCCTCGAAATCGAGGCGAATGCTGTGCATGGCCTTCGGCCAGCACAATTTGGCCTTTCGTAACTTCCTATTAATCGCTCATGCTGAGAGCTTCCTGCGGGCGGGAGAGACGATTTGCTGTGCCTTGATACGGGTACGGTTACCTTCGTGTGGGAATGCGGCCGAACAACGGTGATCCACATATTTTATCAAGAGGTACCGGAATGCAGCGTCACTGTCTTTCATTATTTCTGAGGGCGTGAAGAACTTCAACTCGCATCGGTCGCAAGCAGCGAGAACAGGAGTCTGCCCGCGGTACCTGAGAATCGAAAACGCAATCTCGCCTGCCATGCCGGGGCACCGCGAAGATCGCGGCGTAAGGAAACGCGCGCAGTCTAGAAGACTGATTGCTGCATTCGCAACTGTGAGGAGTGACAGTAGTTGACGTAACCAGATGGGATGAGTTCTGCATGGCGGAGAGCGCCACAACGATCAATAAAAACCGAGTTGGGTGCCGTATGCTGTGCCGAGCCGTGTGGTCCAGAGGTCTTCGACCTTACTGGTGCTTGAGAGCCCGTGGATGAGTTTGATCCGGGACGCGCTTTGACGCAACGGACTGTAGCCTCTCGTGAGGGGAGACGCGAGGGAGATTCATCTTATCGGCGCGTCCTGGATCACACGTCAATGGAGGTTCTATAAAAAGGGATGTCAAGAAAAAAAGCTCCGCTTCGACCGAAGAGCGAGATTGTTTCTCGGCATCCCTTTTTATAGAACTTATTGAGGGGTTTTGAGCATAATCAGGATTTATCGCCAACCTAGCGATTTGCCTAGTGGCGAAAAGCCGCACAGTGCGCTATGAATCTTGTGGAGGCAAATCTGCAAACAGACCCCCGAACGCTACAGGAGGGTACCGCAGGCGGCAGTTCCATCCCCCATGTATGCGGTCTTGAAACACCAGAGTTGCGAGTGGAGACGTTTTCGAGGTTCAGTTTCCTGAGCGCGAAAGGACGATCCCATGTCATCATCGCGCCCAAGGAAGTTTTACATCTCAATGGCAGTTGTCGTGGTGCTCCTAAGTCTTACTGGTTGCAGTTCTAAACCACAAGCGAGGCAAAAACCGGAACCGTCCGCAACAGCGACCGTACCGACACCTGATGAATCGCTACAATCGGCGGACAGCGCGGCTCCCGGATATTCCCTCCAGCTCCCCCCGAGCTTCGGTCGCTGGACAGGCGACTGGGACGAACTGGC
>Ga0210399_10001440_pt1 | contig 18571 bp, 13 predicted proteins | sample IncBWC14MmetaG_FD_150865 | JGI IMG/M metagenome (GOLD analysis project Ga0210399, IMG submission 150865) | Forest soil microbial communities from Barre Woods Harvard Forest LTER site, Petersham, Massachusetts, United States - Inc-BW-C-14-M | ecosystem: Environmental > Terrestrial > Soil >...
GAGGAGACTTGGCGCAGCATCCTCAGGTTGAAGCGGACGTTGTGGATGAACTCGTAAAAGAGGTCTTACAGGCCAACCCGCAATCTCCGAATACGTTCGTCGAAAATGCGCATCTTCCAATCCTCGAAACCGTTGTTCTGGCCATGACCGCGGCAATTGGGTTGATTAACCGGCGTGCTCTGCTCAAAATACCCTCCACGGTAGGGTCGACCTGGAGGTGCATGCCAATGATGAAGTCTGGACTCGCGTGCTGTGTATTCACGATGGCTGTCCTCGTAACTCAAGCTGCTCAGAACCAACCGAACACGGGAAAAAACAACCCAGTCACTCTGAAATACCTGGGGGCGGCGGGCTGGGAGATCACCGATGGAACAACCTGTATTCTGATCGATCCATATCTGTCGCGAATCAACGGCCCGCCGCCACCGGGAGGCCACCCTATAGTCGGGGACACTCGCCGGACGTATGGATGGGGTGACGTTGCCTCGCCGGACGTGGCGGCAATTGATGCGCACATTCAACGAGCAGATTTCGTTCTCGTTACTCATACACATTACGACCACATCCTCGATGTTCCTTACATCGCCCTTAAAACTCGCGCGGCGGTGATCGGCACCGAGAGCACCGAAAATGTGATGCGCGCTTACGCTGTGCCTGAAGAGCAGTTAATTACGGTCCGGGGCGGAGAGGACTATCAGTTCGGTTCCTTTTCCCTCAAAGTCATTCCCAGCATTCACAGCCCTCTCGACCACAAGCGCTATTTCAGTTCCGCCATAGCACCGGCTGGAATGAAAGCTCCGTTGACCTTGGAACAAATCCACCCAGAGGGAGGCACTCTCGCTTACTTGATTCGTTTTCACGGTCATCAGATTCTTGCGTTTGGCGGGATGAACTACATCGAACGCGAGATTGTAGGACTAGAGCCGGACGTGGCGTTGATCGGAGCCGGCGCTTCCCGAAAGGAAGTCTACGATTACAGTGGTCGCCTCATGCGGGGCCTGCACTATCCTGCTATGGTCCTGCCGACTCATTGGGACAATTTTTTGGCGCCATATGGCGCTTCTCAGCAACCGAGTCTCGATGCCTTGCAGTCCTTTGTACAAGAGATCCGAACTGCTTCGCCGAAGACAAAGATCATCGTGCCCAAATACTTCGAGGCGATTCCACTTGAAACTGTTGCAAAGTGAGTAGCCGAGTGCTCGCGGCTGCAAGTCTCAGGGTTGGTCCGTCTATCGGACATTTGGCTGAGTCGATACGGCCCGAGTCACGGGAAACCGTAACTTGCGATTTGGGCCATCGGCGGGAGAGTCAACTTACGGGTTGCCGACAATCCGGCCAGAATCAGCGGCCCTACGGCGATTAGCCTCTCTCTTTGGGTACATGGGGGATTCAATAAAATCCCTCAGCACCCTCTGCAGCACAGCACATCCTTACAATTTCTTCCATTTTCAACCGAAGCAGTAAAGTTTAGAATCTGTTCGCTCACAAGCAGGTCATCATCGGAATGATTCCCTCTCCCTTTAATCGATTGGATTATCCTACCCTCCGTCAAAGTGTGTATTTGAATCAGGCATCCCTAGGATTGATCGGTCAACCAGCAGTGACCGCAATGCACACTTTCATAGACGATGTTGCCAGGCATGGCAACCTCTACATGTCCGATAGCGATGAGGTGGGATACTGTGAAACGCTCCGCGAACGCGCAGCCAGATTGCTTCATTGCGATTCAGCGCAGGTCGCGATTGTCGCGGGGGCAAGTGAGATATTAGGGCAACTTCCGTTGTTACTTCAGCCAAGGTTGAATAGCACAATTCTGGCTGTTTCATCAGACTTTCCTGCAATAACTCGGCCGTGGCTTCGTCTGGCTGCCCTAAAAGACCATAGGGTGCGCTTTGTTGATGACCAGCCTACGTGCAATCTGACCGATACACTTATAGAGGCGATTGATGAGAATACTGCTGTGGTTGCGGTGAGCAGCGTGCAATACGCCACCGGTACGGTAGTGGATATTTCTCGCCTGCGCCGAAGCACTGCCCGGGTTGGTGCACGTTTAATTGTAGACGCTACGCAAGCGGCAGGTGCGATGCGGGTGGACGCGGCGGCGTGGGATGCCGATGCCGTCGTTGCCAGTGGCTACAAATGGCTTGGTGGACACGGAGGCGTTGCACTCGCGATCATGTCGCCACTTTTGCTTGAGCAAATACCCCCTTTACCGGGTTGGATGGGCGCATCGGATCCCTTTGGATTTGATGCGACCTCAGTGTCGCTGGCGAATGATGCCCGGCGCTATACGCAATCAACAATGTCGTATGCCTCCATGGCTGGTCTCACAGTAGCGGTTGAGCAGTTGTTGTCCTTGGGCCAAGCTCGAATTGAGGCACATGCACGGAGGTTAGCAGCAATGTTGGTTAGTGAAGCCAGCAAGTATGGCTGGCAACCATTTCGCAGTGTTAGTGATCCTGCTGCGTCTCCACACATCATTTCACTGGGACACCCTCGCGAAAGCGTACAAACAACTGTAGCAAGGCTCCGTAGTCACAATATTGTGTGCGGTACACGTGGCGGGCGCATTCGGATCTCGCTCGCCCCTTACAACGACGCAAGTGATGTCAACACTCTTATCGAAGCATTTGCGAGCGCCCGGTCTAGATGAATTTTAGAAAGCGAAGCCACATCATCTCACCGGCTGCAGCTTTCACGGTTCACTTCAAAGGTGGCAGGGCTCATCTACATCTTCGTTTTTGCCGCTACCGCCGTTCTGGCTACCGACTATCGCTAACAGACGATAGCGTTCACGACTGGATTTGACTAGCCCGCATTTCGGTCGGATCACCGGCTACTCTGACCTTATTGTCGCTGCACTCTCAGATCATTGATCGGTGGCATGGAGGCCACCGGTCATGAAGCAGAAGCAAAGTTCCAGAAGGAGACGCAGTAGTACCAAATCCGTCCTACGGTTGCCAGATTTGGAACACGCCAAGACCGCAGTGTTGAACAGCCTCAACTCAGCGGACGCAAAGCGAGGATATCGTCACGCCATCGATGAGTTCGTTGACTGGTATTGCTCGGAACCCCGCTTAGCCTTCAATAGGATCTTGGTCTTGCCTTATCGCTCTCATCTCGAAACCCGTCAACTCGCCCCCGGTACGATCAATCTGCATCTTGGCGCTGTGCGCCGGCTCGCATATGAAGCGGCCGACTGCGGTCTACTCAGCAGCGATTTGGCTGCTGGTGTTCGTCGCGTCACAGGTGTGAAGAAGCTGGGCATTCGCCTCGGAAACTGGTTAACGGCAGAGCAAGGCCATGTGCTGTGGCAAGCCCCCGATCGTCAGCGATTGAAAGGAAAACGCGACCGAGCTTTGCTCGCATTGCTACTCGCGTGTGGGTTGAGGAGGCAAGAAGCTGTAACTTTGACATTCGATCATCTCCAACAGCGAGAAGAACATTGGGCCATCGTTGATTTGGTCGGCAAAGGAGGCCACGTTCGAACAGTTTCGGTTCCGGATTGGGTGAGAACCGAACTGGACGATTGGCTCGCCGCAGCGGCAATTGATCGAGGAAAATTATTCCGCCGGGTCAACAGAGTAGGAAGGTATGGGGAGATGGGGTGACGGTAAAGGCGGTTTGGCACATCGCGAAGGAATCCGCCAAGAGCATCGGCGCGGCGAAGTTGGCGCCGCAAGATCTGCGCACGTTTCGGTACAAACTACCGAACGGTGCCTTGGCTGCAGGCAACGAATTCGATCAGCCGTCAACGATTGCATTGGCATCGAGCCGAACCCTTGATGTGGCTGCGCCGGTTGTGGAAGGGTAGCCGACGACTCGCGAACTAGGTTGGAATGACGGGAATAAACCTCTACTTCTGCGAAGCAGTCAGCTCCAATGTTGTACCGAGTCCAGCGTAAAGATACCGATCACCGAACGCCTTCTTCAGCGCCGTAAAGGCGGGCTCGCCGGTGCAGTGGCCAGGCGCGACATACTCTACTCTTAATCTATCGCGCAGGGCCATAACGATCTTCTCAATGTCCGAGTCGCTCGCCACTACGAGATGAAAGCCTCCCGCGATCAAGTGGATTCGTGGGTTGATTGTGCCGGCCGCTTCGACGATCTTGTCAATTCCGGGATGCGAACAGCCTACCACGATCACCATGCCATCTGGCGTATTGATGGCGAGCGACAGCTCATGCAATTCCAGCGTTCCCGGCTTATCGGAAACCAGCGCGATCAGATGGATGTCGGGCGTAATCTCGGTGTTCTTGTCGACAAGTTGAAAGTTAGCTCCGGGCCAGGCCGATCCAAATCGCATGACTTCTGGCGGCCCGCCGTCGTAGTAGCGCTGTTCCGGAGGAAGAGATATGTCCTTGCGATAAAAACTGCTCGGTAAGTCGGCACCATAAACCCCGAACCCCTCCTTAGGTGCGTAAATCTTCACCGTAGGGTTCACCTTCAATAGGTAGGTCAGTCCTCCCATGTGATCGCCGTGTCGGTGCGACATCACAACGAAGTCCAGCTTCGTCAAGTCGACGCCCTTCGCTTTCAAGTTCTGCGCAAGGATCTCAGGGTTGTTGCCAGTGTCGAATAGAATCCGTTTTCCGCCGTATTCGACAAGCGCAGCATAGCCCCAGTCTTTCTGCATCGCGGATGTTTTGCCGAATGCATCATAGAGAACAGTGATCTGCGCATTGCCAGGAGCTGCGCTCGCCATTGGAGCGGCGGATATTGTGGCGGCACACTCGATGAGAAGCAGGAGTGCTGCAGAACGGGAAACCACCCACTTATCGGCTATCATTCTGTCCTCCCCGGTGTTGGCGTAGTGACCATTCGTGGTCTTGGGACCTGGGAAGCAAATTACACAATGCGGAATCTCCTCAGTCAAGGCCACATAAGGATGGCGGTCTTCTGCGTATGCCCGAGATATGGCATTTCCGATATCGTCGGCGGTTGTTCCTGAACGGGCCATTCAGGTGCTGGGTTGCCACTCTCGCGGCACGTTCTAGATAGGCGTAGCAGAGACAATTGAAAAACCAGAGCCGATTCATGATCAGCTCGCATACTCTCTTTCCATAGGCTGTTGTTTGTTTTCTTCGCCCACCCTTGCCCGCACGGAAAGGCCGATTGTCGGATCGTGACCGCTATCGGGATTTATCGACAGCTATCGCGGGAGACGACCTTGAGTTGGAAGAACATAACACCAGTTCCGAAAGAATCGCGTGTGACCTCGAACTGGGCCGCTCTATCGCAACTCAGCCAACTTGGTTCCTTGCCGCCCTCGAAATCAAGCTCATTCTCAACGGGTTTCTCAACATTGGTAGGCAGCAAATCGTTGCGAACCACCTGTCCATCGCAAAGGAAAACGAGCTGACGCCGAAGCTTTGCGGTATCGAGCGGCAAACCGACCGCATTACGGCGGGCAGTAGGTGACACGACGTAATCGAAATAGAACATCCTGTCCCACTCGAACGGCGTGACCTCGCGCAGTTGGATGACGCACCTGGCTGCCGGTCGGCATCGGTCGGTTATGGCGCGCCCAATGTGTCCCTCAATGCTAGTTGGCGTCACACGGTTGCATCCGGCAATAGCTACGAGCACCGGCAGGATTGCTAGGAGCCTTCTGTTCACAACAGCATCATCTCATGTGAAGATATTTAGCGTGAATAGCGCTCAAAACCACGCACGAGGCCGGATTCTTGTCGAATTGGGGGCTATGTGGAAGTTATTCTAATACTCGACCTCCCTACTTCCGGCTTCGTTCTGGCCGACCATACGCCCGGGATCATAGCCGCCGCGAACGGCACTTTTGTCAGGCTACGGGATCACGACCAGCCTGTGGGCGTGTGCGTCGCGTTCCCAGGCACCCTCGATCTCGGCGAGCGGCACACGCTCGGTCTCGATGCGCAATGTGCCGTGGGCTACGCTGTTCATCACTTGTTGGAACGCGTCGGTGAGTATGTCCCAAGACGGCATGCCTCCGGTTCCTAGAATCGTCAGCGCCGTGCTTCGCAGGACTGCCGCGGGCAGAGTGATTGTAGATCCAGCGCTCTCGCCCACCTCCACCAGTCTAGTCTCCGACTCCCCAATCGCAAATTCCTTTCCAGTCCTGGCTTTCAGCAGAGCTTCGGTCGGGCGGCCCCATAGATAGTCGATGATCACGTCGAAACGCTTTTCGCGGGCCTCGCGACGGAAGGCTGCGATCAATTCTTCATCGGGTTTGTCGAGGCGAATCGTCGAGTCGGCGCCAAGCTCGTGGAGTGTGCTCAACACCTGTTCGTTGCGTCCTGCCGCAACGACGCGTCCGGCGCCCAAGATTTTGGCGATCTGGACCGCCAGCTTGCCCGTGACTCCGGTGGCACCGAGGATTAGGACGGTTTCGCCCGAGGCCAGCTTCGCGCTGTGCTTGAGAGACAGCCAGGCCGACACTCCGGGATTGGGAATGGCCGCGGCAGTGACATCGTCCAGTTCTTCAGGGACCGAAAAACATTGAACTCGCCGCACCACAGTGCGCTCGGCCATCGCGCCGTACGGCCGCCGCGCTCCGCCGAAGAACACTCGCGTGCCGTCTTCGAGCCGCCCCACGCCATCCATGCCGCAAACAACAGGAAATTCGCGCGGGCTGGCGTAGTGCGTTCCGGCCGCCATCTGTTTGTCCACAGGCTTCAGCGCAGCCGCGGAGATATTTATGAGCACCTCACCTTCGCCCAGAGTTGGATCGGGAAATTCCTCAAAGCGCGGCGGTTTGCCGAGAGCATGCAGCACGGCGGCATGCATCAGTCGCCTCCTTTCAGATGTTCACCTCGGTTCGCTAGGCAATTGATGAAACCGAGTTGATGGTGACAAATGCCCTTCGCAGAGGCAAGACCAATTGCGTCCAATGAGTGAGCCTCGGTCCGACTTGAGAAGTCGCCTAAACCGGAGATGTGTTCCGCCTTGTTACATCGGCGATTGTGTCCGGATCACGGGAAGCCCTGAAATAATCCCAAGGTGAGGGTAGCCGACCATCCGTCCAGAACCTCATCGTTCGCGGACTAATGGACTCCCGGCTGAGCAAAAATTCGCTGGCGCTCGCACTAACGTTCATCTTCCGGAGGGCATGCGGACGGCGGCCAACCCTTCGGATTGCCGTGCTCATCGACGACCAGCGATTAGCGAACAGCCACTCTCCTAACTCCTTTCCTTTCACATCCCTCCAGGGGCCGCGCCCGCAACTCCTTTCCTTTTATATCGTTCCACAAAACAGGCGGTACAGGTCATTGGTAATACCAACCCTCTCCACTGTCGGTTGCTTCCTGACCTTCCTGACCTTCCTGACCTTCCTGCCCTTCCTGACCTCCCCGCCCCGCGCCTTGTCCCGCCCCGCACTTCCCGCTAAAGTGGGACTACCCGTTTCCCGTAATCACGGGAGAAAACCAATGAACCCAATCTCCATCGCCGCGCTGATTCTCGGCCTGCTCCTTGTCGGACTGTTCGCTTGGGCACTCCTCCGCGTCGTCGGAGACCAGAAAAAGAACCAAGCGCTCGAATCTCAGATGAACGAACTGCGCCGCGACTTGCTGAGCCTCTCCAGCATCCAGGCACAGAGCACCACCAAGCTCGAAGCCATCGCCGGCACCGTCGCCACCCGCCTCGAAGCCGTCACCACCGCCCTCAAAGACGGCGTGAAAGATTCCGCGCAAATCACCTCGAAGCTCACCGCAGAGTCTCAAGCCGCGATGTCCCTGGAACTGAAAAACACCCGCGACCAAATTAACCAGATTCAGAACCAGCTCGGCGAAGTCCAGCAAGCCGGCCAGCAGATGTTTCAGACCGCGCAAACTCTGGAAAATATTCTTGGCGGAGCAAAATCCCGCGGCTCACTCGGCGAAATCACTCTCGAACGCCTGCTGGAAGACTCGCTTGCGCCCTCGCAATATGCCCGGCAATACCGCTTCCGCAGCGGTGAAGCCGCCGACGCGGTGATCTTCCTGCTGGACAAAAAGAAGATGGCCATCGATTCCAAGTTTCCGCTGGACGCCTATCGCCGTCTCAGCGCCGAAGGCGAAGAAGCCCGCCGCGCGTTCGTCACGGCCGTGAAAAACCACGCCGATTCCATCTCCAAGAAATACATCGTGCCGGATGAAGACACCCTCGACGTGGCGCTGATGTTCGTCCCCAGCGAAACTGTTTTCTATGAATTACTGATGAGCGTGGACGGCAAAGGCCGGCCGCTCGACGAATATTGCCGCAGCCGCAGCATCTTTCCCGTTTCACCGAACACGCTGCACGCCAACCTGCGGGTCATCGCCATGGGCCTGCGCGGCATGCAGATCGAGGAAAACGCCAAGAACCTGGCCGCGAATCTCAACGGGCTGCGCAAGCAGCTCGATACCTTCGCGGAATATTTTGAGACCATAGGCACACACCTGAAGAACGCGCAAAAAAGTTACGCGGAGGCCGACAAGCGCTTCGACAAAGCATCCAACACGCTGGACTCCCTGGTAGGTGCAAACGGACCTGCCGCCCCCGTGCTCGAGGACGCGCAAGGCACCTTAGCGCTCCCCGCTAGCGCCACAAAGAACTCGGTATGACGCCACAATTCTTCTCCCCGAACCGGTTTCTGCGGCCTCAGCGCCTCTGCGGCGAGTCTTTCTTCATTCTTGGCCACGTATCGCGATTTTCTTCGCTTCCACTCGCTCGTCCATCTCATCCAGCGACCGCGGCCAATCCTCCCGCAGCAACCGGCTCAACGCCCGGTCCGCAAGTAACTTCCCGCCCGTCTGGCACCGGGGACAATAATTCGTCTCATTCGACGCATACCGGATCCTCTGAATCTTCGTTCCGCACCGCTGGCAAGGCTGCCCATATTTCCCGTGAACGAACATCTCTTCCCGAAACGCCGTCACTTTCTCCGGAAATTTTCCGCCCGCTTCCTCTCGCAGCATTTTCGTCCACAAATTCAGCGTCTCCCGAGTCGCCTTATACAGCCGATCGATCGCTTCTGCTTCCATCCGCCGAGTCAGCGAAACCGGCGAAAGCTGCGCATGAAAAAGTATTTCGTCGGAATATGCATTGCCGATCCCGCTGAACAAATGCGGATCGGTAAGCGCCCGCTTCAGCGTGTGATTTTCCGACGCAAGCACCGCTCCAAACCCGTCGCGTGAAGCCGAAAGCACCTCCAGCCCGCCCGGATCAATCGCCGCCATCGCCACTTCATGCGTAAAAAGATGCAGCGAAGCCCGCTTCTTCGCCCCAGCTTCCGTCAAAGTCAGCGTCCCCGAATCAAACTCAAACGAAGCCAACGTTCGTCTTCCATCCGGGACAACTGCCTTGTTCTTCCAATGCAACCGCCCCGCGATCATCAAGTGAAACACCAGCCACATTCCATTCTCAAACCCCAACGCAATCCGCTTCCCGATCCGACGCAACGCGGTAACCTTCCGCCCCTGCACAGAATCAATCGGCGGCATCGCCGTGCGCAACAAAAACGGCCCCGTTATCCGCACGCGCTGCAACACGTGACCGAGGACACGCTGCTGCAGCGCTTCGATGTAAACAACAATGTCCGGAAGCTCAGGCACCTTCGGATTCCCTCCATGCAATTTAGCGCGTCACGGACTCCAACTCAGTAGCGCGGCGCGCCGAGCGGCGCCACCAATCGAATCGAGATCACAAAATTCCCGCGCTGTTTTCCCACAAGCTCGAAACTGGCCACGTTGTCCGCGCCGCCCGTCGAAACAGCGCGTACTGGCGTGCCGCCCTGCAACCCCGCAACTTCCGGGGCCAAGTTCCGCGCCTCCAGATTCACCTTCGTGGTGCTTCCCCTCACCCGCACCGTCAACTTGCGGTGCTCTCCGGGAGCAAGCGCCGCCTCACCGGCTTCCATCTCCAGCGAAACAAACACCACCGTAAACGGTGGCGAACTCTTCTGCCCGCAAGTCACCTGCACCTGCGCCGGCCCGGGCAGCAACTCAGCGGGCGGTAGAACAGCCAGGTAGGCAGGTGAAGACGCCAGCACAAGTCCAGGCAAACCATGAATCAGCACGTGGTTTGCGTCGGCATCGCCGCAAAATCCGTGCCCCATGAATTCAAACCGGTCGCTCAGCGAAGCGACGCCCGGCGCCAAGGCCACTTCCTGCGTAGCGGAAGGCGCTTCCACCGCCGGAACGACCGTGCTGGTGACCCGTCCCATGCGCCCCTGAATCGCACCATAGATCTTCTCGGCATTCAGTGGCCCAACGAACATGGCGCGGCCGGTCGCATCCGTCCTCAGCGTGTCCCCATTTGAGAACTCCACGGTGACGCCGGGAGTCAGCCGTCCGCTGACGTCGAGGACCGCCAGGGTAGCGTGCTCTCCACTGACAATCTTGCGCGGCATGATCAAAATTCGCGCCCCAGAGGCGGGAGGAGGCTCTTGGGCGGGTAATTCTTGAACGATAAAAGGGAGCAGGGCAAATGCGAGGCAGAGCTTTTTCAGGCGCTTCAAGGAGATGGGCACATCGAGATTGTAGAGGAGTTTTGGCCGCCGCAGAAGGCCAAGGAGCCTGGCAAAAAGCCATCTGGGGCCACTCCTGGCGCTTGCCATGCCCCTATGGGCATCGAGTATTCTTCCAAATTGACTGTGGGTTAAGTGTTAGGTATCGAAAGGTAATCAGTTGGATGCAAAGCCTTTCCGAGCAGCGAGGTGTCTGCTAGCGTGGAGGATACAGGAAGACCGGGGTGTCCACGCCGGGGGTACCAGTTGTGTTCACGGCAAGGCTTGAAGGAGAGGCTGTGCAGATCGTCAGCAGCGGCTTGTCAGACGTCGGACGTGTGCGTACTAACAACGAGGATTCCTTCCGTATTGTGGAAGCTCTGAATCTTTTCATCTTGTCGGACGGGATGGGCGGAGAAGCACACGGCGAAGTGGCCAGCGCGATGGCGGTGGACGCAATCAACAAGTATTGCGAATCGGAAAAGGAAGATTCGGGCGCGACGGTGCTGGAGGAAGTGCCGGCGAACATCAGTTCGCAGACGCGCAAGCTGAAAAATGCGGTGGCACAGGCGAATTTTCAGATTTTCCAGTCGGCGCAAAAAAATCCCGAACAGCGGGGCATGGGCGCGACGATTACCACCTTGTGGCTGAAAGACACCTTGATGAGCATCGCGCATGTGGGCGACAGCCGGGCCTACCTGCTGCGCAACGGCAATCTCCAGCAATTGACGAACGATCATTCACTGGTGGCGGAGCAGGTTCGACGGGGCTTGATTACGCCGCAGCAAGCGGAAGAAAGCGAAATGCAGAGCGTGCTACTGCGCGCCCTGGGTGCTCATCCGGAGGTGGAGATTGACACGGATGAGGTGGAGATTATTCCGCGCGATGTGCTGCTGCTTTGCTCGGACGGGTTGACCCGCATGGTGACGGAGCCCGAAATTGCGGGTGCGCTGCAGGCGGAGACGGTGCCTTCGGCGGCGGCGGAACGCTTGATTGCGCTGGCGAACGAAAACGGTGGAATTGACAACGTAACGGTAATTGTCGTGCGCTTCGAGGGCGACACCAACAAGGGTTGGTTCTCCTGGATGCGTCGCGGCTCGGTCAAGAAAGACTAGCACCTCCTCGGAGGCGATTGCATGGCGAAACTCAGCCTGATGTTTGAAAACAAGCTGGTGAAAGAAGTGCCGATCGGCAGCCGGCCGGTGACGATCGGCCGATCGCCGGACAACGACCTTCCCGTCGATAATCTTGCAGTCTCGAACTATCACGCGCGCGTATATTTCGAAGCCGGGCGCCTGGTGGTAGAAGACCTGGACAGCTTGAACGGAACGTTTGTAAATGACCTGCGTGTCGAGCGCGCCACGTTGCACGACGGCGATTCGATCTGGGTGGGCAAGCATCACATCAAGGTGGACGCAACGGCCGACGCTGCAATTCCCTGGGACACCGGGCGCAAAACGGCCGCACCAAAGATCAACGAAACTATGGTGCTGGACACGAAGGTCCGCCGCGAAATGCTGCAGCAGGCCGCCGCTATGGGCGAGCGAGCGCAATTTTCGGCAGGACGCATGAAGGTTGCCACCCTGGTGATCCTAAGCGGCAAGATCGACATAAAGGAATTCACCCTCACGAATAAACTTACCGTGATCGGGAAATCACCGATGGCGACGGTGCGATTGAAGGGTTGGTTCAAGCCAAAGATGGCCGCGCAGATCAACCAGCGCGACGACGGCTACTATCTCGGCACCGGGGACAAAGTCCCTACCGTGAACGGCACGCCGATCACGGGGACGGTGCGGCTGAACGACGGCGATCTGATCGAAGTCTGCGGCGTGCGAATGAATTTCATTTTCCGCGAATAATCCTCCACCCCAATGCCAACCGCGCCCGAAGGAGGCCGCCAGCACGGGAGCGTACATCGCTTCCGGGAACTCCTCGCCACGTGGTGGCATCATCGCGCTGTTTTCCTGATCAGCGTAGCGATCACCGTTCTCTCGCTGGGCGTGTACATTCTCACGTTCATGGGCGACCGGAACACGCCGCTGTTCGATTTCTTGAAGCGCTTTGAGTACAGCACTCTCGACACGCGCTTCCGTTACCGGCCGGCAAAATATACTCCTCCAGATCCTCGCATCGTGGTGGTGGCTATCGACCAGCGTTCCCAGGAAGTGCTGGGCAAGTGGCCGTTTTCGCGAAAATATTTCGGGGATATGCTGGACGCACTGCGGGAAGACGGCGCGCGCGTCGTTTCGTTTGACGTGACATTCGACAAGCCGGATCAGACTGTCGCGCCCATCCGCGCCTTGTGGGGACAAATCGAGCGGGACAAGAAGAACGGCAAGCCGCCCGACCCGAAGCTCGAGGCTCACGTCCTGGAACTCGCGAAGGAATTCGACGCCGATTCCCAATTCGCCGCCGGATTGCGGCGTTTCGGCCCGGTGGTGCTTGGGAATTTCTACTTGCAGGCAAATGAAATTCAGGGGATCGATGACGCCGCACTGAACAAATATGCCGAAATGGTGCAGTGGTATTCGCTGAATCGTAACGCACTGAATCCTGCCTCAGGCAAGGCCGATTTCGCCGCCTTGCTGAACAACTACCAGTTTGAAGGAACGCTGTTCACCGCGACAATCGCGAACATTCCACAACTCGCGCCGCCAGAGAACGACGAAAAAACGTCCATTGGTTTTTTCAATATTTCGTCCGATGCCGACGGAGTGCTCCGGCGCGCCTTGCTGGTGCTGCCCTTTGGCCGGTCGAGCAATCCGGACGACATTGACCTCTACGGCTCGCTGGAGGTGCAGACCCTGCGGCTTTACCTTGGCTTAAAGACGGAGCAGGTCACCGTGAATTACGGGCCGACGGGTGTGGCGTCGCTGCAATTCGGCGACAAGCTGACTGTCAGGCCGGATTGGCTGGGCCGCGTGCTGATCAATTACCGCGGGCCGCGCGAAACGTATCCGTATTACTCCCTCGCCGACGTGGTGAGTCACAAATGCAAGCCGGGCACCTTTCGCGACAAAATCGTTTTGGTGGGCGCTTCGGCAACGGGCATCGGAGATCTGCGTACTCCTCCTTATGGCGGAATTGATTATCCAGGCCTCGAAGTTCACGCCAACGTGATTGACAACATGCTGAACAGCGGATTCCTGATTCGCGGGGCGCACCAGGAAATTCTGGACTTGCTGCTGATTCTGCTTTTTGGAATTCCGTTGGGAACCGCAATGGCATTGGTTTCCCCGCGCTGGATGTGGTTTGGTTTGGCTTTGCTGGTGCCGTTCAGCTTGTTGATTTATGTTTCATTCATGCGCGGCTATTGGCTGAACTTCACCCTTCCCGCCGGAACGCTAACTGCAAACGTGATGCTGGTTTCCTTATATAGGGCCTTGGTGGAAGAAAAAGAAAAGCGCAAGGTGCGCTCGGCATTCGGCCAGTATCTGAGCCCCGAAGTCATCCGGCGGCTGTTGGTGAATCCTCAACTTGTGGAACCCCGCAAAACAGAAATCACGGTTATGTTTAGCGACATCCGGGGATTTACGACGATCTCAGAGAAGCTGGATGCGCAGGATCTTGCGCTCTTTCTGAACAGCTACCTGTCGGACATGACGAAAATCGTATTCGACACGCAAGGCACGCTGGACAAGTACATCGGCGACGCAGTGATGGCGTTATGGGGTGCACCCATTGAGGAACCGGAGCACGCGGCGAATGCCTGCAGCGCTTCCTTAACAATGATGAAAACAGTGCATGCGAAGCAGAAACAATGGGAAGCGGAAGGAAAACCCAGGCTGGATATCGGCATCGGCCTGAACACGGGCCCCGCAAGCGTCGGCAACATGGGATCGGCGCTGCACCATGCCTACACAGCGCTTGGCGACACAGTGAATCTGTCGTCGCGGCTGGAAGGACTGAATAAAGAGTATGGCACTCACATCCTGGTCAATGAATCGACCTACGCGGCGGTGAAAGGCGCCGGATTCCTTTTCCGCGAACTGGACATCATCCGCGTGAAGGGGAAATTGCAGCCGGTTACGATCTACGAATTGGTGGGAAAACTCGCAGACCTGCAACAGGATCCCAAGTTCACGGAATTGCAGCAACGATTGCGGGAATTCGCCGCCGCGCGGGAGCTTTATCGCAGGCGGGATTGGCAACAAGCGCAGCACGCGTTTCAGGAGATTCTGGACCGCACGCCCGACGATGGGCCGTCCCGCATGTACTGGAAACGCTGCCAGGAATATCTCTTCGACGAGCCGCCCGTCGGCTGGGACGGCGTCTTCACGATGACACACAAATAGCGGGAGCGCGGCGTTCGCCGGCCCTGCGCAAATCTTCGCTGATGCTACTTACTTTGTGATGACGCCGCAGGCGATGCGCGGCGGTGCGCTGGAACCTGTGCCGCCGGCAACCGCATGAATTACGATGGCCGTGCCGCCGTTGCTGAAGACAGAGTGATCGTCATCGCCCATGGTCACGTTCGGGGCGACAGTCGACACGTGAGCCGTGCCATCCTTTCCAACGATCAAGGCGAAATCGGGGATGTCACCCGCCGGCGCGGCGTCGTGCATGTGCCCTGCGGGGCTGAAATGCGGGCCCGCGGTTTTGAAATCCGGCGGATCACACTTAGCAACCTGATGAATGTGAATGGAGTGTTCGCCCGGGGGAAGTTTTTTGATATCCAGAACGATTTTGACGCCCGACGCGGCGGGAGAAAGCGTAGCCGCGCCGACAGCCTGACCTTCGGCGTTCATGATGTTCACTACCAGGGGTTTTGCGGGAGATTGCTGGGCCATCGCGGCCCCGGAAAGTGAAAACAGCGCTGTGGCGCAGACGAGAATTTTCATGGATGTCCTCTCCGGTCAGAAGGATTGTTGGATCGCGCGGAACTTTGAAAACTTACTCCCCTACTGTACCCCAAAGGTTTAGAGGTAAGAGTAAATTTGTGAGGACAGTTGCATGACGCTGGCGGGCGGCGTAATCCCCATCACCAAGAAACGGAAACCTGCAAATTAGAGGAGGCGGCGGCTTCAAACAAACCAGCGGGTGCGCGACTTTTCGACAGAATTTCAGGAATTCAGGCGGCCATATTGGTCTGCTCGCGTGCATCATGGACACCAGGTTCCAAAACAGTGTCCCTGAATGGCATCGGGAATCCGTCTTAGTCGTACGCCCGCTCAGTCGTTTGGCGATTGCGTACCCAAATTGAGGGGTTTGATAGTCTAATAGGCGTATAAGGCTCGAAGAATCTTGGGCGCGGGGGCGCATGCTGAAGGTGTCCACGCTCAATGGGTCAGGTAACTAACACTAATTTATGTGGATTGTCCGTTTAGCGCTTTCCCGGCCGTACACCTTTATCGTAATGGCGATTGTCCTCGCGTTATTAGGGCTGTTCGTTATTCCACGCACGCCCACGGACATTTTCCCGGAAATCAATATTCCGGTGGTTGCGCTGGTATGGACGTACACCGGGCTGCAGCCAGAGGAGATGGAGCATCGGATTACGTCGAACGTCGAGCGCGGCCTGATGGTGCTCGTCAACGACATCGAACACGTGGATTCGCAATCGCTGACCGGGATTGCCATCATTAAGATTTATTTTCACCCTGGGGCCAATATCCAAACGGCCCTGGCCCAAACGACGGCCATTTCGCAGACATTTTTGAGATCGTTGCCACCCGGCACCACACCGCCGCTGGTGATTATCTATTCCGCGTCCACCGTGCCCGTACTGCAGGTGGGACTGAACAGCGATAGCCTGAGCGAACAACAGATTTTCGATTATGGGAACAATTTCATCCGCACTCAGATTTCGACGGTGCCGGGCGCCTCGATGCCGTTCCCGTACGGCGGGAAGTCGCGAGTGGTTTCCGTCGATATTGATCCTGCCGCGATGCAAGCCAAAGGGCTTTCGCCGGTAGACATCGTAAACGCGGTGAATGCGCAGAACCTGATTTTGCCTACAGGCACGGCGAAGATGGGCACACTTGAGTACAACGTGGAATTGAACGGCAGCCCGAAGACGATCGTGGAGCTCAACGATCTGCCGGTCAAGACCGTAAACGGCTCGACCATTTACCTGCGGGACGTGGCCCACGTGCGCGACGGCTTTACGCCCCAGACCAACGTCGTGCTGACCAACGGGCAGCGCGGCGTGCTGATGAGCATTTACAAGACCGGCAACAATTCCACGCTGTCCATCGTCGACCGTGTAAAGCAGGTGCTGAAGGATTACGGGCCGTCACTACCGAGCAGCCTGAAAGTGAGCAACTTCTTCGATCAATCCATTTATGTGCGCGCGGCGATCCAGGGAGTTTTGCGAGAGGCGCTGATTGCGGCTTGCCTGACGGCGATCATGATCCTGCTGTTCCTCGGGAACTGGAAGAGCACACTGATCATCGCGGTTTCGATTCCGCTTTCGATCCTCGTGAGCCTGCTGTGCCTAAGCGCGCTGGGCGAAACGATCAACATTATGACGCTGGGCGGCCTGGCCCTTGCCGTCGGCATCCTGGTGGACGACGCGACGGTGGAGATCGAAAATATCAACCGCAACCTGGCGATGGGCAAGGAGACGGTGCAGGCGATTCTGGATGGCGCGCAGCAGATTGCGGTGCCGGCGTTCGTTTCGACGCTGTGCATCTGCATTGTGTTCCTGCCGATGTTCTTCCTGTCGGGCGTGGCGAAATACCTGTTCGTGCCGCTGGCGGAAGCGGTGATTTTTGCGATGTTGGCTTCGTACATGTGGTCGCGCACGATCGTGCCGACGATGGCCATGTACCTCTTGAGCGCCGAAGACGAGTACCAAGCGGATTTGCACGCGGGCGAAAAGATGGGCTTCTTCCGCCGCTACCAGCAGGCGTTCGAGCACTCCTTTGAACGGCTGCGCGGCGGATATCGCCGTGCGCTGACGTCTGCATTGGACCACGCGTGGTCGTTTTCGGCGCTGTTTCTGGCATTCTGCGTGTTGTCCGGCGGCCTGGTGTTTTTCCTCGGGCGCGACTTTTTCCCGACCGTGGACGCGGGACAAATCCGGCTGCACATGCGGGCGAGGACTGGATTGCGCATTGAAGAGACGACGCGGCTGGCCGACCAGGTGAATCAGTCGATCCACGAGGTGATTCCGAAGCAGGATCTTCAGACCGTAATCGATAACGTGGGCCTGCCGTATTCGGGCATCAACCTGACCTACAGCAACTCTGGAACCATCGGCACGTCCGACGCGGAAATCCTGGTGCAGCTGAAACAAGAGCGCGGAAAGCCGACTAGCGCGTATATCAACGAATTGCGGCGAAGGCTGGCCACCGAGTTTCCCGGCGTGCAGTTTTTCTTCCAGCCAGCGGACATCGTTACCCAAATTCTGAATTTCGGAACGCCCGCGCCGGTGGACATCGAAATCATCGGAGCGAACCAGCCCGCCAATTATGAGATCGCGCAAAAATTGGCGAGCAAGATGACGCACATTCCGGGTGCGGTGGACGTGCACGTGCAGCAAGCGTTTGACGCGCCGACGTTGTACATGGATCTGGACCGGACAAGGTCGCAGTACGTAGGCATGCAAGCGCGCGACGTGGCGCAAAACCTGCTCGTGTCGCTCTCTTCGAGCTTTCAGACTTCACCAAATTTCTGGTTGGACCCGAGGAACGGCGTCAGTTACAACGTGGCCGTGCAGACGCCGCAATATCGCATGGACACGTTTCAAGAGCTGCAAAATACCCCCATCACGGGAGCGGCAGCCGGCGTGACACCGCAAATTCTTGGAAACCTGGTGCATACAAAGACCGTGGCGCGGCCGGCGTCCATCTCGCACTATAACGTGCAGCCGATGATTAACGTGTACGCCTCCGTGTATCAGAGAGATTTGGGCAGCGTGGCGCAGGAAGTGCGCAAGTTGGTGCGTGACGCGGAAAAGGATTTGCCGCGCGGGAGCCACATTGTGATTCGCGGGCAGGTGGAGACGATGGACTCCTCCTTCCTGGGATTGGGCGTCGGGTTGATCGGCGCGATTGTGCTGGCCTACCTGCTGATCGTGGTGAATTTTCAATCGTGGCTGGATCCCTTCATCATCATCACGGCTTTGCCGGGAGCGCTGGCGGGCATCTGCTGGATGCTTTTGATCACGCATACCACGCT
>Ga0210399_10001441_pt1 | contig 18570 bp, 11 predicted proteins | sample IncBWC14MmetaG_FD_150865 | JGI IMG/M metagenome (GOLD analysis project Ga0210399, IMG submission 150865) | Forest soil microbial communities from Barre Woods Harvard Forest LTER site, Petersham, Massachusetts, United States - Inc-BW-C-14-M | ecosystem: Environmental > Terrestrial > Soil >...
GCATGCCAGAGCAAAAAAGCTTCAGCAGCCTTAACATCAAGATCGACAAGCGAGCCGGAGGCACAAAATGGAGCCGCGACCGAAATCCGAGGACGAGAAACATCCCCGGCAGCGACAAATTGCGCTCTTACCGGTCGCGACATCGGAATCGCGCGCGCCGTTGCGATTGCGTTTGCGAAGGAAGGCGATGATGTCGCGGTCGTCTAACGTGAGAAACACAAAGACGTGAATGAAACGCAGCGCCTCGTTGTCGTCCCGGGCAGCCGGAGGAAATTGCCCCGACCTTCCTGTTTCTCGCGTCCGACGATTCGTCGTACATGACCGGGCAAATTCTGCATCCTAACGGTGGCACTTTCGTGAATAGATAGGTTACTCCGCAGTTTATCGCGTTTCCTCGACTGCGCTGCCCATTCGGCTCCGCGCTTCGCTGTGGAGTGAGCCCGGCTGGCCTCTATTCCATCGACACGATTCGGATGAGCTGCAATCGAAGCTCCATTTACTTATCACGGTTGCACAACCGCGGTTGCGACCCCCAAAGTGTTGGCCGATGTGAGAGGCTTCCCGTCGGAGACATCCTGAAGATAGAATTTCTCCCCGTTTTGAACCCACTTGCCAGTGATTTCCGAACCCACTCCCGAACCCCAAAAGGCGAACGGAGCTCCCGATGGAGAACCGACGCGCACTTGGACTGCCGAAGTTCCGAAGCTGTTCCAGCGAACCGTCGCGACACCCAAGCCTGAGCCATCGGTTACGAAAATTGGAGTTGGACTGATGGAGATAGTTCCGCCGATCATAGTCACCCTAGCGAGCGTATTGGCGGCAGTTAAGGCCAAACCGTTGGAGACATTTTGCAGATAAAATGTCATCCCAGCGCCTGCCCAGTGTTCGGTTGTTGCTGAAAAACTGCCGGGGCCACTGCTGATGAAGGCAGTGCCATTGGGAGCATTGACATGGATTTCAACGCTACTGGTTCCGTGGCTCGTCCAGGAGAGCGTCGTTGCTCCAAGTCCGCGCCAATCCGTGATCAAAGGATTTGGGTCGGCCGTGATCGAACCAGTGGGAGCAGAAGTCACGTGCAAGGTCACCGAGTCAAGTGTAAAGGCCGGAGTCAACGGCCGTCCGTTGCTCACGTCTTGCAGGAAGAGTTTGGTGCCCTCCTGCACCCAATTCCCGGTTAGCTTCGAAAAGCTGCCGGCGCCACTACTGGCGAAGAGGGCTCCCGAGGGTGAACCTTGGTGTAGCTCTACGTGGTTGGTGTATGCGCTCGACCAAAAGACGTTCGTCACACCTGTGCTGCTGCCAGCCGCTAGCTGAATGGGATTTGGATTGGCCGTGATTGCCCCAAAGCCGGGGCGCTTCCAGAAATTAGCAGTGTATCTGGTTACGGTCGGCGGCGTAGAAATATCGTGGAAACGAGCGCCGCCGTCTGACCAGGAATAGAAATCATAAGTCAAGCCGTTTACGACCTGTGGAGTATCCACGCCGATGTTGCGCGTTTGATTTATCACGCTCCAAAATTGGTAAAGGACATTCTTTGGCGAACCGTCCACCCGGACCTTCAAGATCGCCGGGTTGGTTGTCACAGACAACTGTGCATGCTCCGGGAGTATGTCCGTAAAGGTGGTCTGCGAAAGTCCGTAGGAATCTGTCGCGGTCAGAAAAATGCGATACCAAACATTAGGATCGCCAGAGGTAGGGATAGTCACTGTGCCCTGAGCGATGCCGGTCGTAGGCCCAAAAAACGACTGAGTGTGATGATTGGGATTAGATAAAGCATAGTACTCGGATAAAATTGTCCAGGACAGGGCGCTAGCGGGAAGCGTCCCATCTTGCGGATCAGTCGCCGAACCAGCAAAAGAGATAATATTCCCCGCCTTAAAGTAATTGTTCGACTCTGGGGTAGTAACTGTCATAATCGCGGCTGGAGGCTGCTGAGAAATGACGGTCAAGGTGGCGTTCTGGCTCGTCGCACTTCCATAGGCATTACTCACGATACAGCGAAATGTGGCACCGTTGTCCGTTGCTACTTGCGCGTTCAAAAGAGTATATGTCGGTGAATTCGCTCCGGAGATATTCGTGGTGCCGCGTTGCCATTGATAGTGCAGTGGCGCAACGCCTGAGGCAGCGACAGTGAACGTTGCCGGCCATCCCTGTCCCACTAGTTGGTTTGTTGATTGTGTGCCGATCGTGGGAGCCAGGCTGGCGGGATAACGAATTTGGTAAACTGTGCCATCAACGCGGCTGATATAGTAGAGGTTTGCGTCTGGCCCTACCGTGAGGTAGGTCGCGCCGGCATCTCCCGATCCCGAGCCGTGAATGCCGCTGGCAAACAGATTGATTTTATGAAAACCGTACGGGCTTGCTTGGTCGATCTGGTTTGGATCCATGGTGTAAATCCAGCCACCGCAAAGATCCAAGAAGAAATATTGGCCAACGTATGAACTTGGAAAACCGTACGGTGGATCGCCGGCGCAACGCGGTGGAGGATTATAAAACGCGCCACCGGTGATTGCACAGCCTAATGGCGTGCTGGGTGCACCCTGAACAGCGAAGTGGTGATAAGCGAGAAGGGGTTCGAGCAAACCGGGGACGGGCGGGACCTCAGGACCTTCATAGTTCGGCCAGCCGTAATTTCCGCCTTTAACGCCCTCTTCGATCTTCTCCCAGGTGCTCTCGCCTACATCGTCGATGAACATTCGCCCAGTGCCCGGTTGGAAATTGAATGTGAATGGGTTACGCAGGCCGAGGGCGTAGATCGCACGATTTTTTCCCGTGGTAGTCTTGTAAAATGGATTATCGGTCGGAAAGGTTGATTCCAGATTCGTCCCGTCAGGATTTTCCGGGATCGGATTAATTCGTAAGATTTTCCCAAGTACAGTGTCGTACGATTGCGAATAGACTCCAAAAGCGTTATTGCCCGTTGAGACATAAAGCTTACCGTCGGGTCCGAAGTGCAAGGCACCACCATTGTGCACGCAGAGGGTCGGCGCCAGAGTATCCATCTCCATAATAGGAGTCTCGCTTCCCGCCAAAGCGACATCCGGGTTGGCGGGATCAGCTGTAAAACGACTCAGGCGATTGTGAGTAGGCAATGAGGAGTTCGACGACTGAAATATGGTGTAATAGATATATACGTAGTGATTCGTGGCGAAGTTCGGATCGAAGCAGATACCATCGAGTCCACGTTCATCACAGGTTTCGGTCCGAACGCTCAAAAAGGGCGTCGGCTGCAACACGCCGTTACGAAATACGTGCACGGTCCCTGCTTGCTCGCACACGAAAAGCCGATGCACTGGCGTGCCCGAGGGACATGGATCCGGTGCGAACGCCATCGCAGTGGGATTGATTAATCCGGAGGCGTACTGTCTTTCAGCGAACCCCTCCGGCAGAGTCGTCGCGTCGAGAGGGCGAGAAGAAAACAAAAGAGCCGCTAAAGCGAAACTCATTAAGCCCACGACCTTCCCAGCTGGATGTCGGAACGGACTGCAAAAAATCGGAGTCATCGTGTTTTTTTGAATCATGAGAGTGCGAGAAAAAGGGGCGCTAAGAAGGGGACATTGCGTGTCCCCATACATTTCGTTGGGGAAAAAGTCTAGATCGAAAATTTGCATCAACGTTCTTTTAAACTCTCAAAAACGCCGCCGCCGCACCTCCTGACCAGGGTGAGCGTAGCGATGTTTATTTAGCCACGCAAGATCACAACGAGTGAACCGACAGCGAACGGAGCGGAAGGCGAACCGCGTTCTGGGAAGCCAGGGATTTGAATCCGAACGGCGAGACGCTGTTTAACAATGCAAAGGCGCCCTTATCTTCGATTCGCTGCCCCGCGTGCCCTTGGAACGGAAACCTATCAAGGCCCTCAAAAGTTTGCGTGTTAGGAACACGGCCGGAAATACCAAGACATTAATATAGTAGTCTCAGTACAGGAAGTTCGAACGCGGGGCGATCCGATACCTTGAGTAGGCTTCCACATCTAACGATTTGCTTGCGCCGGAAGGTTCCCCGAAACTGTTCGATCGCGCGCCATGCTTTCATCCAGTAATCCTTTTGTTTGCGCATTCCCACGCAGATCATTGTCTTTTACTACAACGTGTTCTGTGGCTCGAGGCGGAAATCTTGGGTCCGGCCGGGTCGGAGGCGGAACGAGGATAATTCCCGATGTTTGCGTCTTGCTTTGTTGGTCATCGAAGCATCGGTTGCTGGAAATTTCCAGGTTCGCCGCCCCATAGGCAACGTAAATCGCAGACCTGGCCTGCGGCTTGTTGTTATCGGCGATGTTATGACCCGAATTTGAGATGGTGTTGCCCCTGATTGCGGCGTGGATCGCGTTATGGCCTATACCTATGCCAGCCAGACCATGATTGCGAATTACGTTGTTCGTTACGGTGAAATTACCGCCTCCCAGCTCAATTCCGCCCGCTTTAATGCCGCCGCCATCCACGATTGTATTGCCGGTGATCGCGGCGACAGTATTTATCGTAAACGCGTTCCCGATATCGATCTGTCCTCCGCCCGGACTTGTGATCAGATGATTTCCGCTCAATTGATTATTCGTGATCGTTACTTTTCCACCCGTGCAATAAATGCCGCACATACCATTATTTTTGATGGTGTTATGATCGATTGTTAGCGTCGCATCGGTAGAGAGCTTTCCCGCGTCGTGCCAGATACCGATGCTTTGAATGGCCGGATTACCGAATCCGCTAATAAAGCATTTGGTAATACGACAATCGGAATCAGAAGCTGGCACGGCTATTCCGATATGACCGAAATTTTTTACTTCAATCGTGTCAGCCACGGCACCTGGCCGATTGAGTGAAATCACCGTGGCCGTGCCGTTACCATCGAGCGTTAAGTCAGAGATCACACTGTTCTCGGCATCCATTTTCACCATGACCCCGTCGAATTTCGGATCACGGACCAGGATTGTCTTGCCGATCCCGGCGCCGTGAATCGTCACTCCGGCTCTCGAAATAGTCCAGGTACTGGCAATCGTATAAGTGCCTTCCGCCAAATCGAGAACAGAACGATCGGGTGGGAGGTCTGTAACCGATTGAGCAAGCGCGGGCACCGAGTCGTTTCTGCTCGCGTAACAGCCCGGGCCGCTCAGTCCCGCAAATATGGCAGCGAGAGGAACGATGATGATGAGGCGCATAATTTCGTCCTGGTGCTTGTCATCTATAGCTCGACTAAATTCCGATCGACCGCGATTCAACCGTAATCACTCAGAGTTGATGCTTCAGAGGTGCCGGCCCTTCGGCAGCGCGTGCTTTATGCAGTCCTTTTTCTCTCGCTTGCGGTCAACGGCGCGGCACCGCCGCGAGAGCTTGATGCTTTTTTTGGGAAACATTGCGGACCTCGAGCAATGCCACTCTACTCTACCCGTGTTGTTCGTTCTATTTATCTTTTTCGTATGAGTCTTTTAGTTGGACGACTAGGAAATCGTATGAAAACTGGGCCTGATATCGCGATTAAACCACTATGGCCACCGCACGCAGAATTCCGGCGTAAGATGTTTATACGTCTTGCGAGCTGCTCCTTGTTTTTTCAATGCGGCGATCATGTGAGTCGGCTTGATCTCGCCTGATTCGACCAGCGCATCATCTGTCGTCGCTACGCGATCGATAAATGCGAGGTCGGATTCATTTTTGGGATCAAAATTATGGCCGAAACTTCGATCGACAAATATGTCCGTGACGTTCGAGAAACCTAGAAAGCAATCGAATTCGAAACGCCTTATCAATTCCGGAAGAATGTCCTGCGCCCGAATGCCTTCGAATCCTTCCGTTGAACAATCCCAGTTTACAAATTCATCCTCAAACCGTTTAAGCTGGTGATTGTACTTCTTCGAGTGGGGCAATTCCTTCCAGAAAGCCTGCACCACTTTCAAAGCTTCCGGCCATCGCATATGCCCGTTCCGCCCAATCATATCATTGATCAGGAAGGCGCCGTCGTCGGACAAGCTGCGGTGCACCTCATCGAAGAGCTTCTCCAGGGCTACCACGTGGTGCAGTGAATGGATTGCAAGGATGCTATCGAATCGCTGCTCCGCCGTCCAATTGTTAAGGTCGCATTCCGTGAAGGAAAAGTGTTCCAATAAGCCGCTGCTGGCTGCCAGAATCTTGCCTCTTTCCAGCATCGAACCATTCATCTCAAGGCAGACAAAGTGAAAATTATTCGTACCGGCTTCGTGGAGGCGCCTGGCCAAATCGACCTCGAAGTCACTGTTACCGGCGCCGAGGCTGACGATCTTGCTTACGTCTCCTTTGCGGCGGTCGCAGCTCTCGGAAATGTAATGGATAAAAAATCCCAGCAGCGAGTCAAAACCCAGGGCGCGAAGTTTTGGGAGAAGGTATTTTCCAGACCAATAATGAAAGATGTCCGGAAGCGCGTGGACCTTTTCCACGTTTTGGAACCTGGAGAGTTCAGCGTTGAACTTTTCTGAGTAAGCCGAGCTTTGCTCCATGATCTTTTATCGCGATGTTTGGTTTCTACGCTCCTGGTTTCCGGGCTGAAATGGGGAAAGACCACGGCTCTGGCCACCAGATGCCATGGACGAGATCTGCGGTCCGGTGAACTTTGATATCGGCAAACCCGGCATCCTTCAGATGTTGAATGACAGCACTTTCGGAGAAAACGCGCATTTCCAGGGTTGATCCTGGACCTCCGTGAAATACGAGATCGTTGAACTCCTGGACGACTCCCGCTTTCGTTTTGTTTCTAAGCACGAACGAACCATCCTTCTTGAGTAAGCTGAATTCATTGAGCTCTGGGAAATGCTCGATTGTTTCCGCCTGAGTACCGTACGGGACAGTGAGAACGAGCACGCCGCCTGGTTTCAACATCTTCCAGACATTCTCAAACGCTCGGCTCACCGGAGGTGCAACATGCTCGAAAACGTCCGACGAGATGATAAAATTATTTCCCATAAGTTCCGATGGGATACTTGCAGCGGAGATATCAAGTCTCGGTTCCTTATGATAGTAAGTGTTTCGATACTCGAATTTTTCGGCGAGTTTGACTGCAGCGCCTTTCCAGTCAGTCATTCCTAATCCGCGAATTTCCCGATGTAGCGGAAAGTCAGGCAGCGAAAGAGGGTCACCAAAAAGTTCGGTTGAAAGAACGCGGATGATAGCACGTGCCCGTGCGGTGGAATGGCAGTTTTGGCATGTCGCGAAGTCTCGCGTCAAGCGCCGGACATCCGTTAACGATGGTTTACCACAGATGTTGCAATGAAACCAAAGCGTCCCTGGTTCCCGATTGATCCCGACCTCCATAATTCAGGAAAGAACAAAGTTGCCTGACGGAATCATCCGCTGATCGTGAGGCCTCGAGCCTATCTGCGCTTCGCGATCGCTAACAAACTGACGCCAGCCGGGAAACGTATCAGGCTCTGGCAGGCGAGCGCTTTGAATGCAAATGACAGGCTACTGTCTAACCACCGAGGAAGCATTTTATCTTCCAAACGCCGGTTTGATTTGTCTCTCGCCAGGCCACGGAAAAGCGGACGCAGCTTCCGGGCTGCGAATACCACCGGGAGCGCGAAAACATTAATGTAGTTCCAATGCGTGATCTCAAAGACTGTCGGGTCGAATAACTCCAGCAGACCTTCGTGGCGGTATCTTCGATAATGGTGCAGCGCTTCGTCCCAATCGCTCCATAGCGCCGGCATTGCCGGCACCGTCACGATAGCGACGCCGCCTGGCTTTAAAACGCGCGCGAGTTCCATCACTGCAAGGCGATCATCTTCAACATGCTCAAGAACGTCGAGCGCGGTGATGCAATCTACAGAGGAATCTTTTAGAGGCAGCGCACCGCACGTTCCTCGCCTCACCCTCTCTGCGCCGATGTTTAGTTCAACCAGACGCAACGCATCTTCCTGGCTGTCGATCGCGATGACATTGCAGACGTCACTCATTTCTCGGGCGAACAAACCGGTGCCGGCGCCGCAATCTGCCAGCACCGAATCCTTTCGGAGAGGATACGATTTCAACAACCAGTAACGAACAATCTGGCGCTTTGTCCGGTAAAACCAATGAAGTTTCTCGACCTCACTAAGATTTTTATACTCCTCGGGATTCATCCTTTGCAGGCGACCCGACGATTTCTTCCGTCAGGTACAAGGGCCTTCGCTTTACCTCTCGGTAAATCCGAGCAATGTATTGCCCGACGATTCCGAGAGAAATGAGTTGAACTCCGCCGACGCAAAGCACGGCTACGGCTAGCGTGGTGAAACCAGGTACGATAAAGTCGCGAAAGTAGCCGAATAGCTGGGCGACTTTAATTAAAATTAACACACCTGCATAACCAAAACCGAACAAGGAGGTAACAACTCCAACCCATGAAATTATCTTTAGAGGTAGCTCGCTGAAGCTAAGGATACCGTCCAAGGCATAGTTAAATAACTTACTTAATGTCTGTTTTGGTTTGCCCTTTCTTTCGGCGCGGTCATACCACACATATCCGCGCTGATATCCTACCCATGAGCGAAGCGCGGGAAGAAAGACGTTAAGCTCTGGCATCGCTCTTACCGCATCTGCGACCGTCCTGTCCATGAGACCGAAGGTACCACTATCTTTGGGCATGAGCCCGCCAGTCATCGCATGAAAAATATCGTGAAATCGTCGCATCAAAAATCCTCGAAAGCCTCGCTCTGGTCTGCTTCGCCTGCGCGCTACCACCACTCTTGAGCCGTTTTGCCACGCATCAATCATTGCGGGTATCAGTTCCGGAGGATCCTGCAAGTCCGCGTCAAGGAAAACGACCGCGTGCCCGTCAGCCTGATCCAATCCCGCCCGATAAGCAGCTTGTTGCCCAAAATTGCGAGATAGTTTGACGACGCGCCAGCTAGGTAATCGTGGCAGGAGTTCGAGTAGCTTCTCTTGAGTTCGATCTGAACTGCCATCATTCACCAGGATGAAATCGAAACGAAAGGGCGACTCACCCGAGAGTTGTTGGAGCCGCTCGATGAGGGTGCGAATCGTGTCCTCCTCATTCCAGATAGGAATGACGATTGAAATGAGAGGTTTGCCAGTCATAAAACTAGTGGCGACTATGCTACGATTGGGACCTTTCCTGCGGATATGCTAAAGGCCAGCTTCATTCTCTGAGAGCTTGGAGTTATTGACCTTGTTCGCCGGCGAGAGCTTGGACGATGTTCGCCATCGAGAGGACATGAGGGCGAAGAGAATTATAAGCCAAATACCCGCCGCGGCGCTACTGAAAATACGTGCGGACTTTCCTTCTGGCGAAAGATTATAGCGGAGTTCTGCCCGGTGCGATCCAGCTGGGAGGTTTACAGACACCAAACCATCCGCGCCGAGTTTAACATTTCCCGACTGAGGTTTGCCGTCAATCCGCAGCTCCCAGCCGGGCCAGTAAAAGACGGCAATCCGCGCTTCTAAATCGACGTTTGCTTTGTAACTGTATTCGTAAAGGCACCCTTGATGGGTATAGCTATCACAAACGAGATCTCCCGACGTAACAGTGAGGCGATTTTTGGGAATTGGGTGTTCTTCGAGGAACCGGGGGTTCAAATACTCGCCGTGCACCCACTTCGGAGTAAATTCCTGGACGGCGGTTCCAGCATAGATCCCTTTTCGCTCCCAGCGATGGTTCCATTTAACTAATTGCTCCGGGGGCATCTGCTTAATTACTGGCGGCATCAAGATCATCGGCAACGTGGGGATGGCAAAGATAACGGCCAGACCGGTGAGAATCGCAGGATGTATCCAACGATCGATTACTGGAGATGCCATTGCGACTACGGCTGCTCCAAAGAAAGAAGTGAAGATTAGAAGCCGCCATGGAAATTGAAGATAGTGGAAAATCGCCGGTATCTTTCCCCAGGGCATTTGGGGAGACATGATGAAAAGAACTAGGAAAATCAGAAGAATGAATAAAGCAAGTCGTTGCCGCTGCGCCGGTCTTAGCCCCCGCTGGAAAACGGCTATCACGGAAAGGATCACGGCAATGAGCACGGCGAACCCGAGATTGACTCCAAGCGTATCGTCCGTCCCGGGAATCCTCGCGCCATAGCCAAGCGCCTCGACGAAATACTGCCGCCAAAATATTGACTGCCAATGCAACTGTTTTGGCGTTCCCCACATTGCGGCCACATCGCCTGCTTTTTGAGTGAGCTTGGCAAGCTGCAGAGCTGGATACCAGAAGAAAGCGCTCATCGCGGTGCCCAAAACCCCGCTGGCCGCGACAGTTAGCGGCCATTTCAAGTCTCGGGCTGTAAGCAGCGAATAAATTGCAATAAAGAGGCTCGCCCATAATGCGGTGATGTTATGGCTCAAAAGGAGGCCAGCGTACATGACACTGGTCAAGAGCAAGCCTTGCAACCGGCGATACCGGGTCAGCTCCATTCCCCAATAAACACCTGGCAAGGCGGCCCAGGCCCACGACTCACCCAAAACGCTCCGCACAAAGATATCAGTAAGGTGATAGCGGGTAAGAGCATAAACAGTCGCGGCAGCGAGCGCCCACCAGGCAAGTCGAGGCCAGCGCTCTCTTGATCCGATTGTATAGACAAACGCGTATACAAAGAGTCCGCTGAGGTATAACGAGGTGTAGAAGCTCAGCTTTGTTGCTGGTCCGTAATCCAATCCGAGAAAAAAGTGGAAAATGGCTCCGATGTAAAAGCCGAGCGGACCATATAACGTCAGATAAGGGTAGCCGTATTCAAAACAATAGTCCGGAAACCAAGGAACGTGGCCGAAGCCGTCCGCAGACCAAATTTTGCAAATCTCGTAAACATCAACGACTGGGAAGAGCATGTAGTGCCCCCACCACATATAGACGTCCGCGGTGGGAATCGTCGTAGCGATAATTATCGCTGCGTAGATCAGTAGCGATAAGAACACCGGATTCTCTCGTCTCCAGCCCGACGGGCGAGTTCGGCTTTTCTCCTCCGCCCACTCTGTTACGACGGCCCCACTGACTTCAGGCCTTTGCCTAATGCCTTCCATAGCCTGTTTCAGCTGAGTCTCGCTCGCCGGTTCAGGAGTTTCATCTTTCAACGGCCTTTGTTTTTTCTACAATGGCAGTTTAATTGTCTCGAGTGACTTCCAGCTTCGCGAGAGGTCTTGAATCTCTTTTCGCCGGATATAGCCGAAATTCGTAGGTTGAATCGAACTGGATCCAATCAATTTTCAGAGCTCCGGAAGGACCGCGGCTCAGAAAAACCTCGGGGGATCGATTCACTTTGACGTAGAGATCGCCTGCCGCCGCACCTCCAGTGTTCCAAGTAATCAAGGTCGTCGCGAGTGGTTGGTCTGGATCGCCGGCGGGTACGGGATTGGGTTCCGCGGTCAGAAGCGGCTTGCCGTCGGTTCTGTCTTGGGTCGAGTGGTGCCGCCCGCCACTACACGCGCTCAGCAACAAACAACAAATCACAAAGCCACAGGAAAGTGGCAGGCGTACTATTCGCTGCACTCTTGGCCAATCCTAGAGCTTGAACCGGTTATGTCAATCAACCTACCATGGGCGAACCGCTCACGAATCAATCTCCTATCGAGTGACGACAATCTTGGCCAGAAGACGCCGGGGGAGGGCGCTTGTGTAGAGTCGGAATTCGTATCGGCTTCCAGACACAATCCAGTTTGCTTCCGCGGAACCGGCAGACCCCCCGGCAAAGAGCTGCTCGGGTCCGCCGTCACATGAAACGTAGACCTCCCCATCGGATTCCTCCGCTCGCCTCCACAACGCAGTCTGCGCAGTCCAGGAAATCCTCGTGTGTCCCAAACCGGAACCGCTCGGAACTGGATTTGGCTCGGCGACGATTGTAGCAGTTCTTTCTGCCCCGCTTACGTCGATTGTCTCCGCCGCGGGCGTCTCAGGGCTTGAGTAGACTCGAAACTGATAGCGCTTCCCCGGTTCGATTCCATCAAACATCCCAAGACCTGATCGTCCATCGGCGAAGGGCTGTTCGGCACCGCCATCCACGGCTACGGTCACACGGCCTGCCGAACTTCGATACGTATTCCAGGAGATCGCTGCTCGGCCGAGTTGTCCGGCTGTCAAAGGAACCGGATTAGGAGTAACGAAGAGGGCCGGGTCGCAATCGTCGGCCAGCTTCCTGAGGGAACAATTATCAACCCAGATTTCTCCGCTGGCTGCCCCGGCATGCACGACGGCGTATTTGGTCCCCCCGGGTGCCTGAATTGTTATGCTCGACTCCTGCCATTGCGGTGCGGAAGGTACATCCGCCAGGACAGCAGCCGAAGCTGGCAGATCAGCTCGATCTTCGCCCTTCGAGTTTAGTTGTAGACGCAGTGTTCCAAGTTCAGAGGACCGCGATCTCTGGCGAACCCTCAGCCGGTAGCATTGGCCTGCTTCGACCGCGACAGGGTTGGATATCAGAAAATCCTTTCGCGTCACAGCACAAGCGGCGCCGCCGCTGTCAGAGCGGTTTCCTGTTCGTTCGATTATCGGTTTGCCGATTATCTCCCAACCGGAAGGCGTTGTTGCGTTGCCTCGTTCGAAGCTTCCGTTTGCAAGCAACTCTATCCCGTCGCTCTCCCGCGCTCCGCTGCCAATTTCATAGACATGAACCCCACCTAGAACGATAACTTCTTTCAGTCGTGGGCTTGCCTTAATCGCGGCTTCCAATGAACTCCACGTTTGGTAGATCTTCCAAAATGACACTCCAGCTTGATAGAGATTTTCGTCTACGAGAACGTACTTTGCGCCCCATCCGTACAGGAGATCAAGCGTAAATGGCGAGGGGAAGCCGCTGAGATCGCTCCAGAATGGGAAGTTGGGGGGATTTTGGGCATTGCCCATGATGATTCGTTTCCCGGTTAATCTTGTTGAATAAATTGCGGGTCCGCCATACGCGTGTTGAGGGATCGGATATTCCATAAATGCGAATTTCCCGGGTTGCTTGGAGAGCCACTGATCAACCACACGCGGTCTGACCGGACTCATTCCCGTCGGCCCTGGAAAAACGTCCAAGATGACAAGTCCGGTGACAAATGCGACCACCCCGAGCTGCGTGGTGGTGCGCGCACGAAACTGCTCCTTCATGCAATCGAGAAGCCGAACCAAACCGGCGGCGGCGAGAAGGCTCACTGAAAATTCAACAAAAAATCCGAGCCGCGCCCAACCACGAAGATTGTTAAAGCCCGGAAGTTGGCGCAGGAGTCTGCCGGGCGCTGGTATGGATGACAATGCTACGTCATTGGTTGAGCCGCTAAGAGGAGGTGGATGAGTGAAATAGATTCCAGGGCCAAAGGAAAAGAGAAGACAGCCCAGCGCCATAGCGATGAGCGCGAGTACCATCCTGCGCCGACGATGGAAGACGCCTGCTATGGCCAAGAGTAATGCGGCGGTACCGAGATACAGTTGCCATTCCGATTGCCAGAGGCCATTCGGCCCGTTGCGCCAGAGCTGGCTAACCTGATGTCCCCACAGCACATGCGTGGTGGGTGGAATAATGTAGTCAGCCAACGCGGCGGCGAACGCTTGCGACTCACCGGCGCCGCGGTAATCCACAACCGCTCCGTGCGTGGCAAGATAACAGGGGATCAAGAACGGCAGCACGAAAGTTAGAGCAACGCCCACCGAAATGAGGCTCAGCGTCAGGATGTGCCGAAGTTCTTTTCGTGGCATCCTCCACTCCATTCGAAAAGCAACGTAAAACGCTGCCGCAATCGGAACCATGAAGAAATAGTACCAGGTTGTCCAAGCGGAGAGGCCGAAAAAGACGCCGGCGAGAATTGCGCTCTTTACCCGTGGCTTGGAGATCAATCGCTCGAGGTAGAGAAAGAAAAAAGGTATCCATTCGGTTGAGACGATCGAGAGATGACCGGCGCTGTGCGCAAAACGGTAAGGGCAAAATCCGATAATGACTCCTGCAAGAACCGCCGCAGCGCGATTCGACCATAATTCGCGCGCCAGCAGGTAGGCTCCAAATGCCGTCAAAGGAAAGGATGCCAAAACCAAGAAATTGTAGGTAAAAATCTCTCCGCAGAAGTGTGTTAGAGGTGAAAATAAGAGCACGGTTCCGGGGGAGAGGTCCTGATTCCTGACCAGGCTGAAACCGAATGGAACAAAGACATCTGGATCAAAGAATGGCGACTTATGAAGATCAAAGAGAGCGTGCGCGACGTACCAAAGCTCCCAGAGAAAATGAAAATTATCCTCTGGTCCTCCCGGCACCTTTGTGCGGAGAAAGAAAAGGGCTGGATATGTCAGGGCTGCCGTCAGCAAAGCGTAGAATACAAGGACGAGGATCGCCTCGCGCGGCCGCTTCGCTTCCATCACGCGTCCTTTAATAGCGGTCATTCGCACAGTACGATGTCGGCTTTCGAGAAGATCAGAATGGTGCCGTCCGCGATGTCCAGGGCCGTGGTGCTTGTGCGTTCGCATGCCGCAGCGTTAGATCTTGCCATTGCTTTTGAGACTAATAAGGCCGGGGTCGGACATGGGTTAATCCGGAGACGCCGACGAATTCTTCGAGCTGATCGACCGGGAAGTCCAGTTTTAGCGTCTCCTACCAATCCGTTAACGCGGCCTTTGCTTCCTCGGACAAGCCTTTGTAGAGCCCGACATTATCCAACTGCTGCCTGACGTGCTGTGTATCCATGTCCAGTGCGGTATTCGAATGAGAACATTGACTACAGAATGGTAGTTCGGCCCACGGTTTGTCACCGGCCTCGGCGGTGTAATCCACCGGGCTCCGAAAGAACTGCCGCGCAAGCCTGTACAATTCGGAATTGAAGCGGCCTTCCCGGAAATTATCGGCGAACACGAGATTCGCGTCGATGGCCGGCGGGCGAGTGCATGGCATGATCCTGCCCGTCGCGTCCATCGTGATGTTCTTATACAGCCAGTCGCAGCATTTTCTACCGTCTCGGCCCGCTCGGGCCCGTTTAATTTCGTCCTCTGAGCCGATCCGCACGTCGCTCATCTGAGTGACATGATCGGCGTTCCAGCCGTGGTGTCCGACAGATGTACCTTCCGCGCCATGGCTAGTCGCTTTGGTAGGCGTAATACGGTCCCTCCACTTCCGAAGAAAATGACGATCTATAACGTCGTCATTCAGATCAACCAGCATCCGATCCAACGCCGCCTTGTATGCATCCATGTTGCAATGAAAGAATAGTATCTCGTTCGACCGATCGTCCTTGATTGAGATGGAGGGATCGTCCCAAGCGACAGAATAGGGTGTTACGAGACTTAACTGATTCACACCCGACGCGGCTGCCAGCTTTTTGACTTCTTCTACTTCATGGACGTTGTGCTCGAACACCAAGAATTGCCAGTGCAGGACCGGTGTATAGGAATTCAGCCGTGTCTTGGCAGCCACTAGCTTGTCTATGTTATCTATCACCAATGCAAAGTTACCGTTGCGTCTGTATTGCAGGTACGTCGTGCTGGTCGCGCCATCTATTGACAGGATTAGGAACGGCAGGCCCGACAAAACAAGTTCCTCAAAGTTGATCGTCTTTAAAGAAAGACTGGTAGACGAGTAAGTTGGTAAGGCGAACCTGCGGGCCATTTGTATGAAACTTGGTGTCAGCTTATTCAGTAAGGGCTCTCCATAGTTGGCGAAGTACAAGTCGAATCCGTAAGGACCGTACTCCTCGAGAAACGTCCGAAAGCGATTCTCCGTGAGAAATCCCGCTGGCCAGATGAAATCCTTTGCGTTCTTACTGGAGGTATGTACGCAAGAGGGGCAGTGTAGCGGGCATCCGTTCGCAGGGTCAACAATCAATGAAAATGGATAGGAAATTAGGGTTGTATGTTTATGGACGCATTCATATTTCGATAGCAGTAAATTGGAAAGCTTCAGCAAGAGTAGTTTGGCCTGCCCTTCAGCCATCTCCAGCTTCAATCCGGAATAGTACCACTCTGTTATCATGTCAACGAGTGAGACGAATTGGTCGAACGCCATCGACGATATGCTTTTGTTTGCGTCAACTATCGCCTGATTTAAATGGGTCGACTGAATCGCAGCCATCGTGATGAAAGGATGCGAGGATCGCTTTTCTTGGTCAAGAATTTACGCTCTTCGCTGGTGTTGGAGTAGATGAAGAACTGCAGCCTCGATGGGACGCCGGAGCTTATCGCTGAAGCACGCGCGCGCGCATGTGACGAGGTGGACGTCTGTGATTAAGTGACCCGAGTACATTAGGCGTCCAAGCTTTCCCATTCGTGAGATGGTTCCGGCAACGTCGAAATCTAATGAATCTATGCGCTGCGTCAGGAATTTTCTACTTCTTCCGAGCGACGGCAATGAAACTGAGACCAAACGGTATTGGCACTTTGCCAAGGATTATGCGTTCGAAAGCAAAAATCGTCCTGAGGGCCGAATTGAGTTTTTTGGGTAACAACCTTAGGTCAGTAACACTGTTTCTTTCAAAGACGCGTGCCAATAGCCGCCAGGCTGCTGCGGGCGCAAAGAGAATCGCGTTCAAATGGCTCAACAATTCGAGGCGCAGAGGAAGCTCCTCAAACAGCGCGTGAAACCGACGCCTGGAATAGCGTCGAAAGTGATAGTGATGCTCGTCTCGTTCAGTCCATAGCCACATATGGGCAGGCACAGTGCAAATTAAGATGCCACCTTTCTTTAGCAGGCTGGCCGCCACTTCCACCGAAGCGCGGTCACATTTTAGGTGTTCCAGGACGTCGAGCAGCAATACAGCGTCATAAGTCTCTCGTGGAAGCGGAACATTCTCCGGGAGAACCCCCAGTTTGGCCTCTACCCCGCGACGAGTAGAAAACTCTATCGCTTGAAGAGAACCGTCGAGACCAATCGGATCGTACTTCCCCGAAAGCCGCTGAAGCATCATTCCGCAGCCACAGCCCAGGTCGGCCACCTTTGGGCGCTCTCCATTCTGACGCGGCAAATAGCGGCGGAGTAGATCGAGAACGATCTGATGCCTCGCGGCAAACCACCAGTGCTCCTTCTCCATCAAGAAGATCTCCGCGTAAAGTTCCTCGCGCATTATTCAGCTCCAATGATTACGCCAATCGAATAAAGATGATACCCTTACGTTCTCGAGTCCGGTGAGCCTGCGACGAAAATCGGCCCGTTTATTTGTTTAAGCGACCGCGGCTTTTTGCGGTTCGTCTGCAATGAGAATGTCTTCATGATCAGTAAGCGGCATTCCCTCGACTGATGGCGGGGCCTTGTCGCCGATAACGTAGAACTTTCCGCCTCGTTTCACAAAAATGCTCTGTTCATTGAGTTTCTCGGGTCGCTACCTTTTGTCAATCATATCGCTAAAGAGGTAAACCCGCAGTGGTCATGGCATGATTTTTCTGCGCATCCAGAAGCTCCCTCCGCCCCACCATGGGGAGTGGGAGAAACAGGATTTGAGTTCATCGGAAAAATAGAAGGCCAGATAGCTGTTGCAGATCAGGACCTCGAACTCTGAATTGAAAGCCAGAAACGCCTGGAGCAGGTATTGCTCGGCCCAAAAACGGAATTCGCCCAGAACCCATTGGCGATCATAGTCGAGCGGGAACCGGATATCGTGCACATGCACGATCACGCCGGGTTTCAAGCGGGGCAGCACTTCCAAAAACAGGTAGTTTACGTCGCCACCGATTTTCACGGTATGGGAACTGTCGATGAACAAAATGTCTCCCGATTCGAGCTTGGAAAAGAAATCTAACTCCACGTCTTGAACTGGCTTTTGAACCAGCGACGCCAGGCCGGGAAAGCCTGCGACGAGAAAATCGAGTGGAAAAGGCTCGATGCAGACGAGCGATGAAGATTTGTTCTTTACCGCCGCTTGCGCTGTGATGAGGGATGAAAATCCGCCGCCGACTTCAATGATGAGGCGCGGCTGGAAGTGCCGAACCATGCAATAGGCGACAAGGGCGTCCGTGCCACTGAATAGGCCATTGTCGAAATAAAACTCTCCTCGCTGACCTGTGGCGGACCGCGGGATCGTGTCATATTCGTTTCTAAAGCGCGGGAAGACATTGCGGAGCAGATCCAGTTGACCAGCCTGGTTCATATCCACTCCGGCCAGACTTCCTGGCTTTGCCCAAATGGCCTCGGTCAAAGTTCTGGTGTCCGGGATCGGCTGGTAAAAGTGGACCGGCGTGACGTGAAATCCGTGCTGCTCCCACTGAAGAAAGAGGTCGTGGAATTGTGGATGGTTAAGGCAGCGCGGAATAACCTTTGCGATGTAATTCGCGACTGCGGCGAGGTGCGTATTCTCCCAGCCCGGTTCCGAGGCGAGCGGGTCGAAAATCTTTTCCCAAGAGCCGTCGTCGCGGCGAACAGTGGCGCGGCCAAGAAGTCTGGATGGTTCGCTTCCCGAGTAGAGTCTGAATTCGAAACCGCTTCCGGGTTGAATCCACGGCACCTCAACCGAGCCGCCGTTGCCTCGCGAGACCAGTTTTTCGCCGCCGGTGGGAATCGAGACCCGCACTTCGGCGCCTGCCGGATCGGTCGTTTGCCAACTGATCGTTGCTTTCGAGCCTTCTGCAAACGGGATCGGGTTGGGAGTCGCCGCGATCCTGCCGGTGATCTCCCCGGGCAACTTTCCCTTACTCACGCCTCAATCGCAGACTGGTTACCATTTCTAAACTGCCCGGCAGGGC
>Ga0210399_10001444_pt1 | contig 18551 bp, 18 predicted proteins | sample IncBWC14MmetaG_FD_150865 | JGI IMG/M metagenome (GOLD analysis project Ga0210399, IMG submission 150865) | Forest soil microbial communities from Barre Woods Harvard Forest LTER site, Petersham, Massachusetts, United States - Inc-BW-C-14-M | ecosystem: Environmental > Terrestrial > Soil >...
AGCTTGTGTCCGATCCGATCTGCACCGCCAGGAGAAAGCCGGCCGCGACGATGACCGGTCCTGTGATCAACAGCCATCGCGGACCCACTTTGGCCGCCAGTGCACCGGCGGCAGGCGATGCCACGGCGATTACCAGCGGCAGGGGCAGCAGCGCAGCGCCGGCCTGCGTCGCGGTGTACCCGCCTGCTTGAATCAACACATAGGGCACCAGTACGAACAACCCGCCGAGAGCGCCGTACAGCAGGAGGGTAAAAAGCGTCAGGCCGACGAAGCTCGGAGATCCGAACAACGAGAGCGGCATCATGGCCCTGTCGCCAAGCCGTCGCTCCGCAGACAGGAACAGGAGCAAGAAGATCAAGCCCGTTCCGAGGACGACGAAGGTGGAAGGCGACCAGGCCCGACCGGATCCTTCGGTCAACGCCCAGGTCGCAAGACCCAAAGCAGCCGTGACCAGCGCTGCACCTAACCAGTCAAGACTGCCGGCTGTGTCGTCGACGTCCCTGTCGACATAGCGGGACGCCAGCACGATCGCAGCTGCAGACAGCGGAATGTTGATCAGAAAGGCAAGGCGCCAGCTGCCGGCATCGATGAGCCACCCGCCAAGGACAGGTCCGATCGCGCCCGCAGCGGCTCCGGTCGCCGCCCATATGCCGATCGCGCGGCCTTTCGCCTCTCCGGAGAAACTCTGGCCTAGGATCGCGAGACTATTTGGCATCAGCACGGCGGCGCTCGCGCCCTGCACGAAGCGAGCAAGCAGCAACAAGATAACGGTCGGCGCCACCGCGCAAGCCAAAGAAGCGATGCCGAACAGCAAAACGCCCGCGATCAAGAGACGACGGCGGCCGTACCGGTCTCCCGCTGCTCCTCCTAGCAAAAGGAGCGCGCTCAAGGGAAGCAAATAGGCATTGACGACCCACTGCAGGCCGCTGGCGTCCGCATGAAAGCTCCGACCGATCGCCGGTAGCCCAACATTCACGACCGAACCATCGATGAACGCCAAGCTCGATGCCAGGATCGTCGTCGCGATAACGAGGCGAGGGTACGCGGGCGAACGCATCCCTTCGGCTGTTCGCGCGTTCGCGGCGTCGAAGGGAACGTGAAGGGCGTTGCTCATTTGCAGGCAATGTAGGGTGCGCACCCCAGCGGGACCAGCGGGAGCAGGCGTAACAGCCTTGTTCTTGGCACCAACAGTTAGTGTCCGGCAGCTCGATCCTATTGACCGGCGCTCACGCTGTCCCTGCGAAATGGCGTGCAGGCGACCGCTTTTGGCGCGGACATTCGCAAGCGTACCGGAAGCAGTTGCGCTGGACTGTGCACTCGGATTTGAATCGCCTCCCAACAGCCGGCCGTCTATGGTGTGCCTATGTCGCGCCTCGTGTTTTTGTCGATTGCTATCGTCCTATCGCTGCTGCCGGTCGTCGCGCCGGCTGCGCCGGCTCATAACCGGCCGGCGCCACGCTGGCACGGCTACGGCTTCCTGCCGGGCTATCATCAGCCCCCGAATAACAGCCTTCCAGCTTACGCCCAGAAAGCTTCGGTTTCGCGCACGGCGCACCGCAACCGGCGCCCTTGGTATATCGATCCAATCCCAAGTTATTACGGGTACGATGGCGACTGGCACTATTTCGGCCGGCCTGGCTTTTACGGTGGTCGCTACAATGGCGGCAGCTTTGGCCCTTGCTGGACGCGGACGCCGATCGGGCCTATCTGGAATTGCGGCTGATCAAGCTATTGCTTGAAGACCGTGCGTATGTGCATCCGTTTGCCGGCAACGGCGGCTCCTGGCGCCAAGCCGGCGTTCGGTAGATTGGCGATGTCGGCTAGGTGCCAATCGTGGAAGAGTCCTCGCCTCGGCGCCGCCTACAAGTCATTCGATCAAGGTCGCGCGGAGCTGGGCCGACAATGCGCCATTTCTCCGGGATGGCAGGATGAATCTACCGGCGTTGTATCCGAAATGCCGATGGATCCCATCTGAATAAGCTGGCTTATCTGACTACGCCGCATTCCTTAGCTTCTCTTCATGAGCAACCCAAGCCTCGAAGAGAATGCTATGAATCAATCATTCACGCCCGTTCGTGTCGGAAGCTACACTCTGCCAAATCGTCTGGTCATGGCCCCGATGACCCGCAGCCGTGCGAAGTTCGACGGCGCACCGGGAGAATTGGCCGCCGAATATTATGCCCAGCGCGCCAGCGTCGGCCTGATCGTCACCGAAGGCACTCAGCCTTCGGAAGACGGGCAGGGCTACCTCGCTACGCCGGGCATCTACAGCCCAGTGCACATCGCGGGGTGGAAGAGGGTGACCGCGGCCGTGCATGACAGGGGCGGCCATATCTTCGTCCAGATCATGCACGCGGGACGTATGTCGCACCCCGACAATACGCCGCATCATCGTCAAGCCGTCGCACCCTCCGCGATCGCGCCGGGGGCACAGATGTTCACCGCCACAGGAATGAAGGACATTCCTGCGCCGCGCGCGCTGACGAGCGAGGAAGTGCGCCGGACCGTCGCCGACTTCCGCCGTTCGGCGCGCGCCGCTATCGATGCTGGCGCCGATGGTGTCGAGATTCACGGCGCCAACTCCTATCTCATCCAGCAGTTCTTCGCCCCGAGCGCCAACGCGCGTAGCGATGAATATGGCGGCTCCATCGCAAACCGCGCCCGCTTCGCCATCGAGGTCGTCAGCGCGGTTGCCGGGGAGATCGGCGCGGACCGGACGGCCATCCGCCTGTCCCCCGGCCTGACCATGAACGGGATCGACGAAGGCGCGGAAGGCCCAGACCTCTATCGCTATCTGGTCGCCGAACTCGGCAAGCTTGGCCTTGCCTACCTGCACGTCCTGCATGCCGGCGACGAGCGGCTGCTGGGGGACATACGCTCGCTGTGGAAGCAAGCGCTGATCGTGAATCGGCCCGGTCGTCCGCGCGACCAGATCGGCGCTGACGTTGCTTCGGGGCTGGCCGATCTGGAAGCCTACGGCCAGATGGTCCTCGCAAACCCGGATTTCGTCGCACGGGTGAAAGCCGCTGCGCCGATGAACGAAGCGGATCGCGCCAGCTTCTTTGGCGGCGCCGCTCGGGGCTATACCGACTATCCCGCGCTTAAGGCAGCTGCGGCCGCCTAAGGCGCGCCCGTCATCGCTCTAGGCGAGCGCGCAAATCACAGCAGCCATTTGCGGGCCTATGGCCTGCGCGGCATAGCCAAAACGATCGGCCCCTTCGTCGGGGCCGATCTGTTTTGAGCGAGATTGGCTGCAGCTTTCCGCCCCGCAAATACGCCAACACAAACCGACGCCCTTCCACACCTGGCTTGGCTAAGGCGGATCACGTCCGAGACGGCGTGAGCACCTTGCGACATCGCGCCGCCGACGGATCTCTCGAGCACGGCCGTGCGGAAAACATCCATCACTCCGGGTGGTGAGGCAACGGCAACATATCGGAGAAACCGATGGATATCATCTGAATAAATCGGCTTTTGCCATGGCGGCCGGCATCCTAGCTTCTCATCACTTTCAACCTCATACGCAACGGAGTCCAATATGAGTGCAACTTCTGTTCAATCACGTCGTCCTACGCGTCGCATCGGCGCCTGGACGTTGCAAGGTATCATCGCGGCGGCTTTCCTTGCCGCAGGCTTCGCCAAACTGGCCGGCGTTCCTTTTATGGTCGACTTGTTCGAGCAGATCGGACTCGGTCAGTGGTTCCGCGTCGTGACCGGCGTGGTCGAAGTGACCGGCGCCGTCGCGCTGCTCGTTCCTGGCCTCGCGTCAATCGGCGCCCTGTGGCTCGGCGCCACCATGGTCGGTGCCGTGGCAACCCACCTGTTCGTCCTGCACACCAGCCCGGTCCCGGCGATCGTTCTGGGATTGCTCAACGCGGTGGTTGTCTACCTGCGGCGCGATGAACTCGTTGCCTTGCTTCAGCGGGTCAAGGGTTGATCCTTGAAACCCCAATACAGCCAAACCTCAGGAGAACGAAAATGAAGACCGATGCAGTGTTCACGCGTTCGATACGAACTGAACAGACTTCCCGGCAGATTGCTCTGCGCACGCGTGGACACTCGCATGGGCTCGTTACCCGGCTGGTCAGCCCGGGCGACATTGGTGAACTAATCAAGCCGTTCGTTTTTCTCGACTACTTCGACGCCGATCCAGCGACTGCACCAAAATTCGGCTTTCATCCCCATTCGGGAATTGCGACTCTAACCCTCATTCTGGCCGGGCAGGCTTTCTACAAGGAGACCACCGGCCGCGAAGGTGTCATCGAGACCGGCGGTGTTGAGTGGATGCGCGCCAGTAGTGGCGTTTGGCATACCGGCGGAATGTTCGGCAAGGAGCGGATCAAGGGCTTTCAGCTCTGGGTCGCGATGCCGCCCGAGCTCGAACTTGCCGAACCCCAAAGCCAATATCTTGGCGCTTCCGACTTCCATTTTGCCGGTCCCGCGAGGGTTATCGCAGGCGAATACGACGGTGTGAAAAGCATTGTTGAGTCGCCTCGCGGCATCACTTACCTCGATGTGCGCCTCAAGGCCGGAGAGCGCTGGATCTTTCACCCGACCAAGGGGCACGACGTCGCTTGGATCGCATCGCACCAGGGGATCGTGACGACGCCGGAGCAGGTCTCGATGGGCGAAGTCGCCGTGTTCGAGGAGGGCGATCAGGCGATCGAGTTTGAAGCGCTCTCCGATGCCGGCTTCATCCTCGGCTCTGCGGTCAAGCACCCTTACGACCTGGTGACCGGGCACTACTCTGTGCATACCAACACGGATTCCCTGCGAATTGGGGAGAGCAACATCGCCGATATTGGCCGCCGGCTGCACAACCAGGGTGTGTTGGCACGCGCAAGACGCTGAGGATTGGAGAGATTAGCCTAGTTGAGGACTTACTGTGGAGGAAACCGATGTTTGGATCAGATGGAATTCAGCTTTTTCGACGCATAGCCGAGGCCCGGGAGTGCCCGGACAGGTCTGATCGACGCTTGCCGCTCCGATCAGAACACTTCCCGGTCCAGGCGAGAGGCCGCGAGATCGTCACACAGCACGGCGTCATTATCGCGGTAGCAGCCAATCCCGCGATGAGCGAGGAGATAGCTCGGCGCTTAAACAAAAGCGATTGGAGCGACCAAGAGGATCAATGGGCGCTCTGACCAGAGCCGGAGGCCGCTAGAAAGTGCTCACGAGACGAATGGTGTGACCTCGATGGTTGATATGACCGTCAATTGGGCAGTAGCATCCTGCGTTTTAGCATCGGTTTGGTCGATAGGTAGGTCCCATGCTCGACGCTGTCTCTCTCGATCAACTGCGCACGTTCATCGCCGCGGTCGATGAAGGAAGCTTTTCTGCCGCCTCCCGCAAATTGTTGCGCTCGCAGTCTGTTGTGAGTGAGACGATCAGCAATCTTGAGGAACAGATTGGCGTGCAGTTGTTCGACCGCTCTGGCCGCTATCCCAAGCTCACCCCCGCGGGAGTTGTTCTGCTGGCGGATGCCCGCAGCATCGTCGCCGGCGTGGACTTGCTGAAGGCGCGGGCCAAAGGCATGGCCGTTGGCCTGGAGCCGGAATTGTCGGTGGTGATCGACGTCTTCTATCCGATCGACGCGATTACCCAGGTGGCCAAGGAATTTCGGCAGAACTATCCGGGCGTGCCGCTCCGCATTTATGTCGAGGCACTCGGCGGAGCCATTCAGCCCATTCTCGACGGCCGTTGCAGCATTGGTATCATCGGCTCACTGCCGGTCATTCCGGATGCGCTGACTAACGAGCGGTTGCCGGGTATCGCGTTCTTCATGGTTGCTGCCCACGATCATCCACTTGCTTCCTACAAGGGCAAGATCCCCAAAGAAGTTCTTGGAAAGCATACCCAGATCGTTCTCACCGACAGGTCGGACTTATCCTCGGGGCGCGAATTCGGCGTCATGTCGTCGGCGACCTGGCGGCTTGCTGACCTTTTCGCCAAACATCATTTTCTGCTCAACGGCTTGGGTTGGGGCGGAATGCCGTTGCATGCGGTGCGCAAGGATTTGGAAGAAGGTCGCCTTTCCGTGCTCCCCATCGAAGACGTGCCGCCCGATGGCTTGATTCTACCGATGTCGGTGGTGTGGCAAACGAAGTCGCCGCCCGGGCCCGCGGGCCGGTGGTTTATCGAGCGTCTAAAGCAAACTCCAGTGAGCGTGGGTAAAGTGCCCAAGCCGCCCGTCCGCAGGAAAAAACCCAACCGCCGGTCAAAGCTTAAGGCTGGGGCTCGCGACTAGTGTCCACTTTCCGAAGTTCGCGATTGCCGCAACATCCATTCGCGAACTTCGGAAAGTCATGGGCTGGATCGGACTCGCGGCTCGCGCCGCAGAGACTTCAAATCGGCGGCACCAGTCTGGCAAATTTGCTTTGGGATGGTCATTTCAATCTCCTTGCCGGCTTGTTGCCGATTTCCCAAGGACACAGCGCCGCATGTTCGATTTACCAAACGCCAATTTACGGAAGGGCCGACCAGTCTGACGATGGCGACGGTTATCCATCTCCCCGCGCGATAGGACAGATCGGAATTACTCGGCTGGTCCGATGGAGTGATCCGCATAACATTTTCCAGCAGCAAACGGATTTGAGTTACGGAGACGATCATGTCGCGAACCGCATTCCCAAAAACACTGATGGCCACCGCCATCCTGTTCGGATTGGTTTCTACCGGATTTGCTTCGATTGCCTTGGTGAAGGCGCCCCACAACTTCCCGTCGCACCGGGCGGTGATGGCCAAGTCGTACGCGGCCAATCGATCCTCGACCGTTCGTTCTGACCGCGTGGCGCTGCTGATCGCCAATTCGAACTATCCCGATGCGGACATTCCTCTGCCGGAGGTTGCCGCAGGCGCCGATTTGCTGGCCAATGTCCTGCATAGCCATGGTTTTGTCGTTGACGTCGTTCGGGACGCGACCCGCGCGGGAATTACGGAAGCGGTCGATCGGCTGAAGGCAGAGGCGCGCCCAGGCTCGGTCGTGCTCGTTTATTTTGGCGGATTCGGAGTCCAGTCGAGAGGCCAAAACTACATGATCCCCGTCGACGCAAAGATCTGGGAGGAGCGTGACGTCCGTCGCGACGGCGTGAGCGTCGAGGAAACGCTGTCCGAGCTGACCAGCTCCAGACCGCGCAAACGGATCGCAATCGTCGACGCCTCCCGCCGCAATCCCTACGAGCGGCGCTTCAGGGAATATTCACGCGGACTTGCGCCGATCAGGGAAGACGGAAATTCGATCGTCATCACCTCGACGTCGCCGGAGCAGGTCGCCGAGGACGCTGGCACATTACCGAACCGTTTCGTCAATGGCCTCGCTGCCAAAATTAGTCCCTCGTCCCTTCCGGTCGAAGAGATTCTCGCGAGAGCGGCAGCGTCCTCGGGAGATCGGCGCGAGCAAGAGCATTCGGGAGCGCCGGTGGCATCGAACGTGAACAGTTAAGCTTTCCGCTTGCGCTTGCGGCGATTCCGCGTTGCCCCGGACGACATCAAGGAGGAGACATGAAGATCGAGACCAAAACGCATGGAGCGCTGCGTGCGGCATTTGCACCCGGCCAGATCCGCGCGGCGACTTTAGCGGTTTGCCGGTACGTGATACGCTCGTCCGTTTCTTCTCGCATGGAGAGGTGAAACACATATCCGAACTACACAGTTGGCTGAACACTCAGCATCACGGCCTCCGGACCTACAAATCCCTAAAGCAAAAGTTGATAGGGCGAGCCAGCGCTGATCCAGAGCACGCCGCACTTTACAGGCTTCTTGCATCGATGATCGATCCTTACATCGATTCATTTGACGAAGAGCCGCTACCGGTCGACGTCGCCGACGAGGTCTTTGCAAGGGTGAGAATTTTTTGAACATGTCCGGCGCCTCGGGCACGTATTCGATATTTACTGACGCTGCTGTCGCGCCACATGGGGGCCTATCGGTTCCTGCTCGGCATGCCCTTCGCTTGTCCGCGCTTTGGTGCGAATGCATAGGCGCTGCGCACATCGCCGAGCGAGGGATCGCGCAGGCAATCGCCGCCACGGGCTGAGGACATCGCCTGACATTGCGCCAGGGTTTCAAAACCACAGGAAAGCGTGTAGCCAATGATGTCCCTGCGACAATACTCATAGGTGTGGGCGGACGCCGGTGTCGCGAAGGCTGCGAAAGTCCACGCGCTCAGGGCGGCGACGGATGCGGCGCTCAAGATAGAAAATCGTCTCATGTCTGTTTCCTTTTCCTAGGTTTGATCCAGCCTTCGACGCAACGTTTGATCGATTGCGTCTCGTTCACGCCGCCAAGCTAGTCAAAACGGGAGAACGCTGGAATTTCCGTCGTGCTCATATCGCTTGTTACGGTTGGTATGAGCCAAGGCGGCGTGGCCGGCGCGCCTGCAGCACCCAATTCTGATGCAGTCACGCCATGTCAGCGGACGTCAGGCGCTGCGCGACGCGACGGCTTCCAGCTCATCGGTTTTCGATTTTGCATGATGAGGTTGGCGGAAGACGGTGCACGGCTCTTCCGTGCACCGCCAAGTGATCCGCGCTGCGAGATGTCGCATCTACGCAGAGATCGTATCCATCGTCGCTCGTGACGCGGCCAACCTCGCGCGATCGAATCCGGCGAATTTGTCGACCGCCCCGGTCAGGGCCGCACCTATGCCGCGAACCGCCGTCTCCGCATTGGCGTCTCTCAGGCCATCTTCTGCACCGAAGGCCTGGTGGGCGGCGCCCAGCGCGAACGAGTCGGGAATGACATGCACGCCAAGCTTGGTGAGCACAATTTGCAAGGAAAGCTGGGATTTCACGCCGCCGAGCAGTCCGGGAGAGGCTGAGATCAAGGCTGCGACCTTGCCGGAAGGGAAACCGTCGGGACGGCTCATCCAGTCCAGCGCATTCTTGAGCAACACGGTGTAACCGCCATTGTGCTCCGGCGTGGCAATCAGCAAGCCCCGGTGGCCGGCGAGCAAGGCCTTGAGCTCCTGCGCGCCTGCCGGGAGTCCGTGCTCAGCTTCCCAATCTGCATCGTAGATCGGCAGCGCGAAATCCGACAGACGAATGGGCGTCACTTCGGCGCCGGCCTCGCGTGCGCCGAGCACGGCGCGGTTGAGCAGCTTCTGGTTCAACGAGTCGCGGCGGGAGCTGCCGGAAAGTGCAAGGATATTGATCATATCAGGCTTCCTTGATGATCGTGCCAGGTTGCAGGTGGCGGTAGGACGACCGGCACTCTGATCAGGCCCATGCCTGCCAGCACCATGCGGGTGAAGTGCGCGCCGGTGACATAGCCGCGTCCCCAGAGGGGATCGAACTTGTCCGTAGGTTTGGATGCGATGATTTCAGAAGCCTCGCGCTGGGCCTCGATCAAGACCAGGATACGATCCTCGATACTGCGCAGCATTTCGCGATACGCCAGCAATCCCGCGCGGTCCGTCGCGGCGCCATGGCCAGGCACCACCACAGTGTCCCCGTCGATCATCGGCAGTAGCCGGTCCACTGCCTCGATCATCCCGCGCAACGATCCCCGGGAGGATTCGTCGATCACGGGATAATTGTGATGGGTGAAGAGATCACCCATCACGAGGACGTTTGCCGATGCCAGAAAGACGGCAACGTCGCCGTCGGTGTGGGCTGGGGCCTGCGGCAGCAGGTGCAGCTCCTCGCTCCCTATATCGAGCGTGATCGGGTGGTCGAACGTCAGCGACGGCCAGGCTTCGCGCGGCGAAGCCGAAATGCGCCACGACAGCGAAGGCACATATTGGTCGGTCGACAGGCGCGCGCGGCAGTTGGTATGAGCGAGGACCGTCCCGCCGGCTCTGGCAAAAGCCGCATTGCCGTCGGTATGGTCGAAATGCCAGTGCGTATCGATCACCCACCGCGGCGTGCGCCCAGACACGCTCGCGATCTCGCTTTCGATCTCGGCGCCGCGAGGACCATACCCGGTGTCGACGATCGCGCATTCCTGCGATCCCGCGATCGCCGTCACATTGCCTCCGGCGCCGGCAAGGACGAAAACACCGGACCGGATTTGCGCCGTCAGGAGCGGTGTGGACTCGTAGGCGATCCGGGCCACGGCGACCAACCCGTCCGGGGGAAAGCTGTGCTTGGCAAAACCATCTCGGTCGGTCGTGTCGTTTATTCCTGCAGGGCGCAGGAGGCTGGCGTTCAACATGGTCGCTTTCCTTGCGTTACTTGTCGTATAAGCGTCGGAAAAGGCGGAGTCCGAGGCTTTTGTCGCCCTGAAATTAGCGTCGACCGCGCGGCCGCGAAGCCATGATCGCCTCATAACGTTTGATACCTCGGGTATGAGCCGTGGATCTGATTGCAGCGCTCCGCACCTTCCTTCGTGTCGCCGAGGTCGGTTCGTTCTCGGCCGTCGCGGAGGAGCGGGGGGTCACGCAGCCAGCAATCTCGCGACAGGTGAGCGCGCTTGAAGAGCATTTCGGCGCCCGTCTGGTCCAACGCAGCACGCATGCCGTCACGCTCACGGAAGAGGGACGCGACCTTGTGCCCGCGGCGCAGCAACTCGTCGATTCAGCGGATGCGCTGCAGCAGCAGACGGGGCGGCGACGCAGCAAGGCAGTCGGCCGAGTCCGCCTGAGCGTTCCGGTCCCGCTCGGGCTCTACTTCAGCAGCAAGCTCGGTGCCCTTCTGGACAAGCACGATGAGCTGTCGATTGATCTTATCCTGCACGACAGGCTTCGCGATCTCATCGAAGAAGGGATCGATCTTCAGGTTTGCGTCGGGCAGGTCAGCGATTCCGCGCTGATCTCCCGCCGGATCGGCGCGACGACCGCCTACCTCGTCGCGGCCCCCAATTATCTGAACGGCCGCGCAGCGCCGGAGCAGCCTGCCGATCTGCAACGGCACGACTGCATTGTCTATCACCGATGGGGGCGGGACGATGTCTGGTGGTTCGCTTCGCCGGAGGGCGCGGTGTCGGTATCCGTGCGCGGCCGATTCCGCGCCAATAACTCGGACGCCGTTCGACGTGCCGCGCTGAGCGGCCATGGCATCGCGCTATTGTCGCATCTACTTGTGACTGACGATATCAGCGCGGGCCGGTTGCGTGTCCTGATGCCGGCGTTTCCGCCCGCGCGCTTTCCTCTGACCGTCGTCTACCCTTCACGCCGCAACCTGCCGCCGCGCGTCCGCGCCGTGATCGAATTCTTGAGTGAGATCGTTCAGGCCGATCCCGCGACGAGGGACGACGGCGAAGCGCGGTCCATGCCGCATAATGAAGTATCCGGACCGGATTAATCAGGGCACTCCGCGCGAAAATAGCTGCCCCGCGCCTGCTCATAACATTCGTACCATACCGGGTATGTGCGTTGGCGAGGGCACCATCGCCGCGCAGTGATTTCGGCGCATCGCTAGTGCTCGATCCAAACAGTCATGCCCGGCTCAAGGCCTGCCGGCTCTCCCGCCGGGTCGAGGCGCAAGCGCAGCGTGTTGCGGTCATGATCCCCGATCACCCGCTCGGCCTGCCAGGTGGCAAACGTTCCGAGCCGCTGCAGTTCAGTGATGACGGCTTTGCTCGCGCCATCGGCACCGTTCCGCATCACGCTCGCTGTTTCTCCGATCGTGAGACCATTGAGATGGTCTTCGCGCACATTGAACGAGAGCCATTGCTTGCCCGCCGCCTCGACCATCAGGATCGGCTGACCCGCGCGAACATTCTCGCCCACCTCTGCGGCGATGACGCTGACCACGCCGTCGGCTGGAGCACGCAAGGTCATCTTTTCAAGACGGCGCTCAAGCACCGCGACCGCGGCGGCCGCGGCTTGCACCTGCGCGTCGGCGATCGCGCGTTCCTCCCGGGTCGGACCCGCCACGGCCGCATCGTAGTTCGCTTGGGCCTCAGCTACATTGGCGCGTGCGCTAGCCGCGTCGTTTTCGGCCTGGTCAAGCGCCTGCTGGGACTCAAAACTCTGGCTTGCCAGCGTGCTGGTTCTTTTGAGCTGGACCTCCGTATATTCGAGGCGGGCGTTCGCCTTGGCGATTTCGGCTTTCAGCGAGTCAACCTGCTCGCGACGGACGCCGGCGTAGACGTTGTTGCGATTCGCAGTGGCCGACGCTAGCGCGGCACGCGCCTGGTCGACCTGTGCCGTCAACTCCACCGCGGAGAGCCGCGCCAGGACCTCGTCCGCGTGCACGCGAGCGCCCTTCTCGACCGCAATCGATACGAGCTGGCCGTTCACCTCCGGCTCCACCCTGACTTCGGTCGCGCGGACGACGCCAACGATTGCGGCCGACGACTCGGAACGACGCCCGAAGTAGATCAGGGCACCCGCAACTAGCAGGAGTACGATCGCAACAATCGCGGTACGCCTAGCTTTGCGCATGTCCCTGTCCTCTCTTGACGGCATACGCCGAGATCACGGCGAGCGCGAAATAGGCCAAGGCCAGACACCACAGCCCGAGCCAATCATGCGCGACCTCCCAGATGCCGGCGCCGAGCTGGTTGATGCGCACGAGGCCATCAATCGCGGTATCGGCGGGGAAAATCCGACCGAGCGCAAGGGCCGCGTCGGGGATTGCTTCGCGCGGCCACGCAAAGCCGGCCATGAAGAACTGAGGCAGGCTTGTTGCCAGGAGGAGGATGGTCGCGTTCTCCGGCCGCGTGAACCAGGCCCCGACGGCCTGCCCCATAAAGCTCGTCGCAAGCAAAAACACCGCAGCGAGCGCGAACAGTTGTGGAAGATGGCCGAGCGTCGAAAAGCCGTAGATGCGCGGCAGCACGACGAGATACAGCGCGAGCGCTGGCAGGTAGATTGTCAGGTGGGCTATGCCGCGGCCGAATACGCCCGCAAAGGCTCCGCCGCCCTGCGCCAGCGCCGTACCCGTCAACATCGCCGCACCGATCAGAAGGGTTTGCTGCAGGATCAGCACAAACGCCGCCGGGACGACGTAGCTCGCATAGCCGCCCACGGGGTTGAAGATCGGCTGCAGCAGAACGTCGGCCGGGCTCAGGCTCGCCAATTTCGCCTTGACAAGGCTTCCATCGGAGCGGGCGCCGCGCGAAACGAGATCGGTCGTCAACGCGCCGACCGCGGTGGCGACCCCGCTTGCGGTCGATCTGAAAATGAACAGGTAAGTGGCATCCGCGTAGACCGGAATGTGAGCGGTGATGCCTTTGAGCACATCGCGCTCGGTATCTGGCGGGATTTCGACGGCGACAAAGGCCTGCCCGCGATCGATTGCGGTGCGCGCCTCGGCAAGTGTTCGGGCGCGAACCACGACGCTCAATGCTCCGCTCGCATCCAGCGTCTCGACGATCTGGCGGCTGAGATCGCTCAGATCGTTATCGACGACTGCAATCGGAAGCTTGCGAAGGATCTGGTTCAGATAGGGTTGCGGATAATAAATGCCGTAAACCAGGGGAGCGAGAAACAGCAGGCTGAAAGCACCCCGTGTTCCGAGCACTCGCCGCCACTCTGCCTTGAAGGCGCCGCCGATGCCCAGCGGTGCGCTCCCTGCTTCGGGTTGCTCGGCAGGTCGCGCCGTCTCAAACCAGCCCTTGCGCTTGAGGTTCGCCATGCGCAGCAAGGCGAGACCGGCGAAAAGCACTGTCAGGCCCGCGAGCGCCGCGAAGGGAACGGCGGAATCCGAGACCGGCAATCCCCGCGCTGCTTGTCCCAGCAAGACGGCCATGTACCAGCGCAGCGGCAAAATCGCGCTCCAGACTTGCGCAAACGCATTCATGCCCACCGTGGGGAAGCCGACGCCCGCGTAGCCGAATGCAGGAGAGGCAATGAGGCCCGCAAGTCCGAGCCCCGTCGCCAGGTCGCCGGCCAGGAGCTGCAGCAAGGCTCCCAGCGACAGGTAAGCAACAATCAGGAGTGAGCCTGCAGCCACCATCAGCGGCACGTCTCCCCTGAAGGGGATTTCCAGCACTCCCTCCAGGAACAGCGGCTCGGCCAGCATGATCAGGAAGAAGATGCCGAACAGCGGCGCGAGCTTGCCGACCAGCGCGACGACCGGGTCGCCTCCGGCGCTTTCAAGCCACTCCCGCGCGTTGCGACGGCGGAATTCGGATCCGACTGAATAGCCTGCGGCGAGCGTGATCACCACATGGATGATCGTCGGCAACAGCGCGCGTAGCAGAAACTGGGCATAGTTCTTTTGCGGATTGACCAGCGCGATGGTCTCGCTGGCCAGCGTTCCGATCGAAGCGGGGGCGGGAGCGGCGCGCTTGGCGGGGGCGGCCGCTGCCGCCGCAGCGGAAAGCGCATCGCTCAGGCCTGAGGATGCAATACCGGACGGGGTCAGGAACTGCTGGTTATAAAAGCCTACGACCTGCGGGCGGCGTTCGGCCTTCAGGTCGCGCTCGAAATCCGGCGGGATATAGATTGCCGAGATCGCCTTGCCGGCCCGTATGTCCTGCACGGCCGTGGACAGCGTACCAGAGCGGTCGACGATTTTCAGGCTCGGAGACGCCGCGACGTATTCCACCAAAGCACGTGATGCGTCCGACCTGTCCTCGTCGACGACCGTCACCCCGAGCCCCCGTATGACCGGATGGCTGAAGACGGTCGTGAGAACCACGAACGCAAAGAGAGGCACGCCGAAGATCAAAAGCAGCGCCACACGATCGTGAAACAGCCAGTGGCACTCGCGCCGCGCGACCAGCAGAAATCCTGGCTTTGACGCCAGCCTCATTGCCGTGACCGCCAGTCGAGATAGGCGCTCATCCCCGGTCGCAGCTCGGGCACCGGCTGGACCGGGTAGGCGCGGATCGAAAACGTTCGCAAGTCGAAATCGCCCGAAGCGCGCGTGGCCCGCCAGCTCGCATATTCGCCCTTGGTTGCAATAAGCTTGACCTCGACCGTGACACGGCGGTCATCGAGAGCCGGAATACGGACATCAAATCGATCGCCGACCTTCAAGCCCTTGACGAGATCCTCGCGAAGATCGAAGTGGATCCAGACATCGGCCAAATCGATCAAGGTAACAAGCGGCACGCCCGGCGATACATATTCGCCCGGCTCCACATTGCGCTGATAGATCTGCGAGGCGACGGGGGCATAGACCACGAGTTGATCGATGATCGATTGAACGCTCTGGATATCGGCATTTGCCTTTTCGACGTTGGCTCTCGCAATAGCCCGCTCCTCTTTTGTGTAGCCATTGACGGCCTGGTCGTAGGCTGATTTGGCCTGATCGACGGCGCGTTCGCTTTCGTGCAGCGAATCGGTCATTTGGTCGAGGCGAGCTTGCGGCGCATTGCCTTGCTGGGTCAAAGTGTTGGTGCGGTCGAAACTTTTCTGTGCGAGAACGAGAGCGGCTTGCGCGCGCTCCAGCTCCGCCTTCCGCGCGGCAATGGTTTCCACCCGCGTTCCGACGAGCACATTGGCAAGCTGGGCCCCGGCAACAGCCATCGCTGCTTTCATTTGTTCGAGCTTGGCGACAGTCTCCGGGTTGTCGATCCTTACGAGCACAGCGTTCGCAGGCACGTTCTGGCCGCGTTCGACGGGTATTTCCTTGACCCGTCCGTCGACACGCGCGGCGATGTCGAGCCGTGTGGCATCGGCCTCGCCCTGTACCAGCAGTGGTTCAGGTCGCAAGAGATAGAAGACGGATAACGCCACAACGACAGCTGCAACGATACCGACAATAATGGAAGGAGCACGCGTCGCGGAGGGCGTGCTCTTCTCCTGTCCGTCACTTGGTGTGTCGGACGTACTTTGAATTTCCTTACCAGAGGTCGGCATGTTCACGCCTGACTCCACTTAGCTCAAGATCCTGTTTCCATGTGGTGACGTGCGAGTATGCGCTGGGTGGGGATCGAGCTCGGCGTCACGGGTCGCGGACGGCACAAGCTCCTTCCATTGGCTGCTATCTACGAGCGCTGAGCGGCACAAACGCCTAAGATGTCTCCTTCTCGTGCCCGATTTCCGGCATGATCGCCCCATTCTCCATCGCCTGGCTGGGCGCGACTTCGTGGAGCGCGACTGAAAGATCGCTATCGGAAACCCCTGTGTTGTCCTGGAACATCTGCCATAGGGCTCGGACCAGCCGCGTCTTTTGTTCGGGTGCGCGACCCACGCGGATGATACCCAGAATCGAGGCGACCGGCGAGCGATTTGCCGCGACATATGCGTGATCTCGTGGATAGGTCAGAAACATCGAATGGACGAAATTCGCCGGAACGCCGTTTATCGCCGTATGGATGCGGACCAGTTCGGCAGCGATAACATCCCTCTGCTCAGCCGAAAGAAGCTCATCTTGCGTCATAACTGTGTACGGCGGCATTGCTGTTTGCTCCTTCCACTAAGCCGTCACTATTCAGTCCAGCGATAGAAGAGCATCCATCGATCAGTTATGAAGGACCGGAATCGTTCTCGCTGCTTGAAGACCCCTGCTGTAATTAGGAAATTATTGCGGTCTTGAACGTAGATCCCCTTGATTCACGTACTGACTACTCTTGCCCAATTCGGTCGGTGAGGGGAGTCCCGGTGGTTATTCAGGTGGCTCTAATCGCAACGAGGCTCAAAATGAACGTTGCGGATGAGGGCGGATGCCCGACTGGTGCCCTGGCCGGAATCGAAAAACTGCGTGGAAGACCGAAAATAAAGAGATGTTTCGGCCGGCTTAATACCAACGGCCTGAAATTGTGACTCGTTGGGGATTCCCAAATCAGTGAAATTCTGACTCGATGCTGGCTTTTGAGAGGAGGGCATCGATGAGAGCTGGGGTATCGATCACCCGAGGTGATCTGACGGCTTCGGAGCTACGCAAGGCGGCGAGCGGGGAGAAGGATGGTGCGGCGGCGCGTCGGATACTTGCGCTTGCGCTGGTGCTCGATGGCGTGGACCGCAAAACGGCGGCCGCAACCTGCGGCATGGACCGTCAGACCTTGCGGGACTGGGTGCACCGTTACAACGCCGCAGGAGTGGCCGGGCTTCGCAATCTGAAATCGCCGGGTCGCGGATCAAAACTCACGGCGCGGCAGCAGGCCGAATTGGCCGAACTTGTCGAGGCTGGTCCCGACCCTGCGGTGCACGGGGTGGTGCGTTGGCGGCGGGTCGATCTGCGCGACGAATTGCAGCGGCGCTTCGGTGTCGTGCTGCACGAGCGTTCGGTCGGGAAGGTTCTAGCCAAGCTCGGCTACCGCAAGCTGTCGGTCAGGCCCCGCCACCCACAGGCTGACGAAGAAGCCCAGGAGACGTTTAAAAAAACTTCGCCGCGACAGTCACGGCGCAAATCCCCGACCGCGCCAAAGGCAAGCCGATCGAAATCTGGTTCCAAGATGAGGCCCGGATCGGCCAGCAAGGCACGCTGACCCGCGTTTGGGCCAGACGCGGAACACGGCCTCGGGCGCCTCGCGATCGACGTTACGACTGGGCCTATCTGTTTGGCGCCGCCTGTCCTCAACGTGGCATCGCAGCAGGCCTGGTTATGCCGACGGCGAATGCTGAGACCATGTCGCTGCATCTGAATGCGATCAGCCGCAAGGTCGCGCCCGACGCACATGCCGTCCTCGTCTTCGACGGAGCCGGCTATCACGGGGCGGGCGCTCTCTGCGTACCCCACAACATCACTCTTCTGAACCTGCCGCCCTATGCTCCCGAACTCAATCCCATCGAAAATGTCTGGGAATATCTGCGCGGCAACAAACTCGCCATCACCGTCTTCGACGATTACGACGACATCGTCGACAAAACCTGCGACGCATGGAACTTCTTCGAACAAGATCCTTTGCGTATCGCGTCAATCACCACCCGAACATGGGCAACAGTCAATAATTAGGGCCGTTGGTATTAGTCTTTCATCGACGCGTTTTCTTCACGCGAACCGGTATCCACTTCGCTCGAAAACGCTATGTTACGGCCGCACCGCCGGCGTCTCCATCGGCATGCCCTGCGCCCGCGCCATCAGATAAAGCTCGAGCTCGACCAGTTCCGGCGCGCCGTAGTCGTACGGCTGCGCCCTGATGCCGGAGATGCAACTGCGCAGTCGCCGCTGCAACGAGCCGAGCGATTGCCATTCCAGGCGGTACTCCGGATAGCCGGTCGGGTGGGCTTGCGTGATCGCCGAGCCCGCCAGATGGTTGTCCCAGTTGTCGTCGTGGCAGTTCGCGCAGGCGAGATTGAGCTGTCCCTGTCGCTGCATGAACAACTCGCGTCCGTGCGCGACGAACGGTTCGAGCTCCCGGTCGCTGCCTGCCGAAATTTCAATGCCGCGCGATTGCTGCGCGATGAACGCGGTGAGCGCCAAGAGATCGTGGCTCTCATAAGCGAGCGGCGTCGCCTGCTGATGTTCGGCGCGGCAGAGATTGATGCGCTGTTCCAGATCGACGGGACGGCCGCGGCTCTTGTCGTAAACAGGGTAGCGCGCCGCCACGCCCTTCATGCTGACGCGTGCGTCGTTGTGGCAATCGGCGCAGGCCTTGTTGGCGGCGCCGGCTTTGCCGTTCCATAACTTCTCGCCATCGAGCACCCACAGCATGCCGGGATTGGCGGTATCGTCATTCTGCATGGCTTGCGTTTCCGGGGCCATGAAGGTGAAGCCGGAGCGGCGCTGTCCTTGCGGGATTTCGGCCGCGAGCAACGGAAGGGCCATCACCAG
>Ga0210399_10001445_pt1 | contig 18534 bp, 9 predicted proteins | sample IncBWC14MmetaG_FD_150865 | JGI IMG/M metagenome (GOLD analysis project Ga0210399, IMG submission 150865) | Forest soil microbial communities from Barre Woods Harvard Forest LTER site, Petersham, Massachusetts, United States - Inc-BW-C-14-M | ecosystem: Environmental > Terrestrial > Soil >...
TGGACCTCACAGCCTACAGGCTTTGCTCAACGACCAAAAGGCAGGCTCTGGCAGCGCATTGAACTCCGCATCAACTCGCATTCAGGCTGCCAAGTACCGTCACTCCTACCTTACCGACGGATTGGGGTAGTGGTAGCTCACCTTGACATTCTACCGGAAGCTCCCTATCCTCACCTAGTATGTCTACCAAAGAACAGAGAGAGCGTGTCGAGTTGCTGCAAGGCACGCTGGATCTGCTGATCCTGCGCACGCTGCTGCTGGGAGCAGCACATGGCCACGCCATCGCCAAAGCGATCGAATTCAACTCGGAGGACGTCTTGCAGGTCGAACAAGGGTCGCTTTACCCGGCGCTGCACCGGCTCATCAAACGGGGCTGGATTTCCGTCGAGGAAGGCACCTCGGAGAATAATCGACGTGCGAAGTTCTACCGGCTAACGGCCAGGGGCCGGCGGCAACTTGTGGTCGAAACCAGCAAATGGGACAAGCTGGCCGGCGCAATCGCACGGATTCTTCGGCCAGCGGAGTAGGAGGGCAAATCATGACCCAACGTAAGCGCATGATGGACGATCTCGACCAGGACATTCGTGACCACATCGAAATGGAGACGCGGGATAACATCGAGCGCGGCATGCCGCCGGAGGAAGCGCGTTACGCGGCCATGCGCAAGTTCGGCAATGTGACGCGAGTGAAGGAAGAGACACGCGAGGTGTGGACGTTCGTTTGGTTGGAACAGTTGCTGCAAGATATTCGGTTCGGGCTCCGCATGCTGCGGAAATCTCCTGGCTTTGCGGCAGTGGCCATTCTCACGTTGGCCCTGGGAATTGGCGCCAACACGGCCATTTTCAGCTTGATCGACGCGGTCATGCTGCGGTCTCTACCGGTCGAGAATCCCTCGCAGTTGGTCCTGCTTAAATGGGGGGCGCGCAATGCGCCTAACTTTCACGGGTACATGACTGCGGGAGATTGCCCGGCAAACCTTATGCCTGGCGCTGCGAATCCGTCGGGCTGCTCGTTTTCCGAACCAATGTTTCGTGAGATAGCGCAAACAAATGTCTTCTCGGCGACGGGGGCTTTTGCCAACTCTGGCAGGTTGAACTTGACCGGGAACGGCCCTGCGACCGTTATCAACGGCCAACTCGTTTCGGGGGACTTCTTCCGCACCATGGGTCTCAAGCCCGCTGCTGGCCGGTTGTTCGAGGCATCAGACGACCAACCATCCGCCGCACCGGTCGCGGTGCTGAACTATGGCTACTGGCAGAGCGCCTTCGGCGCCTCTCGCGACGTAGTCGGCCGTACCGTTGAATTGAACAACGTGCCCTTCACGATTATTGGGATAGCCGAACAGCGATTCACGGGAATTACCCCCGGCAGCGATTACGATGTTTGGCTCCCGCTCTCCGACGCGCAACGTATTACCGATCCGATGCGCTGGCAAAACCGTTCTGCCGACGTGGCTAACTGGTGGCTCACGATTATTGGCCGACTCAAACCGGGAACCGAACTTGCGCAGGCGCAAGTGGCGGTGAGCGGCCTCTTCCAGAATGAAATGCTTCACGGCTCCGTTCCGCTATTCCATTCCGGCGAGCCGGTGAGTCCGCCCGCGCGCCGACAGGGGCCGGCCGCAGACAGCGCCACATCTCGGCGTGAAATGATCAACCCAGGAGCGCCAATGCTCACGGGAGGCAATGGTCCAGCGGGCGTGCCAGCGCCCGCGCAATCCGGGGGAAATACGCCTTTCATTCTCCCTGCGCCGCAAGGAGCACCAACGTTGAACCGCCAGAGCGCGCCCGAAATACACAGCGGCCCCGCGACCTCATCGACGGTCGCCGATAATCCGCAAGTGACGCTTGTGCCGGCGCAAACTGGCTTGACTGGCGCCCGCACCAAGTATTCCAATCCACTCTACGTCCTGATGCTCGCGGTGGGCATCATTTTGCTGATTGCTTGCGCAAACGTTGCGGGGCTGATGCTCGCTCGGGCTGCCGCGCGGCAAAAGGAAATGGCTGTGCGACTCGCTCTGGGCGCGGGCCGGGCGCGGGTGGTGCGCCAGCTTCTAACGGAAAGCCTAATCCTCTCGATACTTGGCGGCGCGCTGGGGATTCTATTCGCCTACTGGGGAGCGCACGCGATCATTTCGTTTATTTCGAGCAATCAGACGCGTCCCCTGGGATTTGCCACCGGCGTCGACTTGCGCGTCCTCGGATTCACCGCCGCGGTTTCGCTACTCACGGGAATTCTTTTTGGCATCGCACCGACTTTTCGCGGCGCGCGAGTTGATTTGACGCCGGCGCTCAAAGAAGGTGAGGGAAGTTCCGCTGGTTCGGGACATGGCGGTAGAAAATGGTTCAGTATCGGCAACGCGCTCGTCGTGACGCAAGTTGCGCTCGCGATCGTCGTGCTCGTGGGCGCCGGACTTCTGGTGCGCACGCTGGGGAACCTGCGCTCGATCGACGTTGGATTCGATTCCCACAATATCTTGATTTTCGGAATCGACCCGACTCTGATCGGCTACAAAGGGCCGCAGGTGGGCCCCATGTATCGCGACTTGCAGGGGCGCCTCTCCGAGATACCTGGCGTGAAGTCGGCTAGCTATTCGATGGGCCCTCTTCTAAGCGGTGCGCTGATGATCACCAGTTTCCACTTGCCGGGCACGCCCCAGGATCAGGAATCCGAATCGGACATGCTCCCGGTCGGGCCAAATTTTTTCGAGACGCTGCACATTCCACTTCTTAGCGGCCGCGGATTCAACGCCTCCGATTTTGTGTTGTCCTTTTCCAACAGCGGGCCTACACCGACTTCGGCGCCGACTCCGCTGATTGTGAATCAGGCGTTCGTCACTAAGTATCTTGGCAAGGAAAACCCGCTCGGGAAGCGGTTCGGCCAATCGGAGGCTGACGCGAACAGCCCGGCAAATCCCGGTTACGAAATCATCGGTGTCGTACACGACGCGAAATACAGCGACCTCCGGCGGGAAATCCACCCCATGATGTACTCGCCGCAGAGCCTAGGGGGAGCGTCATTTGAATTGCGCACGGCTGCCGATCCGCAGGCCATTCTTCCTGCGGTACGCGAAGTCGTGTCACAAGTGAGCACCAATTTGCCGCTCTTTGATGTAAAGACAGAATCGCAGCAAATCGACCGGTTGCTTTTTCAAGAGCAGCTGGTCGCGCGGCTATCCGGCTTCTTCGGTTTGCTGGCGCTGGTGCTGGCTTGCGTGGGATTGTATGGACTGCTTTCCTATGAAGTTTCGCGGCGCACACGCGAAATCGGAGTTCGCATGGCTCTTGGCGCGCAACCGCAAAACGTCCTGAAGCTCGTGTTGCGGCAGGGCATTGTGTTGGCGATGGTCGGAGCTGCTGTGGGCATCGGCGTGGCGCTGGGCGTGATGCGTTATCTGACCTCTATGCTTTACGACGTCCAAGCCAACGATCCACTGACGATGATTGCCGTCGCGATGCTGCTGACCCTGGTGGCCCTGGCCGCCTGCTGCATTCCGGCTCGCCGTGCCATGCGTGTTGATCCGCTGGTGGCACTGAGATACGAGTAGCGCTTCGCGCACGTGGCTGGTTACCTTCCCTTAGGACACACCGGTCATTGCGCTCGAAACTCACTCATCAACCTTTTCAAACCATCCGACTCTTCGCTCGCCAATCGTCAAGGCCTCACTGGCTCCATCAATCGCCTCATATTCCGCTCGGCGCCTAGCCATGAACTCCTCGTATCCCTCCCGCGACTCCCAGAAATCCATCGTTAAATACACTCCGCGACGCAACGAATCCCTCGCCAGCCGCGTCTCATGATAGTGGGTGTCGCTCCGGAACAGCCGTACCCAGTCGCCATCCGGGCCATAGGCTTTCTCGAATCTTTCTTCATCGCCCGGCTTGACTTCGTACTCCCAGAGCGCTACAAACATAGAGGTCCCATCTCCTGCTCGTTGGACGTTCGCCATTCTGCAAGTAAGTTCTAGGGATTAAGAGCGCCGTCCGGCCGAGTGTAACAATCCGATTGGATACAAGCCAAGTTGGCCAGCGCGTCAGCGCAAAAGCATGAATTGTAGTTGTGGCAGTCCGTCGAGACTGGCGGACGGAGGCGTTTGTGGATCGAAAGTACAGTCACCGCGGTTACCGCGACGCGGAAAAGCAAGATAAGAAGGACAAACCGCACGACCGCAAGCCGCCCTCGGGCGGCCCGCGCGGCGCCGATCAGTTCGGCCCCCGCACCCCGCGCATGGTCGGCACCGTCACGCGCGCGCGTTGTGCCAATTGTGGCGCCGTCTTGACACCCGGCTTCGATGCCAATGGCACGTGTCCCAAGTGCCAGTTTGAATTACACTGCTGCAAGCAGTGCCGCTTCTTCGACTCCGGCGCGCAATTTGAATGCACCCAGCCGGTCCCCGAACGCATTTCTCCCAAAGATGGAAAGAACGCCTGCAGCTTCTACGAATTTCGCATGACCATCGAAAAGGACACCGCGCCCACCTCTTATACTCAGCCGAACGCCCCCGGCTCCGCGCCCCCTCCTGGCCCTCCGCGCCACACCGACGCACGCCAGGCCTTCGAGAACCTCTTCAAGAAGTAGCCCACTCTATGGAGCACACGCTTCAGCCTGTGCCCCACCAGCCCCGCGGACACCGATCGACTACCAAGCACGATTCGCTGAAGGGCTTCGCTTAGCGCCTAGGCTAGGAATTTCTCCAAGGGCTCCCAATAATTTATTCTCCACCCCTCTGCCAGGTGTTCTCCATCGCCTTTGGGAAATCCCGTGTGGTCAAACACGATCTTGGTCCCCGCGCCCTGCTCCAGCAGCGCAAACTTCGCAATCGAATACGCGCCCGCATCCCAAGTGCCCACTCGCCAAGCTTGAACAATCCTCTCGTTTGGCACCAGTTCAATTTGCCGCCCCGAAATATATCCGCCAAAAAGGGCGAAAGCCCCGCCCGCTTCACGGCTGATCTCCGGCGGATTGGGCGCCTTGGCCATGCCGGACTTCCCCGCCGCGCTCAGCTGGATCACTTTGTCGAACTGTTTCGCGTCGGTCAGCGCTTCATACACGCGCTTCCGGCTAGCTTTGAAAACAGGCTCCTGGTGAATGGCTTCCGCGGTATGCGAAATCTCCTCCTCCGCTCCTGCCCAAGCCCCTGTCGAGCCCAGCGCCACACCCCCAAAGGCGATGCCTAGCCCCGCGATCAACTGCCGCCTTGTCGGTGTATTCGCCAATGCCATCGAATTCTTTCTCTCGTTCATCATCAGCCTCCACAGTTTTCTCTACGAACACATCGAATCAGACCACCCCGCAAAAATATGATCAAGATAATGTTTTTCTGGTAAGGGGACTCCCCTTCGAGGCATACTTCAGCAACTCATAAGCCAGGAGTCTCTATGCCTTATCCAGCGGCCCACCGCCCGGCAGTCAAGAAAAGCATCGTCGAAAGTGCTCGTAAGCTCTTCAATCGCCATGGCTTTGAGAGTGTCACCATCCACCAGATCATGGCCGGTGCCGGCCTCACCCACGGCGGTTTCTACAGCTATTTCCAGAGCAAAAGTGATCTCTACGCCGAGGTGCTGAACTGCTTCTTCACCGACCCAAACTGGAAAAGTTGTTGGGAAGGCGTCGAAGTGGACCTCTCCTCCGGCGACGTCGGCCCGCAAGTCGTCCGTGCCTATCTCTCCCGCCAGCATTTTGAAAATGTCGAAGATTCCTGCCCGATGGTCGCGTTGCCCACCGACGTCGCTCGCAGCGGCAAGTCCGCCAGGAGCGCATTCGAGACCGTCTTCAAATCCATGGTCAGCGTCCTGGAGCGCAGCCTCATTCAGAATGGCGGCCCTCGCCACGCCACCGCGCAAGGCATCGCTTCCTTGTGCATCGGCGGCATGGTTGTTGCCCGCGCCCTCGTTGACCGCTCTCTCGCCGACGAACTTCGCGACGCTTGCATGTCCGTAGCCCTCGATCTGGGCGGCTGGGATAAACAGCCCAAATCGAAAAACGAAAAATCCAAAGTGGCCGCCTCCGCCCGCTAACGATCCGATTTTCTCCGACCTCCCGGCAGGTCGCCGTTCCATGCAGCTTGCGCAATCGGAAACCTGGTTGAGGTGCGGTTCGATGGAGTACTGAGAAATTTCCACATAACAGGCGCCGTGCCGGCAATCATCATCGACATACCTCGCCCCAACCGCGGCTAAGGGGTCGCTTCCAGACCATCTCGTCCAAACTTTCGGGAAACAAAAGGGGCCCCAGCCACGTTTCTACCTCCTGAAACCCTGCAAGAGCCGGGGTGCATTGAGAGGGGTGCCTCATGATGAGTTTCTGGCAAGATGTCCGCTACGGTCTGCGCGTGCTCGCCAAGAATCCTGGCTTCACCGCGATTGCCATCCTGACTCTCGCGTTGGGCATCGGCGCGAACACCGCCTTGTTTTCCGTCGTCAACGGCGTGCTCCTAAATCCGTTGCCGTTCGCGAATCCCGACGAGCTCGTTGCCGTCTACGCCAAGTCCCCCACATTCCAGGAAGAGTCCATCGCCTATCCGAATTTCCTCGACTGGCAGAAAGACAACCACTCCTTCGCTTCCTTGTGCGCTTTCCGACCCGACGATTTCAATATGACTGGCGCCGGCGAACCAGAGCGCGTTCACACGCATATGATTTCCGCGGAGTTTTTCGGCGGTCTTGGGGTGCAGCTGCTTCTCGGTCGCGTATTTCGCTCCGAGGAAGACAAAGCTGGCGCTGGCCCAGTCGCTATCCTCAGCGATGGCCTTTGGCACCGCAAATTCGGCTCCGCGCCAGATGTTTTGGGGAAGAACATCACGCTGAACGGAAAAGCCTACACCATTATCGGCGTTGCTCCCGGCCACATCACGGGGCTGAGCAACACCGATATTTTTGTGCCCCTCGGTCAGTGGGCCGATCCGAGTTTCCTCGACCGCCGCATCAGCATGGGCCTGAACTCGATTGGCAGGCTGAAGCCCGGCTTCACGATCGAACAGGCCCGCTTGGACATGAACCGCGTCGCCGAAAACCTCGCGGTAGCGTATCCGGAAGCCGACAAAGGCTTGGGCATCTCTTTGGTCCCGCTCAAGACCGATGTCGTCGGGAATGTAAAAGGAATTCTGCTAGTGCTCCTCGGCGCCGTCAGTTTCGTGCTTTTGATCGCCTGCGCCAACGTCGCCAATCTGCTTCTCGCGCGCTCGACGGGCCGTTCGCGCGAATTTGCGATTCGCGCCGCGCTGGGCGCCAGCCCCGCGAGGGTGATTCGCCAGTTGCTCACCGAGAGCATTCTGCTCGGCATCGCTGGCGGTTCGATCGGACTGGTCCTCGCGAAATGGGGCCTGCGCGTCCTGGTTGCTGCTTTGGCTGGCAGCCTGCCGCGGTCGGAGGAAATCGCGCTCGATGCCCACGTGCTCTTCTACACGTTGGGCATTTCCGTATTGACCGGCATTGTGTTTGGCTTGATTCCCGCGCTCAAGACGCTGCGCCCCGATACGCAGGAAACGCTGAAAGAAGGCGGCCGCGGCTCCAGCGGCGCCCGCCATCGCGCGCAAAGCGTTTTCATAATCGTCGAGATGGCCATGGCGGTGGTGCTTCTCATTGGGGCGGGATTGATGGTTCGTACGCTTTCGGCGCTGGGCAATATCAATCCAGGCTTCGATCCGCAGAACGTCCTCACCTTCAGCATCTCTTCGACCTCCAATGCTGCCTTCAGTGCCGGCCAGCTCCGCGCCATGTATCGCGAGACGCTGCGGCAACTTGAGAGCATTCGCGGCGTGGAGACGGTCTCCATGACGGGTGGTTCGCTGCCGATGACCGGGGATGCCGAGATTCCTTTCTGGCTCGAAGGCCAGCCCAAGCCGGCGCATGATAACGACATGCCTTTCGCCCTCTTTTATCTTGTCAATTCTGGCTACCACCAGGCCATGCGCATTCCCGTTGAGCGCGGCCGCACTTTGACCGAGCAGGACAACGAACATGGACCAGCAGTTGCTCTCATCGACGCCAGTTTTGCGCGCAAGTATTTTCCGAACCAGGATCCCCTTGGAAGGCACCTCAATCTCGGATTGTTCGAGACCCAGCCGGAGATCGTTGGCGTCGTAGGCCACGTTGAGCACTGGGGACTGGGCTCGCGGCAAAATCAGAATTTGCAGGCGCAGCTTTATCTGCCGATTTGGCAGGTGCCGGACAGATTCTGGCCGCTGTTGGCCAATGGCAGCCAGTACGTCGCTCGCACCGCAGCCAATTCGGGAGATATTGCCGGCGCCATTCGGCAGGGCGCCGAGAAAGTCGTGAGCAGCGCGGTCCTTTATGATGTCAGGCCCATGGACGAAATCGTTGCGCGCTCCATCTCCACGCAGCGGCTGACTATGCTCCTGCTCAGTATTTTCTCCGCGCTCGCTCTCGTGCTCTCCGCCGTCGGTATCTACGGCGTGATTTCTTACTTGACCGGGCAGCGCACACACGAAATTGGAGTGCGTGTGGCGCTCGGCGCATCCAGCAGCGACGTCCTGCGCATGGTGCTGGGGCAGGGATTGAAGATAACCCTGATCGGCGTGGCCATCGGACTTGCCGCTGCGTTTGGATTCACGCGGCTCATTACCACCTTGATTTACGGGGTGGGAACGACCGATCCCCTCACGTTTGCTAGCGTCGCCATGCTTCTTTCAGCTGTGGCGCTCTTGGCCTGCTATCTTCCCGCCCGCCGCGCTATGCGCGTGGATCCCATCGTCGCCCTGCGCTACGAATAACTCATTCGAGGCGCATAAAGCCGTGATTTGACACCTCCGCTTCGGCTCCCACCCCTGTCTTTTCGTACAGGTAATTCATAAGCCTGGCCGATTCTTACCGCTGTTGCTTCGCGAAGCTCGCGCCTCGAAAATATAGTTACTTGCGCTGGATGTTTGCGGGGCCGGCGCTCTCCGGCCGGGAGAGAAGTTTTCTTCCGGGCACATTCCCCCGCGCTGATCGACTCAAAACTCTCGTCTCAAGCTTCTCTGGAGGTCTCCATGCGGATGATCAGATTGCTCGGGAGTGTGACTGCGTTCGTTGCGTGCCTTTCGGGTTCAGTCTGCTTCGGGCAAACTGTTCCTCCGAGCGCTGTACCTTTTATTACCCAGGTATCGCCACCGAGTTTGCCTCCCACGAGCACAGCCCCCGGCAACGTCAATTTCACGCTCACGATCCTGGGTGCAAATTTTCCGTCCACCGCGGTTGTGAATCTTGCGGCTTCTCCTACGTATATTCTTCATCCCGCAGTAACGACAGTGAACTCGACGGGATCACAAATTACCGCGCAGTTTACGAACGCGGTTCTCGGCTCGCCGGGAACTTTCGCCGTGACGGTCACAAATCCGGGTGGAACTCCTCCTTCGACCTCGAATCCATTTTATTTGCCTTATACGCCTAGTGAACCCAGTGTGGTACTGAATCAGAATCTAACTACATTTCTGACTGGCAGCCCAAAAGGAATTCTAACCGCCGATTTAAACGGGAATGGGTCGCTGGACCTAGCGGTTGTCTCGCAGGGCACCAACACGGTTTCCATTTTACAGAGCAACTTTACTGGAAATTTCACGTCGGGAGGCTCCTATTCCACCGGTAGCCAGCCGTGGGGGATCGTCGCGGCAGATTTTTTTGGGACCGGCCAGCCGGGTTTGGCGATCACCAACTCGGGTGACAATACGATCACGATCCTGCTGCCCAATGGCGGCGGAACTTTCCGCCTAGGGACGACCATCTCACTCCCCGGTGTCTTTCCTACGCAACTGGTTGCTGCTGATTTCAACGGCGACGGCAAAATAGATCTCGCGGTAGTGAATACCTGTGGGGCGGGCCCTGGTGTCTGCTTTCCACAAGCGGCGCCACAAGGTCCCGGTACGGTCACGATTTTGCTGGGTAATGGCGATGGAACCTTCGCGGTTTCTCCTGCCGTACTAACAACCGGAAACGTCCCTTATGCGATGGCGGCTGCGGACCTGAATGGCGACGGAATTATCGATTTGGTAGTCGCGAATCAGAGTGGCAACAACTTGACAATCTTCATGGGCAACGGCGACGGAACGTTTACGCCGGCCAGCGCTTCTCCTGCAACCGGCAATGCGCCCTCCGCGATTGCCATCGGCGATTTCAACGGCGATGGCAATTTAGATCTTGCGGTCACGAATTTGACGGACAACACCGTCTCCATTCTTCTCAATCAGAACTGTTCCAGTCTGCCCCTTGCGCTCTGCGCTTTTGCTCCCGCGCCAGCTTCTCCCGCGGTGGGCGCAAGTCCGGTAGCCATTTCTACGGCGGACATGAATGCGGACGGATTCCTCGATTTGGTTGTCGCCAATTCCACGGGAAATGCGGTCAGCGTCCTGCTGGGCAACGGGACGGGCGCATTCACTGCCGTGGTGCCGCAAGGACAACCGGACTTTTCGACGGGAACGGCGCCGCAAGGGTTAGTTCTCGGCGATTTCAACCAGGATGGCCGACTGGACATCGTCACCAGCAACGCTTCGGGCAGTTTCACATTCCAGCGCCAGGCGGGCGCGCCGCAGCTGGTGCTGACAACGAGCAATCCGGCTCCGTTTTACGGGCTGTTTCTCAACTTTACGGTGAACGTGAGTCCGTCGTTTGGGCAACCGGCGGCGCCGACGGGCACGGTAACCTTTTATGATGGGTCTACGCCGATCGGCACGGTTTCACTGAGTGGCTACCAGGCGTACTTCGAATATCCTGGCTTGAATGCGGGCTCACACCAGGTCACGGCGGTGTACAGCGGCGATTCGAATTATGTTTCCGCGACTTCGAACGCAGTCAGCGAAACCGTAACGCAAGCCCAAACAACAACCACGCTGACCTCCAATGTGAACGGCGTGTCTTACGTCCAGCCGTTCACGCTATCGGCTACGGTCCAGCCGCAGAACACCGGCACGGCCACCGGTACAGTCACTTTCTTCGACACCTCGTCATCCACGAGTCTCGGAAGCGGCACGCTAGCAAACAATGTGGCGCAACTGACGCTTTCCAAGCTGACGCCCGGGGCGCACGTGATCGTTGCCAGCTACCAGGGTGATTCGAATTTCACGGGGAGCGCTTCGCCGACGTATACAGAGAACATCCTTCAGGCGTCGACGACGATCTCGGTAACTGCGAGTCCGAATCCCATTTCCCTGGGACAGGCGACTACGCTCACCGCCACGATTCAACCGGGCGCGGGTAACACCGCCACGGGCGCGGTGATTTTCCTGGATAACTCGACACCTCTGGGCTTCGCGAGTGTGTCCAACAATTCCGCGCAATTTACCGTTTCCACGCTCTCGGTAGGTACCCACGCCATCACTGCCCAGTACAGCGGGGACACCAATTTCTCGGGCAGCACTTCCGCGCCAATCCCTGAAACTGTCAATCCGGGATCGGTGGCCGTATCGGTTTCATCGAGCAGCAATCCGTCGATTTACGGACAGGCGGTCACTTTTACGGCCAGCGTCCAACCGATGCTTGTAACCACAACGCCGACAGGAACGGTTACGTTCATGAATGGCACGGCGAACCTCGGCATCGTGCCGCTAACAAATGGTATGGCGCAATTCACCACCGCTGTTCTGTATGCCGGTCAGAATACAATAACGGCTAAATACGGCGGCGATACCAATTTCCAAGCCAGCCAGCCTTCTTATTTCTACGAAAACGTAGCACTGGCATCCACTTCGACCACCGTCACATCAGCGCTGAATCCATCGGCGTACAACCAAGCCGTTACTTTCACGGCTACGGTGCAACCCGCGTTCGGCGGGTCAGCCACTGGCAGCGTCACCTTTTTCGATGGAGCGAACTCGCTTGGCAGCGCGACACCAACGAACAACTCGGCGCAGCTGACTATCTCCAACCTCTCCACGGGATCCCATTCCATTACAGCCCGCTACGCTGGCGATGCGAATACCAATGTTAGCGTGTCGGCGGCCGTGACCGAGAGCGTGACTCCGGCGCCTACGACCACCACCATTACTTCCAGTTCGAACCCATCGACCTACGGACAAGCCGTCACCTTCGTCGCTGCCTTCACTCCCACCGCTGCCGGCGTAAACGGGGGCACGATTTCTATCTATGAAGACGGCACGCTCGTTTACTCTGTCGCAATAGCCGCCGGTGCGCCCCAAATCACTCTCTACAATATGGCTGCTGGGACGCATACCCTAACGGCTCAATTCACACCGCTGAGCTCGAATTATGTGCCCAGCACTTCGGCAACCCTCACGCAAACGGTCAATCAGGCCGCCAGCCTGATCCAGGTGTCGTCGAACGTCAATCCATCGACCTATGGCCAGTCCGTTACGTTGAACGCATCCATTTCGACGACCGGACATTTCAGTTCGGCGGCCAATGGTACGCTGATGTTTCTCGACAATGGCGCTTCGATCGGGTCCGTAACTCTGCCCGGCAACACGAACTACGCGACAGTAACGACCACGACGCTGAATCCGGGTGCTCACTCCATCACCGTGAGTTACAGCGGAGACACGAATTTTGCCGCTGGCACGTCCGCCGTTTTCACGCAAACTGTTAATCTTGAACCTACCACGACGTTCATAGCCTCGAGCAGCTACACGCCTGCATTCGCGCAATCCATTACGCTTACGGCGACCGTCAAGCCTTTGTCGGGAACTACGGCGACGGGTACGGTTACGTTTTTGGACCGCACAACGACGATAGGAACGGCCACCCTTTCAAGCAACAGCGCGCAGTTCGCGATCTCCACTCTGACGCCCGGCACGCACTACCTCAGCGCTCAATATGGCGGTGACGCGAATACTGGCGCGAGCACTTCGGGACAAACCCTAGTGACCGTGAGCCCCCCGCCGACCACCACGATCCTAAGCTCCAGTCAGAACCCGTCATCCTTGAATCAACCGGTGACCTTCACGGCTACGCTCCAGCTCACTTCGAGCGGCACGCCCACGGGGACCGTCACGTTCTACGACGGCTCGTTCTTCCTCGGGACCGCGACCATTACGAATGGCAGCGCCCAGTTTACTGACCCTGGTTTCCAGATCGGCACGCAGTCCATTACTGCCACTTACAGTGGCGATGCCAATTTCTCGGGCAGCACTTCCGCGACGCTCAGCCAAGTCGTGAATCCGGGGCCCACAACCACAGCGGTTACCTCGAACTCCAACCCCGGGATCGTAGGCTACAACATTACATTTACGGTCAACGTCTATCCCCCGTACGGCGGTACGCCCACGGGCCTGGTGACACTGTATGACGGGTCTACATCCCTTGGCAGCGCCAGCTTGATAAACCAGTCTGGACAGAATTACGCACTGTTCACGCTCTCTACGTTGACCACTGGCACTCACTCGATGACCGCCACGTACAACGGCAACGTGTCCTTTCTAGCGAGCACGTCGGCGGTGCTGACGCAAACGGTGAACCTGCCGGCGAGTGCAACCTATTTGACTGCTGTAGCCAATCCCGTGGTGTACGGTCAAGCCTTGACACTTGTGGCATCCGTCCAGCCACCTCGGAGCGGCACGGCAACCGGCACCGTTACGTTCTTTGATGGCGCAACTTCCCTCGGTGTGGCAAACGTCTCGAGTAACACCGCGCAGCTCTCGGTCTCCACTTTATCTTTGGGCTCGCATTCCTTGACGGCCCAATACAGCGGGAATCCGAATTATGCGGGAAGCACTTCTGCACCGGTCACCGAAACCGTCAATCCATCGGTGACGACCACAACGGTTTCACCGAACATAAATCCCTCCAACTTGGGCCAGTCCATCGTGCTCACGGCCGTAGTGGTACCGTCTGCCGGTGGCACAACCACGGGGACGGTTACCTTCCTGGATGGCACCACGTCTTTGGGCACGGCTGCGGTTTCAAGCAACCTCGCCCAACTTTCGCTGTCCAGCTTGTCGGTGGGTTCGCATTCCATCACCGCGAAGTATAGCGGTGATGGCAATTTCACTGCGAGCACGTCTGCGGCTGTGACAGAGGCGGTGAATCAGGCGAGTACGACAACATCGGTCGCGTCCAACTTGAATCCCGCAACATTCGGCCAAGCCGTGGTGTTCACCGCAACGGTGCAACCGAATGTCGGCGGCACTGCAACGGGTACGGTGACCTTCCTGGATGGCACAACTTCTTTGGGCACCGCCACGGTTTCGAGCAACGCCGCGCAACTCTCGCTGTCCAGCTTATTGGTGGGTTCGCACTTCGTCACCGCCAAGTACAACGGTGACAACAATTTCTCCGCAAGCACATCGGTCCCTCTGACCGAGACAGTGAGTCGAGCCACCACAACAACGACGGTCGCCTCTAACCTCAATCCGGCGGCCTTCGGGCCATCCGTCACCTTCGTCGCAACCGTGCAACCGTCTGCCGGTGGCACGCCGACCGGGACGGTGACGTTAGTGGACGGCGGCACGAACGCCCTCGCGAATAGCACTCTGTCAGCAGGGGGCAGCGCACAGTTCACCGTGGGAGGATTGTCAGTCGGATCTCACTCCATGACTGTGGTATACGCCGGAGACGCAAACTTCAGCGCCAGCACTTCCGCGGCGCTGGTGGAAACGGTGAACCAGGGAGCCACGACCTCCGTTCTAACCTCGAGCGCAAACCCATCGGCTTTCGACCAGACCGTCACATTCACAGCCACGGTTCAGCCGCCCACCGGGACGACCGCGACCGGAACAGTGACTTTCATGGACGGCTCGGCCTCGTTGGGCTCCGGCGCTCTTTCCTCCAACTCGGCGCAACTGACCGTCTCGGCATTGACGGTGGGAACGCATACCATCAGCGCTGTCTACGGCGGGAACGCCAATCTCTCCGGAAGCACGTCTGCAGCATTGAGTCAGGTGGTGAACGGAGCGGCGACCACGACGTCGGTCGCCTCTAGCGCAAATCCGTCCACTTTCGGCCAGTCCGTCACGCTGTCCGCGACGATTCAGACTGCTTTTGGCGGCAACGCAACGGGGACGATCACCTTCCTCGACGGCACAACTTCTTTAGGCACCGCCACTGTTTCCGGCAACGCCGCCCAGCTCTCGCTCTCCAGCTTGTCGGTGGGTGCGCACTCCATCACCGCGAAGTACAGCGGGGACAACAATTTCACGGCTAGCACGTCTGCCGCTCTTACGCAGACCATAAACCAGGCCAGCTCGGCGACCACCGTTGCCTCTAACCTGAATCCTGCGACATTCGGCCAAGCTGTCACTTTCACAGTTTCCGTGCAAGGGTCGGCTGGCGGCACGCCAACGGGCACGGTCACACTAATGGACGGTGTGACTTCGCTCGGGAATAGCAGTTTGTCCAGCGGGAATGCGCAGTTTACGCTGGGTGGATTATCGGCCGGAGCTCATTCCATCACTGCCGTATACAGCGGAGACGCGAACTTTGCCGCCAGCACTTCCGCGGCGCTGGTGGAAACGCTGAATCCGGGATCCACGACGACCACTCTAAGCTCGAGCGCAAACCCATCGGCTTTCGATCAGACCGTGACATTCACTGCCGCAGTTCAGCCACCGGCCGGAACGACGGCGACAGGTGCGGTGACGTTCATGGATGGCTCGACGTCGCTGGGGACCGCGACGCTTTCCTCCAACTCGGCGCAGCTGGTGGTTTCCACATTGACAGTGGGAGGGCATTCGGTCACTGCAGTCTATGCGGGGAGCGCAAATCTCTCAGGTAGCACGTCCGCAATGTTGAGTCAGGTGGTAAACGGAGCGTCGACGATTACTGTTGTCAGCTCGAGCGTAAATCCGTCAACCTTTGCCCAGTCCGTCACACTGTCCGCGACGATTCAGACTGCTTTTGGCGGCAACGCGACGGGCACGATCACCTTCCTCGATGGTGCAACGTCTTTGGGAACCGCCACGGTTTCCAGCGACGCCGCACAGCTAGCGGTGTCCAGTTTGCCGGCAGGTTCGCACTCGATTACTGCGAAGTACAACGGGGATGCGAATTTCTCCGGCAGCACCTCTGCGGTCATCACCCAAGTTGTTAATCAGGGTTCGACAGCAACCGCTATCGCTGCGAGCCTCGATCCATCTGTTTTTGGGCAAGCGGTCGTGTTCACGGCTACCGTCCAGCCGCCCGCCGGAACCACGGCGAGTGGAACGGTAACTTTTCTGGATGGCGCGACGTCGCTCGGCACCGCAGGGCTCTCCAACAATTCCGCGCAGCTGGCCGTTTCTGGCTTGGCTTTGGGTACGCATTCCGTTACCGCGTCCTACGGCGGGAATGCAAATCTATCCGGCAGCGCATCGTTGGTATTGACACAGTCGGTAAATCAGGCCGCCACTGCGACGGGCATCAGCTCCAGCGCAAATCCAGCGACGTTTGGGCAGGCTGTAACCTTTACCGCAACGGTTCAGCCGGCGGCAGGCGGCGTGCCCACCGGTACAATCACTTTCTTTGACGGCGGAGCGCAAATTGGTTCGGGCAGCCTCTCCGGCGGTGTCGCGCAATTCACGGCCGCGGGCGGAACCCTGGCTACGGGAACGCACTCCATCACTGCAAGATATGGCGGGGACGTAAACTTCATAAGCAGCACTTCGGGGACACTCGCACAAACCGTGAACGCCGCCCCGACGTCTACTCTGCTCACGACCAATTCGAATCCCTCGGTAACTGGGCACTCCGTCACATTCACGGCCACGGTGTCGTCCTCAGTGGCGGGAACGCAGAGCGGCACCGTAAGTTTCTACTTTGATGGAAGCACTTCGCCGGCAGGGTCTGCCACACTCTCCGCTGGGACCGCGCAATTCTCAACAAGTTCTCTGAGCGTAGGCAACCATACGGTGGTGGCCACATTCGCTTCCTCCAATTCGAACTTCCAAGGAAGCTCTTCCGCGACACTGACCGAGGAGATCTCCGATTTCAGCATTTCCGCGTCGCCGACGGCGTTAACGGTTTCCAGGTCACATTCGGGGACCTACACCCTCACGCTGTCGCCTCTCAGCGGTTTTACTGGCGCCGTCTCGCTTTCCTGTAGCGGCGCCCCAAGCCACACCACCTGCGGCATTTCACCGTCTCCGGTCACTCTCAACGGAACGAGTTCGGCACAGGCCACGGTGACGATCACCGTGGGCGGAGGCGCAAACACCGGGAAGCACACACTCACTTTCAAAGCCACGTCCGGAACTGTCACGCACAGCACCACCGTCACTCTCACGATCAATTGACGGCGGGCCAATTCGTTCTGCCGGGTGGGTGATGGGAATCCCACCCGCCACTTTCCTCGCCGGTCGTGACCCGCTAAGATGCTCCCATGAACTACCGACTCGATCGTCGCCGTTTTCTTATCGCAGGTGGGCTGACAGCTCTTGCGTCAACCCGAGTCTTGGGCGCCAACGACACGCTACGCGTGGGAGTCATCGGCGCTGGCGGCCGCCTGGGTGACCTGCTCAATGCCGCCGACAAGGCCAGCAACTATCAGATAGCCGCTGTGAGCGATGTCTATGCGCCGCGCCGCGATGCCATAAGAGAACGATCTAAGGGTATGGCGACCACCCACGCGGATTATAAGGAACTGCTCCAGCAAAAGCTGGACGCGGTCATTATCGCTTCCCCCGACCATTGGCATGTGCGCATGGCGGTCGACGCCATAGCGAGTGGCAAAGACGTCTATCTTGAAAAGCCGGTTACCCACACGATCGAAGAGGGCGCGACGCTAACGCATGCGGTTCGCTCCAGCAAACAGATCCTGCAATGCGGCATGCAGCAGCGCAGTTGGAGCCATTTTCGTGACGCCGTGGATCTCATTCAGGGCGGTAGCCTCGGCCGCGTCCCGCAGATCAGGACCTATTGGTGGCAGAACTACCTGGCGTGGCGGGAGCGCAAAGCGATCGATGTCCAAGCGCTTGATTGGCAGCAATGGCTCGGCGGAGCTCCCGATCAGCCCTTCAGTGAAGAAAAGTTCTACCGCTGGCGCTGGTTTTGGAACTTTGGCGGTGGCGCGATGACGGATCTCTTCACGCATTGGATCGACGTCGTCCACTGGGCCATGAAATCCGATCAGCCCAGAGACGCGCAAATTCTTGCCGATAAGTCGATCTTCGAACAATGGGATTGCCCCGACACTGTTCAGGCGGCATTCCGCTATTCCGGATTCGATGTGGTGTATGAGGGGATGATGGCCTCCTCGATCGACGACGGAGGCCTTGATTTCCGCGGTACCGAGGCAACATTGAAGCTCAACCGGAGTGGCTTCGGCGTTTATCACGAAGGCGTGTCGGGTAGAGAGAATCCTGTCGTGAAGGCAGACAGTTTTCGTGACGGTACTATCGACCACATGCAAAACTTTTTTGACTGCGTCAGGACCCGCAAAGAACCAAACGCGCCTGTCGAAACCGGAGTTGCCGCGGCGCGCGCCGGCCACATCGCGAACCTAGCCTACCGCCGCGGGGGACAGATCACATGGCCATCAAAGCCGCCTCTTTGAAGCGGCCGGTTAACGCTAATCGTCGAAGTGGGGCCCAGCGGAAAAACGGACCGGGAACTTGATGTCCGGTTTCACGACAAATCGTCCACTTGGAATCAATGAATCGCCGATGCCGCAAAAGTG
>Ga0210399_10001446_pt1 | contig 18531 bp, 17 predicted proteins | sample IncBWC14MmetaG_FD_150865 | JGI IMG/M metagenome (GOLD analysis project Ga0210399, IMG submission 150865) | Forest soil microbial communities from Barre Woods Harvard Forest LTER site, Petersham, Massachusetts, United States - Inc-BW-C-14-M | ecosystem: Environmental > Terrestrial > Soil >...
CCGAAGAGAAGCGCGAGCCCGTGAGCGACATCGACATTGCAGTGGCGGATAGTCTGAAAGTGCTTGACCTCAAACGGCCGATTAGAGAAGCGACCTAATTGCTGCGCGGCCGCGAAATGACGCGATGGGCCAATATGCGACATCAGGCTAGGTATGCATCCCATCTAATCTTTGTACAATCGTATCTAAGTTGGATTGTGGGCCATGGTGCAGGAGCGGCCAGTCCAGGTCGAGCGCAGGCTGTCGGCGATATTGGCTGCTGACGTCGCTGGCTATTCTCGGCTTATGCACAGCGACGAAGAGGCTACGCACGCCAAACTGACCGCTCTCTAACAGGCTGCTCCGCCCGACGGTAGCGTCGGGCGGAGTCTAAGAATTGTCAGGACGTCCGATCCGATAGCCAACTGAAGAGACCTAGATCGATCGCTGCAATCGCGACGCGGTCAGCCGACCAAAGGTGAAGCTGTCGCTGCTCCCTAGTCCAAATCGCTTTAGCAGATGGCGAAGGCTGCGAGATCGCTATCTAAAGCGAGCGGTTGAACGCCAAGGTAAAGGAGCTCTATGACCATCTTGGCAAGTCAGCCCCTAGTTTGGACAAACTGTAGTTCACGTCAGCGCAGCTGGTCGAGCAACGCCTTTGCCTGCTTTAGATCTTGCGTTTCAAAGCCCTCGGTGAACCAAGCGTAGATGGGCGCGAGAAGATCGAGCGCTTCCTCGCGCCTGCCCTGATCGATCCACAGCGCGGCAAGGTCCATTGCAGCTCGAAGTTCAAGGGCTTTGGCGTGTTGGCTTCTTGCCGTGGTCAATGCCTGATCGAGCAGTGATTGCGCCTCGGTCTTGGCGTCTGGTGCGCCGCGGACGAGGAGCACGCGCGCCTTCAGTCGATACAATTCGGCCTCGAAGAATCGTTCGCTATTACGGGTGGTTGTAGCGAGGCCCTGCTCGATCGGTACCAGCGCAGCCTCGCATTCGTGGCTAAACAATAAGGCCGGAGACAAGAGCACGTACAGCGCCGTGATGCCGAGCTGGTAACCCGCGCCACGATATTCATCCATGGCAGTCCGGATTTCCTCGAGCGCGCTGAACGAAGGATCAAGCAAGGCCGCGCAGATCCCCCGCACCGCCCGTGTCAATCCGCGCCATTGCCGGAATCCATGTTCCTCCGACAAAGTGAGACAGCGTTCGGCATAGCCTCGCGCAGTCAGGAACTCGCCCCGAAAAGCGTGGAGAATGGACGCATAATAACACGCATACGCCTGCGAATGCGGATGACTGATGGCGTCGGCACGCTGAATGGCGGCGTCTATTCGTGCGAGTGCCGTATCGGCGTGGCCGAGCAGCCAGAGACCCCACGACATCAGGGCCAGGTCGGCCACGCCAGCATCCTGGCCGGCGGCACGCGCCGCCAATCTATCCTGCCCGCTGCTCGCCTCGAACGCTTCGAAGGCCCGCTCGATCACTTCGTGGGCACCGGTGAGACGTCCCATGAAAAGGCGAATCATCCCCTGCCCACGCATCGCGTTGAGCAATGCCGGTCGATCGCCACGCGCCTCGGCGAGTTGAAGCAAGGCCGCTACCATTTCATCGGCCACCGGCAACTCACCTCGAATGACGCTCGCGGTGGCCAACCAGAACATGACCTGGAGATGCTCCGGGGGATCTCCGAGGCGCTCGCACAACTCACGCGCACGAGCGAAGGTCGGCATCGCCTTGTTAGAGGCTGGTCCCTGGGTAGCAATCAGGCAGGGTCCCAGAGCGAGTTGGAAATCTAGCTCCAGCCGGTCCTTTCTTGCGCCGTCGGGCAAATGGCGCAAGGCCTCGATACCTCGCTGCGCGTGTGCGATGGCCTCAAGGTTGGCGGAGCGCATGGCGGCCTTCTTGCTGGCTTGCAGCCAATATCCCGCAGCCTTTTCGATCAATCCGGCCTCGGTGAGATGGTGCGCGAGAGTTTCGGGTTGAGCCTCTACAATTTCTGGGAACCGTTGCTCGAACGCGTCTGCGATCGTGGCATGCAGTCCTGCGCATCGGCTCTTTAGAAGTCCCGAGTAGGCAGCGTCTCGCACAAGCGCGTGCTTGAAAGTATAGACCGCGTGGGGTACCTGGCCTCGGCAGAATACCAGCTCCGACCGAACCAACTGGGCAAGCGCCTCCTCAAGTCTCTCCTTTGGCAACCCGGCTACGGTGCTCAGCAGTTCGTAGGAGAACTCGCGACCCACAACAGCGCCGATCTGAGCCACTTCCCTCACCGGCGCTAATCGGTCGAGCCTCGCCATCAGCGATGCGTTCAATGTCGTTGGAATCGCCATCGAGGGTAGCGGACCGCTGAGCACATAGTGGCCGTCCCGCTCCTGCAACAGCCCAGTTTCGAGCACGGCCTTGGTCAGTTCCTCGACGAACAGGGGCACGCCATCGGTACGGGCGAGGATCTGGTCCATCACCTCCTCCGGGAGCGTCTTGCCGGCCGTGACGCGCTCGATTAATGCCGCCCCCTCGTGCCGGCTCAGGCGCGTGAGCGGGACCGTCGTCACATGCGCATGACCTGGCCAGGGTGGCGTGAACTCTGGTCTCGCGGTGATGAGCAGCAACACCGGAAGCCGCTGTACTTGTTCCAAGGTACCCGTGAGCAGTTCCAGCGAGGTCGGGTCCGCCCAATGGACATCCTCAAAGATGATGAACACTGGTTGCTGCGCCGCCAAGCCATCGAGCTGAGCCGAAAGCGCCGCCAATGTCATCTCCTTAAGCTTCTGCGGGCTCAGCTCTGGCAGGCGGGAGCGGTCATTGGGTGGTAGCGACAGAAGGTTGGCCAGAGGTGCCACTACATGGTCCTTGTCAGCGCCGGACCGCACGAGCAGAGCCTCAAGCTTGGCGAACTTCTCCGCCGGCGAGTCGCTTCGCTCAAACCGAGCAGCCCGTTCGAGTTGGCCGATGAATGGATACAGCGCACTATTAGTGTGGTGCGCCGAGCAGAAATGGCGCAGCGTGATGTGTGGTTCGGCTTGGAGCCGCTCTTGAAGCGCCAGGGCAATGTGTGACTTACCGATACCCGGCTGTCCGGTCAGCACCACTACGCAGCCCTCACCATGCTTGGAATGCCGCCATCGACGCAAGAGCAGCTCGATCTCCTCGTCACGCCCGATTAGCGGTGTCAATCTGGTCTTGTGCTGCGCCTCGAAGCGGCTTTCCACTCCGCTTGCCCCCAGCACCTGCCACGCGGGTATTGGGTCCACCCATCCTTTAAGCGCAACAGGACCGAGATTGCGGTGTTCGAAATGCCCATCGGTGAGCCGGTGCGTACTCTCGGAGATCAGCACCGTACCGGGCTCGGCTAACGCCTGCAGGCGAGCAGCTAGGTTCGGTGTTTCACCAATGACCGCCTGCTCCCTAGCAGCGCCTTCGCCGGTCAAATCGCCCACGACCACCATACCGGTAGCGATGCCCACGCGAACCTGTAGCTCGGTGCCGATATCTGTCTGGAGGTTAGCCACGGCATCGACCAGCGCCAGCCCCGCGCGTGTCGCCTGCTCGGCATCATCCTCGTGCGCCTGGGGAAAGCCGAAATAGGCGAGTACGCCGTCCCCCATGTACCGCGCGATGACGCCCTCATTCCGGGCGATAACCTCCGCGATGCAGGCGTGATAGGCGCCGATTACCGCCCGCAAGTCCTCCGGATCAAGGCGGACCGAAAGTGCCGACGAGCCCACCAGATCGCAAAACATGACTGTAAGTTGACGCCGCTCGGCGCTGTCCCGCGGCGTCGGTTGGGTGCCCGGGGGTGTTGGTAGAACGTCTCCCTTAAGTTCTGCGATCGCGCGCAGCATCTTGCGCCGGTGCCCAAGCAGGACGCCGAGGTCCTTAAGATCCTGCTCCGTGAGATCGCGGACGATCGAGAGATCAATGGCGTTCTCGCCGAAGCGCTGGGCGTATTCTCCCAAGCCGATCGATGCTAGCCACTCTGCAATACCTGTCATGGCAAACCCTGGGGCTCACGGTGACAATAGCACGTTAGGGCTCACTGCGAGTTTCTCGCTTTTTGACATCTCGGACATAAAGTAACTTCGTTGCGACAATGCGCCTCATCCATCCCCAATGGCCAGTTCGCAACGAACACCGCCTACTTTTTCATTAATTCGCAATCAGCCGCGTCCAGGTCTGCCAAACTGGGCTTTTGGGACTTTCGATCCCTTGTATTGTGAAGAGAAGCGTGCGCAACTCGCACGGCTGCTGCCTAAGGGCGCAGGTCACCATAAGCAGGCGCGAACCAACGTGCCGGTTTTTGGGTGGAGACCGACATGGCCGGTGGAGGATCGTTTGACACGTTCCCCAAGTTGCTTCTGCGAAACGCTGCGCAGTTTGGTAGCCGTCCGGCGTTTCGGCATAAGGATCTTGGTATCTGGCAGACGTGGACCTGGACCGAGGTCACCGAGATCGTACGTGCATATGCCGCGGGCTTGCAGCGACTTGGATTGCAGCCAAGAGACACGATCGCCATCGTCGGTTCCAATCGGCCGAGGCTCTACTGGACCGTGATGGCAGCCCAGGCGCTGCGCGCGATTCCGGTTCCGGTCTATTCGGATGCCGTGGCTGACGAGCTTGCCCATGTCCTCGCTCACGCCGATGTAAAGTTCGTCGCCGCGCAAGATCAGGAGCAGGTCGATAAGGTTTTGTCCGTATCCGACCGGGTGCCGCATCTCCACAAGATTGTTTATGACGAGCCGCGCGGACTCCGTGACTACGATCACAGCCGATTGATCGCAATCCACAATGTCATCGAAGACGGTCGCGCCGCGCTTGCGTCCAACGCTAAGCTTGGCGGGCAGATCGATGAAATCATCCGGCAGGGTGAAGGTTCTGACATCTCGATTATCCTCTACACCTCGGGAACAACCGGCGCGTCGAAGGGCGTCATGCTGTCGGCGCGAGGCTGCATCGATGCTGCGACGGATACTGTCAGGTTCGATCGACTGACTGCGAACGACGTGGCGCTCGCCTACCTGCCGCTCGCCTGGGTGGGCGATCATTATCTCAACTATGCACAGGGCCTTGCCGCTGGATTCTGCATGGCGTGTCCCGAGAGCCGTGAAACGATCGAGCAGGATTTGCGCGAGATCGGACCAACCTTCTATTTCGCTCCACCGCGCGTTTTCGAAAGCATGCTGACGCGGATGATGATCCGCATGGAGGACGCTGCGGGCATCAAGCGGCTCATTTTCAAATATTTTCTCGGCATCGCGAGGCGATACGGCGAAGCGATTCTCACTGGAAAGCCCGTGCCATTGGCGGGATCCCTGCTCTATGCGCTCGGACGCTTGATGCTCTACGAGCCCCTTAAGAACGTTCTTGGCCTGTCTCGCGTGCGTGTTGCCTACACGGCCGGTGAGGCGATCGGACCGGATCTTTTCGCGTTTTACCGCTCGATCGGATTGAACCTGAAGCAACTCTATGGTCAGACCGAAGCATTTCTTTATGTTACCTGTCAGCCTGACGGCGAGATCTACTCCGATACGGTTGGCCCAGCGGCGCCGAACGTCAATATCCGCATTGCGGAGTCAGGGGAAGTGCAGTTCCGCTCACCCGGCATGTTTGTTGGGTATTTCAAGGATCAGGCGAAAACCGCGGAAACCATGACGTCCGACGGTTACGTCAAGACCGGCGATGCCGGTTTCTTCGACGAGAAGACGGGACATCTGAAAATCATCGATCGCGCGAAAGATGTCGGCCGGCTGGCTGACGGCACGATGTTTGCGCCGAAGTATCTCGAGAACAGATTGAAGTTCTTTCCCAACATCAAGGAAGCAGTCGCTTACGGCAACTCCAGGGAGTTCGTTTGCGCCATTCTTAATATCGACCCGGCCGCTGTGGCGAACTGGGCCGAACGTAACAACATCGCCTACGGTTCCTACCAGGAATTGGCTGGGCATCCGCGGGTCTACGACATGGTTGCGAAAGATGTTGCCGAGGTGAACCGGTCCCTCGCCGCGGAAAAGGTGCTGGCGGGCGCGCAGATTCGCCGCTTCCTCATTCTGCATAAGGAACTCGACGCAGACGATGGCGAATTGACCCGCACGCAGAAAGTTCGCCGCGGGTTCATTGCCGAGCGCTATGCATCACTGGTCACGGCTCTCTACAACGGTTCGCATGAAGCCGACATCTCCACCGAAGTCACTTTTGAGGATGGCCGCAAGGGTGTGATCGCAGCACGAGTGAAGATCCGCGACTTGCAAACAACTGGTTCGACGGCCTCTCTGGAGAAAGCCGCATGAGGGCGCCGGACACGAACGAAGTCCTGCTTCAGGTCGAGGGCGTCTCGCTGGCGTTTGGCGGCGTGAAAGCCCTGACGGACGTTTCGTTTGATATCAGGAAGCGCGAAATTCGCGCCATCATCGGACCGAACGGCGCCGGCAAAACTTCGATGCTCAACGTCATCAACGGTTTCTATCATCCTGATCATGGTGCCATCACCTTTAAGGGACGGACCCGCGCCAGGATGCAGCCTTTCGAGGCCTCCCGTGGCGGCATCGCGCGTACCTTTCAGAACGTCGCACTGTTCAAGGGGATGAGCGCACTCGACAATATTCTGGCTGGCCGCACATTGAAGATGCGCCGGGGCCTTCTGTGGCAGATGCTGCGTTACGGCCCTGCGCTGGCAGAGGAGATCGAGCATCGGCATCGGGTCGAGGAGATCATCGATTTTCTGGAGATTGAGGCGATCCGCAAGGTGCCGGTTGCGCGTTTGCCATATGGCCTGCAGAAACGCGTTGAACTCGGCCGCGCTCTTGCGATGGAGCCCGATCTTCTTCTCCTCGACGAGCCCATGGCAGGCATGAACCTCGAGGAGAAAGAAGACATGTCGCGGTTCATCATCGACGTGAACAATCATTACGGTACGACCATCGCGCTGATCGAGCACGACATGGCTGTGGTCATGGATCTCTCGCATCGTGTGGCGGTGCTCGATCATGGCTTGAAGATCGCCGACGGCACGCCGGATGCGGTCAAGAAGAACCAGGCCGTCATCGACGCCTATCTCGGCGTCGCACACTGAGGAGCATTGAGTGATCGCGTTGGGTCAATTTCTCGAAGTCCTTATCGGCGGATTGATGTCCGGCGTGCTGTATTCGCTGGTCGCGCTCGGCTTCGTGCTGATCTTCAAGGCATCCGGTGTCTTCAATTTTGCCCAGGGTGCAATGGTATTGCTCGCAGGGCTTGCGCTGGTTCGCTCGCTCGACCTCCTGGTGGCCAACGGCTTCCCGCTTTGGGCTGCGATCATCTTCGGCATCGGCTTCGCCGTCGTGATCATGGCGATAACGGCCTGGCTGATCGAGCGGTTCGCGATCGGGCCTCTTGTCAACCAGGACGCGCTCACGCTGTTCATGTCCACAATCGGCGTGACATTCATCCTCGAGGGCGCATCGCAGATGATCTTCGGTTCCGATGCTTACCCGTTGCGGCTGTTCCCGACGGACGCCTGGTTCCTGTTCGAAAGTCACTTTCCGGGTGGAATTCTGGTCAACGAGCTGGATATCTGGGGCGGCTTTATCGCCGGCATTCTGGTCGCCGGCCTCGCGATCTTCTTCCAGCGTACCAAGACCGGTCGCGCGCTCCGGGCTGTTGCCGACGACCACTTGGCCGCGCAGTCGGTCGGGATTCCAATCAGCTGGATCTGGTTCGTGGTCTGGCTTGTTGCCGGTCTCGTTGCGCTGGTTGCGGCGACTGTGTGGGGCACCAAGCTGGGCGTCCAGTTCTCCATCACTTTTCTCGCGTTGAAGGCCTTGCCGGTTCTGATCATTGGGGGCTTTACCTCCGTTCCAGGAGCCATTGTCGGCGGGCTCATGGTGGGTGCGGGCGAGAAGATCGCCGAGGTGTTCCTGGGGCCGTATATGGGGGGCGGTATCGAATATTGGTTCGCCTATGTGCTGGCATTGGCGGTGCTGCTCGTGCGGCCGCAGGGGCTGTTCGGCGAGCGGATCATCGAACGTATCTAAAACGAGGAGTGAGTTGTGCTTTATCGTGAGGCTGGCCAATTCAAGACGACCTACGCGGAGGATATGGCGATCTTCCCGATCCGTCAGGACCGCATAGCGCTCGCCATCTTGCTCGGTATCGCCTTCATTGGCGTGCCGCTGCTGGCTGCCTTCCATATTTGGCCGTTCGGCAGCGACTATCTGCTGCGCGCCATTCTACTGCCCTTCCTGATCCTCGCACTCGCCGCTATCGGCGTAAACATTCTCGTCGGCTATTGCGGCCAGATCTCGCTCGGCAGCGGCGCGTTCATGGCCATCGGCGCCTACTCTGCTTACAAGTTGGGGACCGGCGTTCATATTCCGCTCGCCTGGCTCGGCTTCGCGATTTCGATCCCGCCGTTGCCCGTGCTGTCGTCCATTTTGCTCGGCGGGCTGACGGCGGCGGCTGCCGGAATCCTCTTCGGTGTTCCCAGTCTACGGATCAAGGGCCTCTATCTGGCGGTTGCAACGCTGGCAGCGCAGTTCTTCTTCGACTGGGTGTTCCTGCGGGTGTCGTGGTTCACCAATTACGCGCCGTCAGGGTCGGTCAACGCACCAACGCTGAATTTCTTCGGTCTGGTCTTGGACACGCCGATCGAGCGCTATCTGCTGTGCCTGACCTTCGTAACGGTGTTCGCGGTTCTGGCGAAGAACCTTGTTCGCGGCAATCTCGGCAGACAATGGATGGCAATCCGCGACATGGACATCGCCGCCGAGCTGATCGGTATCCGGCCGCTCAACGCAAAGCTCACGGCTTTCGCGGTCTCTTCATTTATCATCGGCGTGGCGGGCGCACTCTGGGCGTTCGTCTATCTGGGCTCGTGGGAGCCGCTCGCGTTCTCGATCGACCGTTCGCTGCAGCTTCTGTTTATGGTGATCATCGGCGGGCTGGGATCGATCATGGGTTCGTTCCTAGGGGCGGCCTTTATCCTCATTCTGCCGATCGTGCTGAACTTGATTCCAACCCAGCTCGGCGTGGCGCTGTCGACGGAAACGATCACACACCTGGAGTTCATCATCTTCGGATCGTTGATCTGCTATCTTCTCATCAAGGAGCCGCAAGGGTTTGCCCGGCTCATATCGCTTGGCAAGGAGAAGCTCAGACTTTGGCCGTTTCCCTATTGAAGGGGCGCTCAGCGCCAAGGAAGCCGGAGATCGCACCGCGGAGCGGCGGTCGTTGGCAGAAGGAGCAAGGAAGCCCGCAAAACAAGGTTGAACGAGGAGGACTGTCGATATGGCACGCAACAAAGTGAAACTGGCGGCAGCCATACTATCGGGCGTGGCGCTCGCCGCTCCGGCTGCAGCGCAGAACGAGCAGTTCATCCCGATTCTATCCTACCGGACGGGCGCGTACGCAGTGAATGGCGCGCCGTTCGCAAACGGCATGGCCGACTATTACAATCTGATCAATGAGCGCGACGGCGGCATCAACGGTGTCAAGCTTCTGGTCGAGGAATGCGAGACCGGCTACGCCACCGACAAGGGCGTTGAGTGTTACGAGCGTCTCAAGGGCAAGGGCCCGACCGGCGCGGCCTTCTTCAATCCGCTGTCGACCGGTATTACATTCGCCCTCACCGAAAAGACCGCGAGCGACAAGATCCCGATCATCACGATCGGCTATGGCCGCTCCGATTCCAAGAACGGAGCCGTGTTCCCGTACAATTTTCCGCTGCTCGGCACGTACTGGTCCGCGGCCGATATCGCGATCCAGCACGTCGCCAAGGAGCTCGGCGGCGTCGACAAGCTGAAAGGCAAGAAGATTTCGCTGGTCTATCACGACAGCCCGTACGGCAAGGAGCCGATCCCGATGCTGCAGGTGCTGGCGCAGAAATACGGCTTCGAGTTTACGCCGATCCCGGTCACGCACCCCGGTGTCGAACAGAAGTCGCAATGGCTGGCGATCCACCAGAACCGGCCGGACTATGTTTTGCTCTGGGGCTGGGGCGTCATGAACGGTACGGCAATCAAGGAAGCGGCGGCTGTTGCCTATCCGCGCGACAGGATGATCGGTGTCTGGTGGTCGGGCGCAGAGCCGGATGTAACGCCCGCTGGCGATCAAGCCGCCGGCTACAAGGCGCTGATGCTTCAGCATGGCCCAGGCAAGTTCCCCGTGCATGCCGACGTGGAGAAGTACGTCTATGCAAAGGGCAAAGGTTTGTCGGAGCCTGGCAAGGTCGGCGAAGTTCTCTATAACCGCGGTTTGGTGAATGCGATGCTCGGCGTGGAGGCGATCCGCAAGGCGCAGGAAAAGTTCGGCAAGAAGCCGCTGACGGGCGAGCAGGTCCGTTGGGGTCTGGAGAACCTCAACATCTCCGATGCACGTCTCAAGGAACTCGGCTTCGATGGCATGTTGAAGCCGATCAAGATTTCCTGCTCCGACCACGAGGGCGCGCGCGAGGGGCGGGTACAACAGTGGGACGGCAAGGGCTGGAAAGTCATCTCCGATTGGTATACGGCCAACCAAATCATCACCGAGCCGCTCGTCGACGATGTTTCCGCGAAGTATGCCGCGGAGAAGAAGATTCAGCCGCGCGACTGCTCGAAAGAAAGCTGAACGCATCTCAGCGATCTGGGAGGAGCGTTCGCCTCCTCCGGATATCCCGAAAGCTGCAACTGTTTGGAGAGGGCTGCGTGTCAATCCCTAAAGCCGCCACGGCGACAGAAGCGGCAGCGCTGTTCCTGTCGGTCAACAATATCGAGGTTGTCTACAGTCACGTCATCCTCGTGTTGAAGGGTGTATCGCTGGGTGTGCCGCGGGGCGGAATTGTCGCGCTTCTCGGCGCCAATGGTGCGGGCAAGACAACGACGCTGAAGGCGGTCTCCAATCTGCTGCATGCAGAACGTGGCGAGGTCACCAAGGGCTCGATCCTGTTCGACGGCGTCGAAGTGCAGTCCCTGTCGCCAGACGATCTGGTGCGGCGCGGCTGCATTCAGGTGATGGAGGGGCGGCGTTGCTTCGCTCACCTTACTGTCGAAGAGAATCTCCTGACCGGCGCCTTCACGCGCAGGGATGGCAAGTCCGCGATCGCGCAGGATCTGGAGCGAGCCTATGCCTATTTCCCCCGTCTCAGGGAGCGGCGTGGTTCGACCGCCGGCTATACATCGGGCGGCGAACAGCAGATGTGCGTGATCGGCCGTGCGCTGATGTCGCGCCCGAAGATGATCCTGCTCGATGAGCCTTCGATGGGCCTCGCGCCGCAGATCGTCGAAGAGATCTTCGAGATCGTGAAGGATCTCAACCTCAAGGAAGGTGTCTCGTTTCTTCTCGCCGAGCAGAATACCAATATGGCGCTCAAATACGCCAGCTACGGATACATCCTCGAAAATGGTCGCGTGGTGATGGACGGCGAGGCGCGGGCGCTCGCCGCAAATGAGGACGTCAAGGAATTCTATCTTGGCATCGCCGGGGACAAGCGAAAATCATTCCGCGATGTGAAGCACTACAAGCGGCGCAAACGTTGGCTTGTTTAGGCGATGACACTGAGTGATCGGTCCGGAGCAGATGTAATGAAGCGTTTGCGCAGCTGCGCGCAACTGCTCGACCTCCCTTGTGCCTGTCGCAAATCAAATCCGGATATATTGGTGGTGCAGCCCGCCCAGGACCGGGCGGCAAAGAATGGCCCCGGCCAGTTTGACGGCGCGCGGGACCGGTGCATCTTTCTCCAGCGACATTTGCGATGTAACGTGCAGAAACAGAAAGACCGCCTCGCGGCCGTCTCTTCACGCACAGGTAGCGGATATCGTTGCGCACGCGACGTTACATGAAGCCGATCCCAGGGTCACGGGCGATGAGGCGGCGACTATAACGCACCACCGGCTCATCCGCCGGCGGGTTTCGTTTTGAGGGTAGTGGCGATGGTCATTATTCAACAACAAGGCGGATTTCGCACGAGCTACGACCCGGCAACCGGCAAGCTTGTGCGCATTGAATTGTGGGGACGACCAGAGAAACCGCCTCAATACAGTCTAGAGACATGGCCTGATGCTGAGAGTGCGGAAAAGGCATTCTGGGCCCGTGATGTCAAATGGCAGAAATGATGCCGCCATGAGTGCTGAAGGTCTGTTCCAAGTCGAGCCAGTCGAGTAGGGCCGCCTCGCTTCGTGCCGGGCGGCCCGGCTTTACGCGCCGTACCAGCCCTCCGGAAATGGAATGAACGGCCAGGCCAGCTGGTTATCGCTCGCGACGGGTTTTTCTTTTGTTGCTGCGGGGCGCGGCAAGCTGTTGACGGTGCCTTTCAAGTCGATGCTTTTGGGCGCGACCGATGCACCCGACAACGCTAGTTTAGCGGCCCAACGCTGCTCGAGCTTTCTTTGTATGTGAAGAGGAATACCGCTCATAACCAAAGCTCCGCGTTTGTCGTCGCCCCGGTCTCAAGGCCTCAACGCGCGTGATCGCTAAAGGTCCGCTTCAATCGGCACTATCCTTCAAAGTCACCGAACGCCGAGTGAAACGGCCCCAGTTCGGGGGGCGAAGCTGGGGCCATCTGGGGGGAACGGCGCCGGGGCGGCCCGCGACGTTCGGCTACAGCCAATCACATCCAGTTCGCCGCCGCTGTTCAGTTTTGCTCATGTCCTGATTTCAAATCGCGGGACAGCACCGAACGCCCGAGTGACCAAGCGCCGCTGGCGAGCCGTGCGCTGGCGCCGATCGACCGGCACACGGCATCCCGCAACAATCGGACTCACCAGCGGCCTTCCTAGAGTCAGCAGGAGGCGATCTAAAGGAACGCAATCGGCAACTGGCAAATCGCGGCGCGCACCGAATCGCTATATACTAAGGCTTAGATTCGTTGCAGATCGAGGATGTATCATCCAATGGGCATGACCTCAGACGAACAAGCGCAGCACGCCAAAGCCAAAGAGCAGGCCGAACACATGAAGGCCATCCAGGGTGCCCTGAGATGTCTTGGGTATCGATTAAGCTGAGCTGACACTTCCTAGAGTCGTGCAGGGCATTCTGGGCGGGCTCGGTATGAGCTTCGCCTGTTGCCTGTGGCGGCGTTACAGATGGATTCCGTCATTCTGGAACAATCAAGAAGATCATGTGGTCCTGACGATTCGGGTGCCGAAAGCGGTGATCCGCAACAATCTTCAGCTCTTGATGGGGCTGGCCGACAGGTCGCTCGGGCGCGACTAGGAAAATAGCAAAGCCCGCCGCGCTGCGTTGATCCCGGCGAACCTGAAGACCAAGAGCCCGCCGTCCGCGGCGGGCTTTTCATTCGTCGTCGGCTTCCTCTTCCAGCTCGGCCTCTTCCAACTCGTTCATAGCGATGTCGATCACTTCGATGGCCTGCTGTATCTCGATGAGGCTCTTAAGCGCGATTTCAGTCTCTCCGCGCTTGTAACCAGCCGCGAGGGCCTTGGCCCAGTTGAGTCGCACCTCGGTGAGAACCTTGCGCGCGTTTGTCAAATCGTCGAGATCGTTGGCCATTGTGCTCCTCCTGCTTTCGCGGGGGTTAGCAGGCGCTCGTGTCGCGAGTGTGTCGCTTGGAAAGCGCCGAGCCCGGTACAGCCCCGCTGGCGGGTTTTTGCTTGCCCAGTGCCGCGATCGCCGCTCTACTGCAACGACTGTATTTTCAAAGGGAGTTAGAACGTGGCGAGCGGGACAGTGAAGTGGTTTAACGGACAAAAAGGTTATGGCTTCATCGCGCCGGACGGCGGCGGCAAGGACGTCTTCGTCCATATTTCGGCGGTCGAAAAAGCGGGCTTCAGCTCGCTGGCCGAGGGCGCGAAGGTCACGTTCGATATTGTCGCGAACCGTGGCAAGGAATCAGCGGAAAATCTTAAGCTGAAATGACTACAGCCCGGCGGGTTTTTGAGTCGTTTCACGCACGATATCCGACCCGCAAGGCGAGGCCTTCCATGTAAGCGGCAAAGGAGACAGGGTAGGCCTGCGCCTCCAGGTCGGTCATCGCTGCGGGTGACCATTGAATCGCGGCTTGTTCGATCGGCCAGATTCGATGAAGCTTGAAATTGGCGCTGGGGGCGGTGCGCCAGTTACAACCCGGCGGAACCTCTGGCAACTCGCTGCTCATGACGAACGCAAACAGCTCTCCCACGCAAAAGGCCGTGGTCTGGGTGTTTGGTCGATGGTGTTCGGTCAGGCGATCGGGCAGGGCGTCGCTGTCGGGCACATGCAGCGATAGGTGGACCCACTGTGGTACTACTGCTCGCTGCCACCGATAGCGGCCGATCCAAATCACCCAATGGGCCGGCGCCGTGGGATGAGCCATCAACCAGTCTCGGTCCGACTGCGGGACCGTGACTCGCTTCTGGTCCTGCGACAGGTACTCGCCCGTCATCGTCGCCATCGCGATCCACGCAGCGATTTTCGACTGCGCGTCGCCATCGATGCGGTGAGCGCGACCCTCGAAGAGAGGCAGTAGCAGGGGCCGGGCCGTCTGCTGAATTTGATTCAGCTAGCCCGAGTTGCAATCTCCGCAAACCACTTTGACCTTAGACGATAGGGGATGACGTCGGCTCGGCCGGTGTCAGTAAGCCCATCATCACCGCTTCTTGCTTGGTAACGCGGTGTCCCATGGCGCTTTCGAAGGCTTGGCACGGCGCAAATAGCGTGGCCACCGAGGCGGCGGACGGTTGCGGGCAATAATAACCCCGTTCGCTCTTGACCGAATAGGCAATCACGGCACCGGCGGCAACGGCCATTGTCACGATCACAGCCAGATCTTTGGTTCTCATGGCGATCGTCTCCATCGCCCCCGAAAACTGCCGCTATTTCCCCAAGCTGCTCAACCTTGGAAGTGACCGCAGAACTTATAGGCCTCCCTTGGCCGAAGGTCGAGACGGCCTTCGGCGCGATTTCGATCAAGCGACCGTGTCCGGCAACCACCGATGCATCTTCCCAGGTTGCGACCGGTTGCCTTGATATCCTGTTCGCGAATAGCCAATTTAGACACATGTTGGAATGGGAGGACCCGACTGCACGATCAGATGAACTGACCAAGGCCGGTACCGAGCCGTAACCCGACTGGTTCACCAGTGCGGCGGATCATACCTTGGAGGGGATCATGCATAGCGATTCGCTATTCAACGCTTTCGCTCGGTCCTTCGAGGCTCGAAGTCAGACCGACCTGTCGATGGCGGAATATCTGGAATCGTGTCGAACAGATCCGATGCGATACGCTAATGCGGCCGAGCGATTACTAGCTGCGATCGGTAAACCTCAGATGATCGACACGGCCAAGGACCGTCGCCTTGGCCGAATCTTTTTGAATCGCACCATGCGCATCTATCCGGCGTTCGCCGGATTTCATGGCATGGAAGAAACGATCGAGCGCATCGTTGGTTTCTTCCGCCATGCCGCGCAGGGGCTCGAGGAGCGCAAGCAGATCCTCTATCTGCTCGGCCCGGTCGGCGGCGGCAAGTCATCGCTCGCCGAACGGTTGAAGTCGCTGATGGAAGTCCACCCGATCTATGTGCTTAAAGCCGGCGACGAACTCAGCCCGGTGTTCGAATCCCCGCTCGGCCTGTTCGATCCTGAGAACCTCGGACCGATCATCGAAGAGAAGTATGGCATTCCGCGCCGGCGCCTCAACGGCTTGATGAGCCCATGGTGCTACAAACGGCTCGAAGCCTTCGGCGGCGACATCTCGCGCTTCCGCGTCGCCAAGATCCAGCCCTCTCGTCTGCGGCAGATCGCGGTAGCCAAGACCGAGCCCGGTGACGAGAACAACCAGGATATCTCTTCGCTGGTTGGCAAGGTGGATATTCGCAAGCTTGAGACCTACGCGCAGAACGATCCAGATGCCTACAGCTATTCCGGCGGCCTCAATCGCGCCAACCAGGGCATCCTCGAATTCGTCGAGATGTTCAAGGCGCCGATCAAGATGCTGCACCCGCTGTTAACGGCGACGCAGGAAGGCAATTACATCGGCACCGAAAATATCGGCGCGATTCCTTTCGGCGGCATCATCTTGGCGCACTCGAATGAGGCGGAATGGCAGGGCTTCAAGGCCAACAGGAAAAACGAGGCGTTCATCGACCGCGTCTGTATCATCAAGGTCCCGTACTGCCTGCGCGTGACCGAGGAGCAGAAGATCTACGAGAAGCTGATTGCGGGCTCCGAGCTTAGGGCCGCGCCGTGTGCGCCGGCGACGCTGGAAACACTTGCACGCTTTTCGGTGATGTCGCGCCTGCGCAGGCACGAGAACTCGACGCTGTTTGCGAAGATGCGGGTCTATGACGGTGAAAATCTTAAAGAGAGCGACCCGAAGGCGCGAAGCGTCCAGGAATACAAGGATGCGGCCGGCGTCGACGAAGGCATGGACGGCGCCTCGACCCGCTTTGCGTTCAAGGTGCTGGCGGCAACCTTCAACCACGACACCGCCGAGATTGGTGCCGATCCCGTCCATCTGATGTATGTGCTCGAGCACGCGATCCGGCGCGAGCAGTTGTCTGAGGAGGTCGAGAAGCGCTATCTCGAATTCATCAAGGCCGAGCTCGTGCCGCGCTATGCGGAGTTCATCGGCAACGAGATCCAGAAGGCGTATCTTGAATCCTATTCCGATTACGGCCAGAACCTGTTCGACCGTTACGTCGACTATGCAGATGCCTGGATCGAAGACCAGGACTTCAAGGACCCCGACACCGGTCAGATGCTCAACCGCGAGCTGCTCAACCAGGAACTGACCAAAATCGAGAAGCCCGCGGGCATCTCCAATCCCAAGGATTTCCGCAACGAGGTGGTGAAGTTCTCGCTGCGGTCGCGCGTTCGTAACGGGGGCAAGAATCCGCCCTGGACCTCTTATGAGAAGATCCGCGAAGTCATCGAAAGGCGTATCTTCTCGCAGGTCGAGGACCTGTTGCCGGTGATTTCATTCGGGACGAAGAAGGACGGCGAGACCGAAAAGAAACACGACGATTTCGTCGCTCGGATGTTGCAGCACGGCTATACCGAACGGCAGGTCCGGCGGCTCGTCGAATGGTACATGCGGGTGAAACGAGCCGGCTGAGGCGGCCCATCGGTCGCAATTATTACGACCGAATTCGTCCGAGAGACCGAACTTACCCGCCGCGCGATTGGCATGCAGGGCCTGCGTCCAGTGGTGATCGACCATCCGGTAAGTTCGATCACGCGGTCCGAGGTCGACTCTCGGGCAGCCCAAGTCGCCTCGCAGGCGCCCAAGATTTGGCTGGGCCAGGCATGACCTGATCGATCTGCAAGTTCAGCAAGGGGTCAAACTCGGAAGAACTCAGCACGAGCATATGTTTTCCGCTTTGCCCTCAAACTCGGACATTGCTCGATACCTTGGTCCTTCTCAAAAGGGCCAACAGGCACACCTTAGACATGTCGCCCGCGCAAGCAAGTTTGGGTCCAAGAAAAACCCGTCTAGGCGCTACCGTGTGTTTTTCGATGTTAGGGCTGACCTTGCATGGGTCGCTCGTTCTATCTGTGGCGGCGGATGTTGTAGTCCTGCCATTGCACACCAGACACTAACATAGGCAGCATGCAATGACCTGTCTTCAACGCTATCCTTGAAGTTCGGGTAATCGATAAGGTCGATCATTGCGGCCAAGGCCTGTTTCACCACATCGCGTGGCAGAATTGCCCGATATAAATAATCACTGTCGGTTTGCCGGGTTACCTTGGCATTTGGAAATACCTTCTCGATATCCCCGGCACGCCGAGCCCTGACTAGCAGTTCAGCCGGGCCACAATCCTTGCTTACGATCGACAGGTAGCTGTTGTTCGTCATTATCCACATTTAGTCCTCTCCCTTTCTTATTTTGCATTCGTTGCAGGCGCCGAGAATGTGATGGCGGGCCCGACCGGAAACGCCCATCAATTCCTAAAACCTAGCACTTTGTGACGGGCTGGCGGGGAGAAAGGCCAACAACCGGCCGCACACGCTGCGACTCAACGTCCATTCAGGGATCAAAAGCGTCGTTTCCGTAATGTCGGTTGTGAGTCCGCTTTGCCCCCAAGAACCGACATCGTCAGCTAGACCGGCCAGGTCGGAAAAGTGCCGATCCTGACCCACAATCGACCTCTGGTTGTTGGCGTCGGCCGCAATCAGGCTCGCGTCGACTTGATCCGGAACGAGCCGTCCTGTCAGCCACATCACTTCCAGATTGCGGCCAGCCTCACGCTCCAGCCGCCGGCTCGATTGGACCCGGTTGAGATAGCCATAGATATAAAGCTTGAGCATCGGCGACGGATGATATCCCGGCCGGCCGGTCGCTGCCGGAGTGACGCCATCGAACCCCAGCTCGCGCAGTTCCAGCGCATCGACGAACACATCGACCGCCCGAACAGGATTGCTCTCGTCCACCCAATCATCAGGGCATTCCCGCTGGCGATCCGCCCCTTGAACGAGACCCTTCATCATCCCCCCGCGATTCAGCAAGGGAATCTTAGCATCGGTCAGGTTTTCACACAGTCTGGACCCAACCCGGACATAGGCGACCTGCCGGACCGGCTCGGTGCTGCCTGTTGCCTACCGGCGAGCTTGGCGTGCTGAAAGCGCGGGTGTATTAATGATTAGTGACTATAGCGACGGCTTGAACGCAT
>Ga0210399_10001447_pt1 | contig 18528 bp, 15 predicted proteins | sample IncBWC14MmetaG_FD_150865 | JGI IMG/M metagenome (GOLD analysis project Ga0210399, IMG submission 150865) | Forest soil microbial communities from Barre Woods Harvard Forest LTER site, Petersham, Massachusetts, United States - Inc-BW-C-14-M | ecosystem: Environmental > Terrestrial > Soil >...
ATGGAGTTGCCGGTTGGGCAAACGGATCCTTTGCTCTCCTCGGCGCTTGGGCACGAGCGGGCGTGCTGAAAGCAGCTACGAGCGCTGAGACAGCGCAGCAGAGGGCTGCAAACCGGGCAATCCTTCCAACACGACCCCGGCGCTGAATCAATGAAATCATGAGCTGCCGGCGGGGAGCCCTAGCGACAGACTCAGCGGTGTCCCATCCTTTCGCCCTCGCCGCCAGGTGAGTCTCATCCCTTGGGGATCCAACCGTGCTCTCGAATGCGGCCCAGCGCGGCCGAGTCCATCTGGAAGGCGGGCGTGAATTGCCGGCATCGTGGGCCCTCCGCTGCTGCGTCCGTCGGACTGTGATCGCCTCTTGGGTCATTTGTCGGAGGCACCGACCCATGAGCAGACTCCCCTGATTTTGGACAGGTCTCACCGATCCGGAGCAACACGACGATATCGCAGGCTGGCCGCTTGTTCACGAGCCCTCGGGAAGCCGAAGGCTGCGGTGCCCAAGGCGGCGGGGAACGAATCCAGGTCAAGCAAGCGCACGGGGAGCGTTGTGAACTAAAGGCTATGAACATTTATCTTGACATATATGACGAGAGCGATTATTTTGGGCGAATCTTGTGGAGCCTGTTGAGAGCCGTTGTCCGATCCATCATCACAACCGAGGGGGGCGATGACGGCTGGGGGCGGGCAAGACCGTCGGAAACCTAGGCCCGCGGAGGACTTGACTATGAAACTGCACCGACGTGGTAGTCAGTTCGTCGTTCTGCTCCTAATCGTGTTGGGTACCGCGCGAGTCGATTGGGCACAGATGACGACGGGCGCCATTGATGGCACGGTGGTAGACCAGAGCTCGGCGGTTCTCCCTGGGGCGGCCATCACCGTCACCGATGAGGCCACGGGACGCACGCGGACGACCACGACCTCCCCCCAAGGCTTCTTCCGCATCGACTCTCTGCCCCCGGGCACCTACACCGTGCGAGCTGAGCTTCACGGCTTCAAGCCCGGCGAGTACCGGGGGGTAGTCCTGGCGGGAACCAAGGTGGTGACGGTCCCGCTTTCGTTGGGGATCGCGAGCGGAGCAGAGCAGGTCGACGTGCTTGGAGAGGCACCTCTGGTAAATGTCACCCAGGACCAACTCAAGACGCAGGTGGACAGCCAGATGATGCACGACCTTCCCATCAGCAGCCGCCGTTTCCAGGATCTCGCCCTCCTCGTCGCGGGCGTGAACCTGGACCTCGCCTCGAGCCAGGGAGGGACGAGCGATCCCATTGCCTTCTTCGGGTTCGACGAGCGCAACAAGGCGCTCTACGTCGACGGGGTGGACCTGAATGACGAGCTGACCCGCGGCGGAACGGTGATCACGAATGCGCCGCGGAACGAATACTCGATGGAGGCCATCGAGGACATGGAGGTATTGCAGAACCAGTTCTCCGCCGAGGTGGGCCGGGCGCAAGCGGGGGTCGTAAACATCATCACCCGCAGCGGGACCAACGACTTCCACGGGGCGGCTTTCTTCCTCGACCAGAGCGACGCCTTTGGCAGCAAGAACGTGTTTTCGACCGGGAAGATCCCGTTCAGCCTCAAGCAGTTCGGTGCCAACCTGGGTGGCCCGATCGTGAAGGACAAGACGCACTTCTTCCTAAGCTACGAGCGTTCCACTCAGACGAGAGTCTCCACGATCACGATCCCGGCCGCCCTTCTTCCAATCCTTCCCGATCCACGCACCGAGATTCCGCAGGATGAAGATCACGACAACTTGTTCGCGAAGCTGACCCACAACCTGAGCCCGAGCAACGTCCTGAATTTCAGCTACAACTACAACCACAAAATCAAGGACGGGCAGTCCGCCGGTCCCAACGCGGCCGCGAACGCGCGCTTCAGCGAACTACGCAGCGACCATCTGCTCATCGCGCGGTTGACCTCCACTCTTGGCAGCCGTGCGACGAACGAAATACGCGCGTCCTATTCGCACACCGACACCAACCGCCCCGTGGCGGTCAACACGCCCGGGCTGGTGTTCCCCAGTCTGAACGTCGGGACTCCGAGCAACCTGCCCCAGGGGCGGATGCAGAACAACTACATTCTGAAGGACGTGTACACGGGGCAGTTTTCCGGGGCCGGTGAGCACGCGCTGAGGGTCGGGGCCGGGATGAACATCGTCCGGTATCCTACAAAGTTGAACCTTTTCCAGTTTGGCCGTTTCACCTTCGCCAAGGACGAGCCACCAGGGCCGAACAATCCCCCCATCTTGTACATCCTGGGCCAGTACAACAGCGAGTTCGCTCACCTGGATGGCAACTACTTCGACGGGTTCGCGCAGGACGACTGGAGGGTGACGCCTCGCCTCACTCTGAACCTAGGCCTGCGCTACGACCTCGAGACCTTCACCGGCTCGTATTCAGGCGCCGACTACCCACCGTTCACGAGCCAGGACCAGGGCGTCCAATTCCTGCTCACGACTCTGCCGGGCGCCGCCAACGCGAACACGATCTACCGATCCCGGAACACGGACCATGGCGAAATCCAGCCCCGCGTCGGGTTCAACTGGGCGGCCACCAAGGACGGTCGGACCTCAGTCCGCGGGGGCTACGGGATCTTCTATGAGGGCGGCCAGGACCCGATCTCGGTCGAGGGCACCCTGGCCCAAGGCAGGGCTCAAACGTTCGTGGCTCCGGGAAGAGTATTCCCGCTGCTCAGCTTCTACCCGAACATGCCGCCGCCGGACCTCCTGAACAAGTTCTTCCGCATCTCCCTGATTTCCCAATTCCCCGGCGTCTTCATCCAGTCGGCCTACGCCCACCAGTTTACGATCGGGGCGGAGCGGCAATTGCCGGGAGACATCTCCATCGCAGTCGACTACGCGGGGATTCGCAGCCGCCACAATCCCCACAGCGTCAACGTCAATCACCCGGCGACACCCGGCTCCGGCGCGTCCGTCTTGAACGGCCAGTACCCCTACGGGGCAAACTACGGTCCGGTCACCGTCGACCTGTCCGACGGCGTGGTCAACACCGATGCCGTGATGGTGCAGATTCGCCGACAGTTCAGCCGGAGGGTTGGGCTCCTGATCGGCTACACGTTCTTGAAAGCCAACCAGGACGGGCCCTCATCGTCTCCATATTTGCTGGCGTCGGACTACGGCCCGACCCCCAACGACATCCGTCACCACCTGTCGGCGAGCATCCACGTGAGGCTCCCTTGGGAGCTCGAGGTTTCGGGGATCGTGACCGCCTCTTCCGCTTTCCCGTACAACGAACTTGCCGGAACGGATGTCACCGGGGATGGAGACCCAACCAATGACCGGCCACCCGGGGTGACGTACGACTCCCTCCGCGGCGACCGGTACTTCGACGCCGACCTGCGCGTGAGCAAGAACGTGAAGTTCGGACGCCGCTACACGATCCAGGTCATCGCCGAGGCCTTCAACCTCTTCAACACCACGAACTACAACAACTACATAGGGACGGTAACCAGCCCGTTGTTCCAAAAGCCGGTCCAGGCAATGAATCCCTTCCAGGCACAACTGGGTGCGCGTTTCTCGTTCTGAGGCGAAAGGAGCCCATTCCATGCGTCGATTGACGGTTCTGGCTTTCGGGCTGGCCTTTTTCGCGATGGCCGGCGCTCCCGCTAGGGGGACGCCCCAGGCCAGCACACAAGCTAACAAGCCGGCCGAGCGGGCCAAGGCGGAGGAGGGGAAGGTGGCACCAAAGGCCGGGGCCACCGCGGCGAAAGTGCTGCCCTCCGGCTTCGATCTCGAGAAGTATTTCTCGGAGATGGAGGAAGACGTCGCCGTCTACGATCCCGCGTCGCCTTGGATCTACGAGGGCAAGGCCGCCTGGCGCAAGCGAGTCGAGCAGATGGTCAAGATTCGCCAGTTCCTGGACCTGAACCAGTTCCATAAGACCGAAGTTGAGCTGGGCGACATGAAGATTGTGACCGTATACCGGGAAATCCGTCGCGTGGAGGGAAGCATGACTTCCCGCCTGCATGGCCGCATCACGTGGGTCTACCTCAAACAGCCGGATGGGCGCTGGTTCCTCTGGCACGATCACACCTCGGAGATCCCCGAGGACTACTCGTACGGCAAGTAGGAGGAGCCATGAAGATCCCGTCCATGACGTTTCTTGCCATTGCCCTCGCCGGCTTCGCCGCGGGCCCGGCCACGGCCCAGATTGACACCAGCACCGATGAGGGCCAGATCAACCAAACGCTGCGGGACGTGCGCCTTGCCCTCGCCACGGGCGACATCGACGGCGCCATGAAGTTCTACTGGAACGATCCAAGAATGACGGTCATCGACCCCGACGAGGGCATTCGGCTCAACGGCTGGACTTACTACAAAACGTGGCTTTCTGACCGAGCCTCCGTGCAGAAGACCCTCCTTTGGCGTGCCCACGAGCGGAAGCTTCATGTCAGGGGCAACAATGCATACGTGACCTTCCTGGTTACGCGGCAGGTCCAGATGGGCAACATGGTTCGGCAGCAAAACGAGCGTGGTACCTATGTCTTGAAGAAGATGGACGGCAAGTGGCTCATCGTGGCCCAGCACATTTCCGCCTGGCCCCAGATGGTGCTCTTCCAGCAAACCAAGTGACTCGTTTCCCTTCGAACCAGTGACGCCCACCAGCCGCCTCATGGCGTTCTTCGCGTCTGCGACCCTGGTGGCGGCGCTCCCTGCCACTGGACAGGGCCGTCCTACCGCCATCCGGAACGCCACGATCTTCCCGGTTGTGGGCCCGCCGATCCCGGGAGGATCGATAGTCTTCGACAAGGGCCGCATCATCGCCCTCGGCCGGGGGGTCGCGGTTCCGCCGGGCGCGGACGTGGTAGACGGCACCGGTCTCTACGTACTGCCAGGCCTCATCGATCCCCATTCCCATCTCGGGGTGTCGAGCTGGCCATCGGTGGCCGCCAACAATGACACGAACGAGGCCACTGACCCAGTTACGCCTCAGGTGCGCGTCATCGATGGCTTCAACGTGGACGACCCGGCCATTCGGCGCGTGGTTGCAGCAGGCGTCACCACCATCCAGGTCTTCCCGGGTAGCACCAACGTGATTGGTGGGGAAGGGGCGGTCTTCAAGCTCAAGGTTGGTGGGGGGCTCGCCGAGATGCTGTTCCCGGGCGCGCCCCGCCTGATGAAGATGGCCATGGGCGAGAATCCGAAGGCAACCTATGGCCCTAGGGGCCAGCTTCCCGCAACCCGCATGGGCATTTTCGCCCTTCTCCGTGATGCGTTCGGGAAGGCGCGCGAATACCGTGAGCGGTGGGATCGCTGGGAGTCGCTGCCGGAGGACAAGCGGGGCCCGGCCCCCGCTCGCGATCTAAAGCTCGAACCGCTGGCCGAGATCCTTCGTGGACGGATGCGCGTCCACATCCACTGCTACAGGAAGGACGAGTTCCTCACTCTGCTGCGAATCGCAGACGAATTCGGCTTCAAGATTACCTCCTTCCAACATGCGATGGAGTCCTACAAGATAGCCGACGAACTCGCCCGGCGGGGCGTGGCCGTGTCTGTGTACCCCGACGCTTTCGGACGCAAGATCGAACACTGGGACCAGATTCCCCAGAACGCCGCCTTCATGAACGCGATGGGCGTCCTGATGACCCTCCACTCAGACTTTCCCTTCTTCGCTCAGCGCTTGAGCACCGAGGCCGCTAAGCTCATCAAGTATGGCGGCATCTCTGAAGAGGACGCGCTCAAGAGCATCACCCTGAACCCCGCCCGCCTCATCGGTATCGAGAAGTGGGTCGGCAGCCTCGAAGTGGGGAAGCATGCGGACATCTCCGTCTTCAACCGGCACCCCTTCGACTCGTTCACACTCTGCCAGAGGACGTACATCGACGGAGAGCTGGTTTTCGACCGCCAAAGGGACCAAGCATGGCTTGCCCGATACGAGTGAAGGATCTCTTCCTGGGGAGCCTTGCCGGAGGCTTGCTCCTCTCCGGGGTCGCGCTCTACGGCCAAGGCGTCGGAGCGAAGGTCGGGGGCCCTCGAGTTGCCGGCCACGACCTCGCCATCCGCAACGTCGAGATCCTGACCGTCTCCGGCGCTCGGATCTCCCATGGAACCATCATCTTGAGGGGGGAGCGCATCGCGGCGCTAGGCACCTCGGTCGCCGTGCCCAGCGGAGCGGAGGTAGTAGACGGCAGTGGCCTGACGGCGTGCCCAGGCTTCTTCGACGCCTTTAGCGGTCTCGGCTTGACCGAGATCGCGAACGTGCCCGCGTCAAACGACAGCCAGGAAACGGCAGACCCGATCACCCCGCAGCTGCGGGCCAGCGACAGCTACTTCCTCGACTCGGAGCTGCTTCCAGTCGTGAGGGCGGCTGGGATCCTCACGGTCCTCTCGGCCCCGGGGCCAGGGGCGGTCATCGCGGGGCAGGCCGCGCTCATGCGCACCGCGGGGGGCACCGTCGAAGAGGCGGGCTTGCAAGACGTGGCGGGCCTGCTCGTCAACCTCGGGGAACCGCCCAAGCGTGCTTTCGGAGAGCGGGGCAAGGCGCCTCAGACGCGGATGGGTATTGCGGCGCTCCTCCGGCAAACGCTCATGCAGGGCCGGGAATACGCGGCCAAGCGGGCGGCGGACGCCAAGGTGCCGGTCGACTCTCGCCTCGAACCCGTGGCCGCCGCTCTGGCCGGCCGGGCGCGCGTGCTGGTGCGGGCTCATCGCCGGGATGATATCCTCACCGCCCTCCGCTTCGCCGACGAGTTTGGTCTCAAGCTCGTTCTTGTAGGCGGCAGCGATGCCCCCCGCCTGGCCGGTGAGCTGGCCAAGCGCGCCGTCCCGGTCATTCTCTGGATCGACCAGCAGCCTGATACTCCGGAGACGGCGGGAGCCAGCTACGACGCCGCGGCCGTGCTGCAGCGCGCGGGGGTTCGAGTGGCCTTCGGATCGAACGAGACCACTCTCTCGCGGCAGCTCGTCGCAAATGTCGGTCTTGCCGTGGCCTATGGTCTGCCTTACGATGAGGCGTTGAAAGCCCTGACACTCTCCGCCGCCCAGATCTTCGGGGTGGATGACCGGCTGGGCAGCCTCGAAGTGGGCAAGGAAGCCACACTATTCCTTAGCCGGGGCGACCCCCTTCAGGTCACGTCTCGGGTAGTGTCGGTGTTCGTGCGAGGGGCACGCTACGAACCACGAAGCTACCAGACGTCGCTCTGCGAGCAGTACATCGCGCCGAAGAAGGGAACGATCTCATGTCTGCCCAAGTGAACGATCGCCGCCGATTCTTGACCGGGGCCCTGTCCGCACTGACCGCGGGGCTCGTGGCCCGGCCCTCACGCGTGGCGAGCGGCGAGGCGGAGACCCCGCCTCGCATCGGCAGAGAGCACTACGTGACCCTTGGCCGCACGGGCATGAGCGTCTCGCCCGTGGCCGCGGGGCTGAGCCTGAAGGCGAGCGACCTGGTCGCCGCCGCTGACGCTGGGATCAACTACTTCGACACCGCCGAGAAGTACTTGAACCTCGAGCACAACCGAATGGTGGGTCAAGCTCTCAAGGGGCGCGAGCGGAAGACCATCTTTGTCTCCGCGAAATTCCAGGACGGCCTTCAGAAGGAGCTGACCGCCAGCACCGACGAGATCGTAATCCGCGTCAACCAGTGCCTGGAACGCCTCGGGACGGACTACATCGACTGCATGCTGATCCACAACGTGCAGAACCCCGATGCCCTGGACAACCCGAAATGGCTCGCCGCCTACGAGCGCCTGAAGACCGACGGCAAAGTGCGTTGTCTCGGCGCCTCGACCCACGACCCCAAGCTCTCGGACATTGTTGCTCGCATCGTGCAGTCGAACCGCTATGACTTGATGCTGCTCGCCTACAACCCGACGACCGACGGGGACCTGTACGGCTCGCGCGGATGGCCGGCGATCCCGCGACTCCTCGAGGAGGCAGGCCGCAAGCAAATCGCGGTCTCCACCATGAAGGTCATGATCGGAGCGGTGGCGGCGGGCGCCGCCAAGGGCGTGGGACCGGACGGCATCGACCCGAACGACATCAAGGCCCGCAGCAAGTACCTCGACGCCCGAATCGCCGCCACGCGTTGGGTGCTCAGTAACCCGAACGTGCACGTCGTGCAGTTCACGATGACGGGACCGGAGACGGTGGCCGCGGCGGTGACGGCAGCCACGACCCGCTTCACGGCGACGGACAAAGTGGTCGCTACGGCCTACCATCACGCGACCCGCGGCCAAGGCTGTCCGGTGCCATGCCCGGCCCCCTGCCTTGACGCCTGTCCGGCCGAGGTCGCGATCCCGGACGTGCTGCGGCACCGGATGTACTACGAGCACTTCGGCCTGCAGAAGCAGGCCATGCTTGAGTACGGCGCGCTGCCCCCGGCCCAGCAGGCCCGCGTCTGCCTCGACTGCCCGAGCCAGGCCTGCGTCCAGGCGTGCCCGGAAGGCCGACCCGTGAAGGATCTGACGCGGGGGACGCACGCCCTGCTCACGCTGGCTTAGCGCGTCGGACAGGGTAGAGACCAGGACGGCATGAACGAGCCCGCCGGCCGCATCTTCACGAAGAACTTCGTCGTTCTGAGCGCGTACGGGATGCTCGCCCTCGGGCTGTCCCTCATGCTCGTCACCGGCCTGCCCCTCTACCTCAAGGGTCAGGGCTGGGAGCCGCAGCGCCTGGGCGCAACCCTCGGTGCGTACTTCCTCACGAGCATGATGGTGCGGCCGTTCGTCGGACGCGAGGCCGACCGCCGCGGTCGCAAGGCCATCCTCGTGGTGGGCGCGATCCTCATGCTGCTGCCGTGTCCCTTCTACCTGTTTCCGACTACGGGAGTGGTGCTGGCCCTACGGATCGTCCAGGGCGTGGGCTGGGCGATGGCCACCACGGCCACTGCGGCCATGGCGTCCGAGATCGTCCCACCTGGCCGTATAGGGGCCGGGATGGGCATCTTCGGGATCCTGAACGGCTTGGGCTTCACGTTCGGCCCCGCCCTGGGAGCCTATCTTCTGAACATTGGCGGGGGCAAGGCGTTCCTCGGTGCGGCGGCGGCGCTGGCGTCCGCGGTTCTCGTCTGCGGCTTGGTCATAGACGCCCCGCCGTCGCGAGGGGGCTCAGGGCTCACGTGGGGAGACTCGGCAACGCTTGCCCGAAGGCTGGGCCGTCCCCTGCTCGTGACCCTCGCCGTGAGCTTCGGGTACGGCGCCGTCCAGACATTCCTGCCCCTCTACGCCCGGGCGTCGGGGGTCGCCAATCCGGGAGTCTTCTTCACGATCTTCTCGGTAATGTCCTTCGGGAGTCGTCCCGCCATGGGGAAGCTGTCGGACACCTGGGGCCGCAAGCCGACGGCGGCCCTCTTGATGCTCGTGATCGCGGCGACGTTCGCGCTCCTCAGCTACTCGGCGAGCCTGTCGTTCCTGGTGACGGCGGGCGCGTCCTACGGAATCGGTCACGGCGCCATCTACACGGTGCTGATGGCCCTTTTGGCCGATCTGACGCGTCCGCAGGACCGGGGCCTCGCATACGGCATCTTCGGAACCGCCATCGACCTCGGCATCAGCTGCGGCAACTTCGCCACCGGCGCTCTTGTCCAGCCCATCGGCTACGGGGGGGCGTTCCTTCTCGCGGCCGCGGTGGTCGTGGCTTCGCTGCCCGTGCTGCTGGGGCATAGACCAGCCCCGATGGTTAGTCCCAGCCCGGAGACAGTCAAGTGAGTGACATTCAGGGCCAGGTCGCGCTCATCACCGGCGCGAGCCGTGGGATAGGCGAGGCGCTCGCCCGGGCCTTCCGCGGGGCGGGGATGCGGCTCGTCCTCTCGGCTCGTGGTTCAGAGGCCCTGCAAACGCTGGCCCACGAGCTGGACCCCGGCGGGCGTGAGGTCCTGGCCGTCCCCGGCAATGTCGGGGATAGCGCGTACTGTGAGCGCCTGATCGCGGAGGCCGAGCGCGCCTTCGGAGCCATCGACGTCCTCGTCAACAACGCTGGCTTGGCAATCGGCGGGAAGATCGCGGAGACGCGGCTCGAGGATGTGGAGCTGATGGTAAGGGTGAACTTTCTCGGCGCCTACTACTGCACGCGCTTTGCGCTTCCGGGGATGATCGCGCGCCGCCGGGGGCACGTGGTGATGATGGACTCGGTGGCGGGTATCAAGTACACCCCCGGGGCATCGATCTACTCCGCCACCAAGTTCGCTCTGCGCGCACTTGCGGAGGCCTTGCGCAACGAGGTCCAGTCCTACAACGTCAAAGTCACGGCGATCTATCCAGGCGTAACCCTAACGACCTACTTCGACCCGAGCAATCCAAAAGCCCTGCCGCCCCCTATGCCGCTCGAAGCCATGCTCACCTCCGAGGACGTGGCCGCGGCCACCCTCTCGGTTCTCGGGCTGCCCGATCGAGTATCGGTCAACACGGTCATCCTCAGGCCGACCATCCAGGAGCGCTAAGGTGGCGGACGAGGGAAGGGAGCCGGCGGTGGAAGACCTGGGGCGATGGCGAGCGGAGTTCCCGATCCTGGAGCGATCGGTTTACATGATCAGCAACTCTCTAGGTGCCATGCCCCGGGGCGCGGCCGACGGCCTTGCCAAGTACGCCGAGACCTGGGCCACGCGCGGCATCCGGGCCTGGGAAGAGACGTGGTGGGAGCTGGCCGGGCAGGTCGGCAACAAGGTGGCCGGAATCATCGGAGCTCCGCAAGCGTCCGTCAGCATGCACGAGAACGTGACCACGGCCGAGACGGTGGTGCTCTCCTGCTTACGGCCGGAAGGCCATCGCCGGAAGATCGTGTGCTTGGAGATGGACTTCCCTTCCCTCATTTACCTCTACCGTGCCCACGAGCCCTTGGGCTTCGAGGTCGCACTCGTGCCCTGCGAGCCCGATCTCACGACCTCCGTGGAGCGCCTGCTGCAGGCAATCGACGAGTCTACGCTCTTGGTCGCGCTCTCCCATGTGCTCTTCCGGAGCTCCTACATCATGGACGTGCTGCCGATCGTCAGGCGAGCGCACGCGGTGGGAGCGAGAGTCGTTCTCGATACTTACCAGTCGGCCGGCATCATCCCGGTGGACGTGACCGCGCTGAACGTGGACTTCGCGGTCGGAGGTTGCCTCAAGTGGCTGTGCGGCGGTCCGGGCAACGCGTTCCTCTACACAAGGCCGGATCTCATGGGGGCTCTCGTCCCGCGGTTCACGGGCTGGGTGGGTCATCGTGATCCCTTCGCCTTCGACACCGGACCCATGACGCCGAGGGTCGACGCGCTCCGGATGATGAACGGCACCCCCTCGATCCCGGCCTATTACGCGGCCATTGCCGGCCTCGACATCGTGCGGGAGATCGGGGTCGAGCGTATCCGCGCGAAGTCAAAGAAGATGACGACTCATCTCTTCGACCTGATCGACAGAAACGGCTTCAGCTCCACGGCGTCCCGCTATCCGGAGCGGTTGGCGGGCACGGTGGCCCTAACGGTGCCCGACGCGAAATACGTGGCTCGTACCCTCAAGGCTCTCGACTTCTTGGTGGACTACCGGGTGGGCTCCGGGATACGCATCTCGCCGCACTTCTACAACACGTTTGAAGAGCTGGACCGCCTGATCGCGGAGGTGGTTCGCATCGTGAAGACGAAGGACTACGACATGACCGCGCCGTTCACGTCTTTGGTGACCTGAGGTCGTCCACTATGACGGAGCGAGTCGCGCTGGTAACAGGGGCCGCGGGAGGTATCGGCCTAGCGACCTGTCGAGCCCTCCTCGCCCGGGGTGGGGCTGTGATCGGCGTCGACTTGGACGAAGACCGGCTCTCCCAGTCCCGCGCGCGCCTCGTGGACTCGGGGCTCCTGGGTTTCACGACCTACTGCGCCGATCTCACGGACGCGGCGAAGGTTGCGGAGCTCTTCGCATGGGTCGAGCAACAGCACCAGGGTCTGGACGTGCTCGTCAACAACGCGGGCACCTGCATTTGCACAGAGTTCGTCGACATCTCGCCAGACGAGCTGCGCCGGCAGATGGCCATCAACTTCGACAGCGCCTTTTACTGCTGTCAGCACGCGATCCCGCTCATGCTGAAGCGGCCAGGGATCAAGAAGATCGTCAACATCTCCTCGAACGGAGCCTACAACTTCGATGTGTTCGACCCCGCCCACTACCGAGCGAGTAAGGCCGCCCTCGACACGCTCACAAAGCACTTGACGCGGCGCTATGCGCGCGAGGGGATCGCCGTGAACTCGATTGCCCCGGCCATGACCCGGACCGACCTTTTCAAGGTGGTAGGTCCGGAAGTGCTGGAGAAGGCGCTGGCCGCCATGCCGCGGGGCCGGCCCCTCGAGCCCGATGAAGTCGCGGCTTGGGTGGCGTTTCTTGCCTCTCCGGCCGGCGACTGCGCAAGCGGTAACGTCATCATTCTGAACCAAGGCCGCGATGTCCGTTGATCCCTCCGCGCCGAGCAGAGCCGCATCCTCCGATCTCCGGAACCACCCGAGCGTTCAAAGAGAGCAGGGATTGGCCCGTCAGCTTGGTGTGCGGCAGCAGGCGATGCTTGCGGTCGGGGGGGCCATCGGCACCGGGCTCTTCCTGGGCAGCGGCCTCTCCGTTGCCCGGGCCGGCCCGGGCGTGATCATTTCCTACCTGTTTGCGGCCGTGATCGCGCTGCTGCTGGGGTTCGCGCTGACCGAGATGTGTGTCGCCCACCCCACGGCCGGCTCTTTCGGGGTCTACGCCGAGATGTACTTATCACCCTTCGCCGGCTATGCCGTTCGCCTCAGCTACTGGATGATGCAGGTGGTGTCCACCGGCGGGCACATGGTGGCGGTCTCCATCTACATGCAGTACTGGTTTCCGCGGGTTCCGGGAGCGGTCTGGGTTGTCGGGTTCTCTCTCGTGCTCGTGTGGCTGAACGCGCGCGCGGTGGGGGTCTACGGTGAGCTCGAGTACTGGTTCGTGATGATCAAGGTGGTGGCGGTCGTCGTCTTCATCATGCTCGGCCTCGGCCTCCTCCTCGGCTGGACCGGCAAGCCTGCGATCGGCTTCAGGCATTTCACCGCGGATGGGGGCTTCTTCCCATTGGGTCTGACCGGGGTCTGGCTGGCCTGTTCCTTCGTCATTTACTCGTTTATCGGCGTCGAGGTAGTAGCAGTCACCTCGGGAGAGGCGGTGAATCCCGAGCGCACGATTCCCCGCGCCATGATCCGGATGATTCTCGGCCTGTCCGCGATCTACATCACGACGGTGGTGGTGCTGGTTGGGATCATGCCCTGGAGGGATGCAGGAGCGGACGAGAGCCCCTTCGTGACCGTCCTGGGCCGGACGGGGATACTGGGGGCGGCCGGGCTCATGAACTTTGTAGTTCTGACTGCAGCGCTCTCCGCGGCCAACGCGAATCTTTACCTTGTGGCGCGGACACTTTTCTCCCTGGCCCGCGCGGGATTCGTGCCTGAGTCGGTGGGCCGTGTCAACGACAGGGGGACGCCGGTGAACGCGCTCGTCACCTCGAGCCTGGGCCTCGCCCTGGCCGTGCTCGTGCGTTGGCTCTGGCGGGACTCGGCTTACGTCTGGTTCCTGGGTGTGGCCCTTTTTGGGGCGCTGCTGGTCTGGATCATGATCTTCGTGGTTCACCTCGCGTTCCGACGAGCCTGGGAGCGCGTGGATCGCGCGCCCTTGCCTTTCCGCAGTCCCGTCGGAAGAGCCGGCTCGGTCGTCGGCGCGTTGCTCGTCGGGGCAATCCTCATCACGACCTGGTGGGTCCCGGGGCTCCGCTCCACCCTGTTGGCGGCCGGGCCATGGATTGCCGTGCTCGCCGTCGGCTACGGTTTTTTACGGCCCAAGAATGAAGGAGCAGCGCCGGTGGCCCCGCGCATTCCGGGGCCCGCCGGAGCCGCTACGAAATAGCATGCGCAGGATCACGGCGACGCCTCGAGGAACCCGCGCGCTCGGCGCGCAGCGGCGGGATTCGGTCAAAGCCATTGGCAAGCAGGTGGGGGAGCGAATCGCGGCCCTGCGGCTCGAAAGGCGCCTCACCCTGGAGGCCCTGGCGGGCGGCACGGGTCTCACCACTTCGTTCCTGAGCAAGCTGGAACGCGGCCAGACAAGCATCTCGGTGGACAACCTCCGCAACGTGGCCCACTTCCTGGGCGTTGAGATGGTCCACTTCTTCGAGCAGAACGAATCCTTGAACGCGATCGTGACGGCAACCGGACAGGGGACGCCCCTCCGCGTCGGGAACACCAGTGCCACCGGCGAGTCGCTCATCAGCGTGGCCCGCAGCGCGCTCCAGGCGACCCTGTACCGCACGCCACCGGGGCAGGGTCGCTCCCCCGGCTTCTCGCACCCTGGTGAAGAGTTCGTGTTTGTGATTGGCGGCAGAATCCGGTACCGAGTAGCGGATGTCGAGTACCTGCTCGGGAAGGGCGACTCGATCTGGCACAAGAGCAGCGAGCCGCACGGCTGGAAGAATGTCGGCTCCGGGCCGGCCCTGACCCTGCACGTCAACACTCCACCTGTATGGTGACGCCCGGACCCCTCCGCGCCGCCGACCTACCCCTCTACTACAACGCGGTCCACATCCTTGAGCACAACCTCGCCCTGCGCGGGGGCAAGATTGCGCTCCTCACCCCCTCGCGGGCCCTCACCTTTGCGGAAGTATCCGCGGAGGTCAATCGTGTGGGCAATGCGCTTGTGCGGCTGGGGGTGCGCTTCGGAGAGACTGTGGGCCTGCTGTGCCTCGACTCCGCGGAGTGGGTGACGAGCTTCTTCGGGATCATGAAGATCGGTGGGGTAGCGGTAGGGCTTAACACGCTGCTCAAGCCTCGTGAGCAGGCGTACACCCTGACCGACGCCCGGGTGCGCGTGCTCATCGTCCACCGTGACTTGCTACCCACCATCGAGCCCATTCGAGACGAGCTTCGCTTTCTCGAGCACGTGATCGTGGTGGGGGGTATGGGCCGGCCAGGCGATCCGAGTTTCTCCGAGTGGATCGCCCCCGAGACCGACCAACTCCACCCGGCTTCCACGCACCGCGAGGACTTCTGCTCGCTCAACTACTCGAGCGGGACCACCGGCGAGCCCAAGGGGATCCTGCACGCCCATAAAGACTACCCAATCACCGCGCAGCTCGTGGGTGTCAACGGGCTGGGCCTCAGCGAAGCCGATCGTACTTTCGGCGCTCCGAAGCTCTTCTTCACGTTTGGCACCGGGGGAAACCTCATCTTTCCCTGGTTCGTCGGAGCGAGCGTGGTGCTCTACCCAGGCCCGCCACGCGTGGCCACGAACGTCCTCGAGGTCATCGACCGCTTCAAGCCCACGATCCACTACAACGCGCCTACTGGGTACGCGGCGATGCTCGCCGTGGCCGACTTCACCAGCAAGTACGACCTCCGCTCTCTGCGCCTCTGCGTGTCGGCAGGGGAAGCGCTGCCCGCTCCGATCTTTCTTGCCTGGAAGGAGCGGACGGGAGTGGAGATCGTGGACGGTCTCGGCTCTACCGAGAACTTTCACATGTTCATCATGGGGCGGCCCGGCGAAATCCGTCCCGGCGCCACGGGCAAGCCGATCGAGGGCTACGAGGTGCGGCTTCAGGACGACGAGGGGCGGGACGTGCCGCATGGCCAGATCGGAAACCTGTTCGTCCGGGGGGAGACAGCGGCCCTCGCATACTTGCACCAATATGCGGCCAGCCAGCGAACGTTTCAGGGGGAGTGGCTGCGAACAGGAGACAAGTACTTCGTGGACGAGGGAGGCTATTTCTGGCATGCCGGCCGCTCCGACGACATGCTCAAGGTGGGTGGGATCTGGGTCTCGCCGGTCGAGGTGGAGAGCACCCTTCTCTGCCATCCGGCGGTGCTGGAGTGTGCTGTGATCGGCCAAGAGGACCCGGCCGGGCTCATCAAGCCGAAGGCATACGTGGTGCTGAAGGAGGGACACGCGGCGTCGGCTGACCTCTCCGCGGCGCTGATCACGTTCTGCCGGCAACGGATTGCCGATTACAAGCGGCCCCGATGGGTCGAGCTGGTGGCGGAGCTGCCGAAGACCGCCACCGGCAAGATTCAGCGGTTCAAGCTAAGAGAACGCTCCGAGGCGCGAGTCTCGGTCGCGCCCGCCGGTGACGGCGTCTGATCGGATGACATTGTCCGGCCGGCTGGATGCTCTGGAAAGAGGGGGGCGTCGATGGTCAGCGGGATGGTTCTGCTCATCCTGGAACGCGACAGGATCGGCGGCGTCGCCGATGAGTTGGTCGCGATGGAAGGCGTTACGGAGGTGTATTCCGTGGCCGGACACTATGATCTAGTGGCCGTGGTTCGGGTCCCGAACAATGACGCCTTAGCTGACCTGATAACGGGTCGGATGCTCAAGGTGAAGGGTATCGTTCGTTCGGAGACGCTGATCGCATTCAAGGTCTACTCGCGCTATGACCTTGAGCGGCTTTTCGCGATCGGGACGTAGTTTCATCTGCCCCCGGCTGCGCTTCGGGCACACTCCACCTGCCCTCCCAGACGAGAGGGTCAGGTGTGGTCGTGCGTGCCCAAAGCTCTGACTGGACTGGCGTTGAACTTCCTGGGGAGAAGCAGGGGGTCATTCCAGTAAACACTAGTCCAGATAGCAAATATGCCGACGCCCTGGACAACCCAACCTCTCAGATTGTAGACTTGTTTGACAAAGGAACAGAAGGTCCAAGTCCAAGGTCGCAGTTCAGCCTGAAGGGAGATAGTTGGCATGCTGGGTGTGTCGGTTGCCGGAAGAGTGTCGATAGCAGGCTTGGCGGCGATAACCTTGGCCGCGATCGTGGACCCGTTACGACTGCCAGAGAAACCATCCTTTGATCTCATCATCGAGAGCGGCCGCATCGTGGATGGCAGCGGCAACCCCTGGTACAGGGCGGACGTGGGGGTACGCGGTGGCCGAATCGTCGCCATTGGCCGCCTCAAGGGGGCTACTGCGCTCCGGCGTATCGATGCCCTAGAGAGGGTCGTGGCCCCGGGCTTCATCGACCTGATGGGAAGCAGCGACTGGCAGTTGCTCGTGGACCCGCGGGCGGCGAGCAAGGTGACCCAGGGGATCACGCTAAGCGTAGCTGGCGAGGGGACGTCAGTGGCTCCGGCCAACGAGCGGACGGTGGAGGACAGGGCATCCATGAAGCGGTTCGGGGTCAAACCGGATTGGCGCAGCCTGGCCGACTTCTTTCGAAGACTGGAGGCAAACCCGCCCGCGATCCACTTTGCCACCTTCGTCGGAGCGGGTGGGCTGCGCGACCTCGTGATCGGCCGGGAGAATCGGCCAGCGACGCCAGCTGAACTAGCTGAGATGCAATTGCTTGCCGACGAGGCCATGCGAGACGGCGCTCTCGGCGTGTCTACCTCGCTCATGTACGTTCCCCACCGCTTCGCCAGTACCGAGGAGATCGTGGCCCTGGCCAAGGTAGCGGCGCGGTATGGCGGGATCTACGCGACCCACCAACGCAGCGAAGGAGATGGAATCAATGCCTCGCTCGACGAGGTGTTCCGCATCGCTCGCGAGGCCAAGATCCCCACCCACATCTATCACCTCAAGACAATGTATCGGCAGAACTGGGGCAGGATGCCGAACGTCCTTCGGCGGATCGAGGCCGCCCGCGGCGAGGGCCTGGATGTCACGGCATCCGTTTACCCTTACGTCGCGGCAGGCGCCGGGCTCTTCGATCTGCTGCCGCTGTGGGCGCGCGAAGGCAGCCTCGATGCAGTCCTGACCCGGCTGCGCGACCCGAGTGCGCGGGAGCGGATCAAGAAGGACCTGACCGTAAGTACGCTCGAATGGGAGAACGAATACTATGGTGCCGGCGGTGCCGAAGGGTTCTTGATCTCGGATGTCATCAACCCCTCGCTGAAGCCGTTTGTCGGCAAACGACTGGCGGAAGTCGCACGTGAGCGAGGCCAAGATCCCGTTGATGCGCTGATGGATCTCGTCGTGGAGGACAAGGGAGGCACCGGTTTCGTTTCCTTCATCATGGACGAGCCCGATGTCCGTCTCGCACTCAAGCAACGGTGGGCGGCCTTTTGCAACGACTCGCCAATCCAAGCGACGGATGGCCCGCTCTCTCAAGGCAAGCCCCACCCGCGGGCGTACGGATCCTTTCCGCGAATCCTTGGCCGGTACGTCCGCGAGGAGAAGCTGATGGCGCTCGAGGAGGCGATCAGGAAAGCGACGTCCCTGGCCGCGCAGATCCTCGGGGTCCGAGATCGTGGCCTCGTCCGTGAGGGCTTCTGGGCCGACCTAGTCGTCTTCGATCCAGACAAGATCGCGGATCGGGCAACCTTCGAGCAGCCCCACCAATACTCGGCGGGGATCGACTTTGTCCTGGTAGACGGCGAACTTGTCTTGGACGATGGCCGAATGACCAACGCGCGACCCGGCAAGGTCATTCGAGGTCCGGGGTATCGGCCCGCCGCAGCTCCGGGCAAGTAAATCTAAAGAGGCAACATCCGCTGCTTCACAAGGGGGATCCCTTGGAACTCACTTCCCGAGGCAGGCCGGTCGGGCAGGCAATCTGGGGTGGGGCAGCGAGGGATCCCCGCGTGTCCTTACTAAGTAGGGATGCAGCCAAGGCGCCGGGGGTTG
>Ga0210399_10001448_pt1 | contig 18522 bp, 24 predicted proteins | sample IncBWC14MmetaG_FD_150865 | JGI IMG/M metagenome (GOLD analysis project Ga0210399, IMG submission 150865) | Forest soil microbial communities from Barre Woods Harvard Forest LTER site, Petersham, Massachusetts, United States - Inc-BW-C-14-M | ecosystem: Environmental > Terrestrial > Soil >...
ACTGTTCTGGAGCCCTTGGAAAATGTATCCACGCTCGCAAGAGCGGCGCCGAAACCGTGAGGCAACGGTGTATCTGCCAGCGTGAGGTGGAGCGGGCCTCTAGGCTTGGTCGTAGGGTCAGAATATACAAATGCTCGTAAGCGTCGTCAGCCGAAGAGAGCCTAACATGCTGCGCGGCTCTTCTTGCAGTGAGTACAGAGGCTTCCGGTTTCTCTGTCATGGGTAATCAACACAAACTCTATCTTCCTGACGCTGCCGGTCAACCTTTGCGCGAGAGACTCTTTACTTGCTAGTTCTACTACGTGGGTACCAAATCTTTGACGCTTTGGGTCTATGGAAAGACTCCGTGCGCTCCACTAATCTGCTAATGCCCCCGTCAGGTTGCTCATGGTTCCACTCATCGTCGCCTTGTTGCTTGCTCTCCCTCTTACGGGTCAAGGCTGCCCGTACGAAGGCTCCGACCATCGACTGCTTGGTCACCTAGGCTGTCCGGTCCAGCGAAAGTTGACCATTGAGGGCGCTCGCCCTCCCCGAACGATTTGGTCTTTTCATCTCCTGAAGGTTTCCGTAAAGATCGATCCGAAGCATCCTCACCTGTTGATCGAATGGCCTGCGCGATCCCAAAGGCTGTGGCGGTTCCGTATGGGCTACCGCTGGGATGCCAACGCGAAAGCCTATATTTTCCCTTCGCTCGCGCTAAAGAGGGTGGATGGCCCGATGCACGAGTACCAAACGGGCTCGGAACGGCGTCCAAAACCGACTTGAAGGAAGACATCTAATGTGTGCGTATTGGCACAGACCGGGTGATTCTGGACCTAGTAAAGTTATGTCCTTAGTTAATCTAGTCCTCTCATCCGCTCTCTTGGGCGACCGCGAACGGATCCCGTGCAACTGGAGGCGGTGATGCACAAACGGTTCATTCTGCTGCTCGGCATGTTTCTGGGTACCCGTGTGCCGACGGCAGCACAGACGCCCGCTCCACAAATTGTCCCGACGCAAGACCGGATTGCGGGGATTGTGACCGTGGTTCCTACGGTGCGGGTGCCATTGCTCGCGGCACCTTTCCTGCTGCCCGACAATCCCGGAAAACCCGCTGCCCATTCCAGTTACCTGTTCGCCGGAGCTTACGGAGGTCATCCAGGCCTAGATGATCTGAAGAGCCTGTTGCCGATGCACGAGGTTAAGACTTTGATTCTCACGCAATCGCTCCTGCCGCTCGTGCAACTCTGGGGTGGACGTTTGCGGCTTGATGGCTTTACCAGCACGCTTCACATGCAGAACATGCAGCTTGGTCCTTCAGCCGGCGGCGGTCTGCAGGATTTTCGTTCGCCGCGGCAAAATTATCCCGGCGGGCCGCGTTCGGTCAATCTCTACGGCTTCAGCCTGAGCCTTCACTTTGGGCGGGACGCACAGGTAGGACACCCCACCCAGGCATGGCGGTGTCTGTCGCGGATGGTTGCCACGGTTCTAAATTGAACGGTAGTGCTTCAGTCTCGATGTCATCATCGATGTTTGATGAAGAAGAAAGTCAAGAAGGAACCAGGCAAGCCGACTTGAAGGAACGCATCTAATGTGTGCGTATCGGGACAGACCGGGTGAGCCTCAACTCAGTAAAGTTATTTCGTTAGCGGTAGTCTAGTCTGAATTTACCCTTGGCCGACTGAGTTTTGACTTAAGGGCGTCCCCAGTCAGGTGCAGTACTATGCGCCATATGCAGAGTGTTCCTTGGCAGCTAAAGATCGCTGCCAAGATCGTGCTGGCACGGCTGCCGCTGCCGTATCACTTGTGGAAAAAAATAGGCCTATTCAAGCAGGGGGGTATGGAACGGCCCGAGTATGCCCTGAGGATATTTCGCCAGCACTTTGACGCAGCTTGTTTAGCACGAAAAGCAGCTAACTTTGTAGCGCTAGAGTTTGGCCCAGGTGATTCGCTGTGCTCGGCGATGATCGCCCGTACGTTTGGAGGCTCTAGAACTTTCCTGGTGGATGTCGAGCCCTGTGCATCTACAAACCTCGCGGTTTATCGCCGGATGGAATCCTACCTGCGGCAGCTGGGCTTGTACCCTCCCAACCTTGATCATTGCAGAACCATGGAAGACGTGGCAGAGACTTGTTCGGCGGAGTACCTCACCGAGGGGTTGACCTCACTACGAAAGATCCCGTCTGCGTCCGTGGATTTCGTCTGGTCCCATGCCGTTCTGCCCCATGTGCGGCGCCAGGAGTTTCTACCTATCCTGCGGGAACTGCGGCGCGTTCAGCGTCCGGACGGGATAGGCTCGCACTGTATACCCATCAAAGACATCATCGGCGGGAAGCTAAATGACCTGCGGTTTAGCAAGCGAATCTGGGAGTCTTCGTTTATGGCGAACTCTCGCTTCTACACTAATCGTCTCCGTTACTTGGAACTCTTGCGACTCTTTCGACAAGCTGGGTTCGAGCCGGAAGTCGTGCGCGAAATACGCTGGAAAACGTTGCCCATACCACGACGAAAAATGGCCAAGGAATTTGCCTTGCTCCCAGAAGAAGATCTGCAAGTTTCTGCGTTTGATGTTCTGCTCCACTGAAGAGTGGTCGGCCCGATGTGGCGGGTCCCGGTGACCAGTGCGACTGCCCAGAGAATTCGATTTTTATATCTTTCTGACCTACTGTGCGCTACCGTACCATCCTTAAGGGCTCGGCTGAAGTGGAGGTTTTGTGTTATGGCAAGAACTCTATATAGCCTGCGTTCTTGAAACCAATTCAGAAGAGCTGAAAGCCCTCATTCACGAAACGGAAAACGCGATCATCTCGCGTTTACAAACTCTGGAAACCCCCGATGACGAGCACCGGGAAATCGCGCGCGCCTCAGCCTCTCTGTTGGTCCTGAAAAGCGAAAGATTAAGCCGGCCGGGCCATCCCGATAGCAGAAATCCGCAGCTATACGAAGAGGGAAGCGAGCACATCAGAGAACTTTTGCCTGCGAATGTGCAATCTTGCGCGGAATATGAGCAGTTGTTTAACAAATGCCTGAATGCCTTGACGGGGTGGACTCGCCTGCATCGCTTTGACGATTGTCCTGGCTCAACGGGAACACCGCGGGATAGCGAAGTGTGGCGCGCGGAGCGCAACTACGGGGCCGCGTTCTCGGCACTGCACCAACACTCGTCCTGCCTGTGCCTTGCCTGTGAAGACGGGCTGCGAGTTCATGTAAACGGATTTCCGGGGGCCACCACATACTGCAGCCGGGAACTTGCCCTTTGCGAGCATCGGAAGTCGTCAAGGGACCTGGCAAGAAGGGTTCGCATCAAGCCCATCAAAACGGACGCCCTGGCCTCACAAAGCGTGATACTTGAGCATCCACTAATGTCGATTCGCATGGCGAAATTGGTGAAAGAACTGGCGTCCTGGAATTGCTTGCTCGATCGCTGGTGGTCCCACAATTTCATTGAGGCAAAGGATTGGATGATCCTTTCAAAAATGGGATTGGCCGGAATTGTTTTACTCTCGATCGCGTTGCGTATTAGTCCGCTAGTGCCCTGGCCGCAAATTGTCCGTGTGCCCTTCGGATTCTCGGGTATCTTGCTCATCGATGTTTCGTTGGGTTTTGGCGCGTTCCAGCTTCTCTGTGATGGAAATCTGTCTCGCCGAATCAGGCACCTACGCGAGTGGCTCCATGTTCCTTGGTCGATGGGCAATGGTTAAAGCCGAAGAAAGCTGTGAGTCAGATCAGTTTGGCATTCGAGGAGCACGAGTGGCAGGACCTCCAGCGTTCCCCGCTCGCCTAGAACCCGGCTGCTCGGGCCGCACCTTGCGGTTGTCAAGGGTGCGGGTTTAGATCCAACACGGTCCAAGCCTGGTTGGTCCAGGGCGTGGAACCCACGTGCCAACTCCTGATTTGTTGCATAACCGGACACTGGGTTTCGGGGCAATTTCACTGTCCGGTGAGCGCGTTTACCACGGACTGGGGTACACGCCTAGCGTCTTACGACGCTAGCCGCACATCGAACTCAATTCCAACTTCGTCTTTGGCTTTGACGCCCGCTTTCCCGGGAGGCTTGATCCCGAAGTCGGTCTGTTTCACGGTGGCCGCGCCGGTGTAATGGCCGTCCTTCAGCGTTACTTGCACCGTGACCGGCCGCGTCTGTCCGCGCAGGGTCAGATTCCCACGCAGCGTCCACCGCCCCGGCCCGGCAGGCTCCGCGGCTATAGACTTGAACACGATCTCCTGATGCCGCTCGCTATCGAGCACTTCCGGTCCCAGCATCGTCTTCTGCACTTCGGCGCGATCTTTCTCGGGCTCGTCCTTACCGATCACGCGTAGCTCCCGCGCATCCACGTGCACTTCCACCGAAGGATGCGCGCCTGTGTCCGCCGTACCGCTGTGAATCGAAGCGCGAACTTCGTGCTCGTGCCCCAGCCCTGAAAATACGCCCGTCTTGCCGACGTGGATCGTTAACGTGGACTTCTGCGTGTCGACATTATGTTGTTGCGCGCTCACGCCCAGTCCGCACACGCAGCTCGCTGCCGCCAGGAACAAGGTTCGCCTCATCGCTCACCTCTCAACCGGAATTTCCATGCAGACCTAACTTGCCCGTCCAACGGCCGGTCACAATTTGGCAAACAGCTTCGGATGTTTCGCGCAAACATGCGCCTTGACTCTCCGTCGCGTTGACGCTAATAGTTTCGCTTCATTTCATCAAGTGTGTCGCCGACAAGTGGTCCTGAAGATTTGAACTCCCAAGCACCTGCAGTGCACGCGCAGCTCTAAAAACGCTCTTTCAACCCATATCAACTCGCGGGCCATGACGGCCGGATTCTACGTTCACATGGATGCGCTGGCCGGACTTTTGATCGAAGATGAAGTAGTTGCCGCGCGAGGATAGTGCCAGCTTTTCGATGCGAGCCTTGGCAGTTTCTATGCTCGTCACAGCTTCGCACCAGCGAAGATCGCCCGATTCTATTTTGAAAATATCAAGAGAAGGAACCATACCGCCCACCTTCCTATCTGGGACACCTCTTTCTACCAAGTAAGCGTTCCCCAATTCTGTACCGTTTGAGACAGTCGTTCCACGTCAACTCTTTGGAAATGCAGCATCGGCAGGGACGCCATTCACCAACTGGCTGGCATTACAGGATTTATAAGGCTGGATGCCTGGGCTAATCGTGATCTGGATGGCTGTGGCGCCAATTCCAATAATGGTGTTGATAGCTATGTTTCTGTCGCTCGTACGAGACGTAAGACTCGTGGCGTTCGTGCCGGTATGCCCGGTAGGCGCGGTCCTCATGCTCATTCCAGTCGTGGTAATCATGGTGCCATGAGTCGTAGACACGGACCTGCACACGGTCATCGTTTGGCGCAGCAGCGACCGTCGAGCCGCTTGCCGCAAAGGCCGCCGTCAAGAAAAGTGCTGTCACGTATAGATGTGCTCGGCGCATAGATTGTTCTCCAGACCGCAATTCTGAACCCTCAATTTTGAAATCACGGTAGGCATCATTGTGCACACTGCACGGCTGCAAAGCTGCCCTTTACAGCACACTGTCAAGCGAACGCTTACCTGGTCTGCCGAGGAGATCGTCGCGCCTACATCAAGTGGCGTTTCTGGCGGCCTGAGACTGCCCTACGCCTACCGCCTCGACTTGCATCCGCCGTTTTCTGGAGAAAGCATCGCAGACAATTCAGTGGCTTTTCTGGTTGCCCAAATCGTGGCCCAATTCCGCGCCGACGCCGCCCAAATCAGGCCAAGTCGCCCATCCAATACCTGTGCAAGCGATTGAAAGGATTCAACCCGATTTCTTCTGGCACGTTTTCAAGACCGCCGGGCTTCTGCCGCCGTTCGCCAGCCCGGTGACGGCGTCGGCCCTACCGGCGTACCGAACAGCGTTCCTTCGCTCTTGTCTTCATTTTTGAGCCAGTCCACTGTTTCTTGGAGAATGCATGGCAGCGGACCCACATTTGGAAAAGCCCTGAGCCACTCCTTTAGGAGTTTGTGTAGCGGTGTTAGGTAGGTCCGCAACGTGTGGAACGTGGCTGATTGCAATCCGCCCCGATCACGCTGTGCCAGCAGCATCCTAGCCGTGGAGGACACGGAGCGGTGGCCAGAATAGACCGAAGCGATCGCCCTATAGAAGAGTTCTGGCGGCATGGTTCGAAGGCGGGAAATCGTCCAGGCCGTTCTCTCTTGCTTGGGTTTTCGCATGCCTCAATTCCTGATTCCCTTCTCGGTTTGTTGCAGTGTGGAGTTCTCGTAACTATTGGGATGGCCGAGTTGCAGTCCGCAGTTGCAGGCAATTCGGATTCACAATCCTCAGCAGTGGCCAGTGACCTTGTTCTGCATCGTGTCCCTCTCCTCAGCGTATCTCAGATTCTTATTTTCGGCTCGCGAGGTTTTCACACTAAGAGGCGTCTTTACTTAAAGATAGCGCATTTTAAAAATTTCACTCGCGTTATCACCTTGGAGGTTTTCAGGACTATATGGAATTGGGAAATACGGCTCTGAGGCGTTCGCTTACTCCGCGACCGTGCCGATGGCGGGCACTCCGATTCAATTCAGGCGGCCACCTCCACCAAGAAGTTAGCGCGTGGCAAAACCGTGCATGCCTGGCCTCCGAATCGAACTGGTGTACAACTCTACGGCAACCGTTTGCTCCAGCTCATAACCCGAATATTGTCAGTTCAAAAGCGGTTGCCCAAGTTGCCCATTTGGAGCGGCTTTCAAAAGACGTAAGTGGTTGCAGCACCGCGTCTTATGAAATTTCCTACCTCGTTCGCAACGAGGAGGCCGGGGGTTCGAATCCCCTCTCGTCCACCATCTTTTCAATCACTTAGGCCACTTTCGGAACGAGGCGCAGTTGCCCAAGTTGCCCAATTGACGTTGGTAGTTCGAATCCGAGTCCAATCTTCTCCGCCCATTCCAGACGAAAATCCCGTTCTTCCCGCAGCTTGGTGTATCGCTCGGACACGTGCCTGGGTGCATGTCCGGACCAGAAGTGCCGGAGTACTTCCGGGCATTCCGTCTTTTGCAGGCGTGTGATGCGGAATCGACGAAAAATATTGAAGCCGCCCTTCACATGCTTGATGGCCTCAAGCGTGGGATGGACACTGTCGCTCAGCGTGTTCGATTGCAGGAGCTGGGCCCCCGTAGACGAACGAAATAGCAGTCCTTCTTTCCGGTCTCCCACAAAGTCCCTGAGCACTTTCGCCAGCGATGAGCATAGATCTACATCGCGCTCACCGCTTTTTGTCTTGAGGTACGGCTGAATTACTCCTCGCTTGGCTTTCTGGCGAATGTATAGGGTGCGAAAATCAGGTGAGATGTGCTTGGCAACGTCTAGCCCAACAAACTTTAGGTTTTCAGACTCCTGCGAGTAAACTTCAAGAAAGTGTTGCGTCGACCCATTGAGACCACCGCGTTAGACTTGACGACCAGTGACGGGTGGCCGCCAAAATCGGAATCGAACCGCAGATGGCTGTCCGATTTCGCGACGATTCTTCCCGCAAGTGGACAACTGGCGGACAGTCCCTACTGCCGACAAACCGCTAAACATAGGTAGCACAGCAAGTTAAGAGTGAGGAAGGTCGGAAGAATACGTGCCCGTAACGCATCGGATTTTTAGGGATGCGCGCATGCTAGCGCTTTGGCAGGATTTGCGGTTCGGGATTCGCATGCTGAAGAAGAATCCTGGATTCACGGCGGTCGCGGTGTTGACGCTGGCAGTCGCGATTGGCGCCAACGCGGTGGTCTTTAGCGCTTTGAATGGATTGATCCTGCGCCCGTTGAACGTGCCTCACGCGGAGAGCCTCTACCTTCTCCAGCACGGAAGCGATAAATCCCTGAATCACTCGTACCCCGATTATCTCGATCTGCGCGATCGCAACCGCAGCTTTGATGGCCTGATGGCCTACAACATTATTCAGGGGGGGCTGGACACCGGCAACAATTCGTCGCGCGCCTGGGTCTATGAAGTGAGCTGGAACTACTTCGATGTGCTGGAAATTCAGCCCTACCTCGGACGCGTCCTGCACGCCTCCGATGAGCACGGTCCGAATAGCGCTCCGTATATGGTCCTCACCTACGCTTATTGGCATACCCATTTTCAGGATGACCGCGCAGTGGTGGGCCGCTCTGTCCAACTCAACAAGCGCTCTTTTACGATCGTGGGTGTGACGCGTCCCGAGTTCCGCGGCAGTGTTTTGATTTTCTCGCCGGATTTTTTTGTGCCGCTGGCTGACCGGGAACGGGTGGAAGGGACGAATCTCCTGAGCGATCGCGGCAACCGTTTCTTCTCGGTGACGGGACGACTGCAGGCGGGTGTCACCTCTGCACAGGCGATCGCCGATCTGAACTCGATTGGTTCTTATCTTGAAAAGACCCATCCCAAAGAGGACGCCCAAATGAGCTTTACCTTGGCGCGCGAAGGTCTTCCGGGTGACGTCTTCGGGGGTGCGATGGAGGCGTTCCTTACTGGGCTGATGCTGCTGGCGGGGTTGATTCTCCTGGCCGCCTGCGCCAACTTGGGCAGCTTGTTTGCCGCGCGCGCGGCGGACCGCTCCCGGGAAGTCGCTCTGCGCTTGGCACTGGGCGCGGGGCGCTTACGGATTTTGCGGCAACTGTTCACCGAAGCGGTAATGATTTCGCTGATGGGAGGCGCTGCGGGAATGTGGGCCAGCGTATTGCTGCTGGACTGGCTCAGCGTATGGCGGCCATTTTCTCAATACCCCATACATATGCCGGTGAATCCGGACGAAAAAGTTTATGCCATTGCGTTCCTGTTAAGTTTAGCGAGCGGGTTGCTGTTTGGCGCGGTCCCAGTGAGGCAAATACTGCGCACGGATGCCTACCAGGTCATCAAGTCGGGAACAACCGGTATGGTGGGACGCCGGCTCACAGCTAGGGACGTGTTGCTGGCTCTGCAAGTGGCCATCTGCGCGGTGCTGGTCACATCTTCCATCGTTGCCGTGCGCGGACTGGCCCGCTCGCTGCACAGCGATTTCGGCTTCGAACCCCGCAATGCGATGCTGGTCGAAACCGATTTGGATATGGCCGGTTACCGTGGCGAGGCCGTGCCGGCAATGCAAAAACGCATAATCGACGCGATGACGGTGATTCCGGAAGTGACCGCCGCGGCGCTAATCAACGTTCCGCCACTCCACCCGGCTTGCTGTAACGACTCCATTGTCTTCACCGACGAAGCCACCGACCTGCGGCCAACCATGGCCGCCGCCCATCCGGTAGCGTTCAGCATCTCTCCCGAATACTTGCGCACGGCCGGCACCGCTTTGCTGGCGGGCAGAGAGTTCACGTGGCACGACAACGAGAATGCTCCACGCGTGGCAGTGATCAACCGGGAGTTTGCCCGCAGAGTTTTTGGCTCGGTACCCAACGCGACGGGTCGGTACTTTAAGTTGCCCGAAGGAAAACGCATCCAAGTAGTGGGCATTGTAGAAGACGGAAAATATTCTCCGAATCTCACCGACCCCCTGCCGCCGGCCATGTTTCTGCCCCTGCTGCAATCTCCTTCGACGGAGACCTATGTGGTCGTGCGGTCAAGCATCAAGCCCCCGCAACTCGCGTCGGCCATACGAACCAAACTGCGGGAGCTGGACTCCGGGCTGCCTCCTTTCCTCCAAACATGGAATCAGGCTTTGGACGGAGCTCTGTTTGTGTCGCGGACGGCCGCGCTTTCGCTGGGTGTGTTGGGCGTTATGGGCGCGATGTTGGCCGTCACTGGCATCTTCGGAATGGCGGCGTACTCGGTCAGCAAGCGGCTGCGGGAATTGGGGATTCGCATGGCGCTCGGTGCTCAGCGCAAGGAAGTACTGAAGGCGGCGTTAGGACGCGCCGTAAGAGTGCTAGCCGTTGGTTCCGCGGCGGGATTGCTCCTGGGAATTCTGGCGAGCCGGGTGCTCGCTTCCATCGTATATCAGGCCAGTTCGCGCGATCCTCTGGTGTTAACTGTTGTTGTTCTCGCGATGGGTTTACTCGGATTACTAGCTACGTGGATTCCAGCGCAACGCGCCCTTTCAATCGACCCTGCGATACTGCTCCGCGAGGAGTGATGCGCCTTACAGAAAGGCTAATCGTCGGGTGCTAAGATTTCAGCGTGTCACGAAATGCGTGCTGTGATTCTATTACCGCTGCTTTTGTTTCTAGTACGCGTCTCTACACCCTTGGCCGTCGCCCAGGAAGCCTCGTCAGTTCCTCAATCACCAGCGCCCACGATCCACATTGAATCCAATCTAGTCTTGGTCGATGTGATTGCCCTGAATGCCAAGAATGGCCTTCCGGACGAGACATTGAAGCGAGGCGATTTTCAAGTCTTTGACAACAGTTATCCGGTTTCGATCAAGACGTTTGACAGCGGCGCACAGTTTACGACTCGCCCTCTCGCGCTCTGGTTCATCGTGCAATGCCACATGCAAGGCTCTGAAGCAAGAGGTTCAGGGTTGTTCAAAGGACAAATCAGTCGTTTCCAGCCAGCTCTGAGATACGTGGAGAAAGGAGATACTGTGGCGGTGGCGCATTGGTGCGATGATGGACGATCGAATCTCGACCTGATGCCCACAAGAAATGTCGAGGATGTGTCTACCACGTTGGAGCACGTCCTTGCACCCGGCCCCGACACCAAGTACGCCGATCGAGCCGGTGAATTGGCCTTGCAGAGCACGTTGCAGCAGATCGTTGATACAACCCGCTCGTCACGGCCCGAGCCGTTGCCAGTGCTAATCTTCCTTTATGGGGACTACAGCAGCATGAACAGACCGGAGGCCGATCACTTCATCGGCGAACTTCTGGAAACTTCGGCCATTGCTTTCGGAGTGAGGGACCGTCGCTCTCCGCATATTTGGCTTGCACCCGGCGAACAGAAAGAAATCGCCCACTACGTAGCCACTCAGACCGGCGGCCAATACCTCGACGCGACGCCCGCAACGTACGCCGGCGCTTTAGAAGAAATCCTGCGCCAGCTCCATTTTCGCTATGAATTGGGATTTGAGCCAATAGCCCTGGACGGAAAGCGTCATAAGCTCATTGTGAAGCTCGTTGATTCTGTGGAGAGCCAGCACAAAGGAGTGCGTCTGAAATACCGCGCCGGCTATGTGCCTACCCGCCGTTGAGCCAGATAGTCTTCTTGATGCCAAAGATTCTGGTTCCAAAGTGGCGCTAATCGGCCAACTGACTGCTAGGCCCTGGGCCATCTGGCCCGCTTGAGCCCTACAGTGTTCCACGATGGCTCATTAGGCACACCAAAACGATGGTTCCATTCTGGCGACATGCGCGGTTTCCTACATTGGACTGAGTCTCCCCCTTTGCTCGTCAAGGGACGGGTTCCTTCGCCCAGATGATTGCTAACCCACAAATCGCCGCACGCGTGCTCATCGCTGAAGATTCGCCTGTGTGTAGAAAGCTCCTTCAAGTCGTCCTTGCGAGCCAACCGTACGAGCTTCGTTTCGTCGGTGATGGCGTCGAAGCGTTAAATCAACTCGTCGAGTTTCAACCCGACATCCTGATCTGCGACTGGTGGATGCCGGGGTTGTCTGGCCTCGAACTCTGCCGTCACATTCGCACCTCGTGCAACCCCTACACATACATCGTTTTCGTGACGCAGAATGCGGACACGGAGCACCTTGTCGAAGGTCTCGATGCTGGGGCGGATGATTACCTTGCCAAGCCGTTTGCCACCGGCGAACTCCTGGCGCGCATCCGAGTCGGCTGCAGGACCGTCCAAATGCGCCGTGAGATTGAGGAGAAGAACGCTCTTCTGGAGAAAACTGCCAGGACGGACCATTTGACCGGCTTACCCAACCGTATGGCGGTTGAAGAGTTCGCTTCCAAACAACTCCAGGCAGCAGTGCGTCACAAATTCGGCTTCTGGGTCGTTGTCACCGATCTAGATAAATTTAAACTCGTGAATGACACCTATGGTCATTTCGCTGGAGACGAAGCGATCAAGCGTTTCGCGGCAGTTCTGAAAGCCAACACGCGGGCTTCCGATATATGCGGAAGACTGGGTGGGGACGAATTTCTGCTCATCATGACGCACGGAGACAGGAAGTCCATCATTCAAACCGTTGAGCGCCTGCGGGCGGATTTCGCCAATGAAGTCTGTATCTTGAATGGCCAGGAGGTTCTCGTCACCGCAAGCTTCGGAATTGCGGGGTTTGACGGAACCGGAGAGCCGACGCTACAGGAGCTGCTCACCCGGGCCGACCATGCCCTGTATTCGGCGAAAGCTTTCGGACGGAACCAAATACGGGCCGAAATTCTTAGCCTAGCCTTGCACGTAACGTCGCCAGCAGTTAAGCCGTAACTTTCCTGGCACCCTCCCAGCACTTAGGCATTGAACGTCTGCCATCCGCACACGTACAACCTGAACGACGCCACGTAGAGGTCACCATGGACTCGCGCATAGTTGCCACGCGACTCGATGTTCCCCCGCTGTGTATCACGCATCACGTGCGCATGGTGGAGGACTGCGCGGAAGAGACCCAGACCGAACCGGCCCTGCAGTCCAATTCATACCATTGCCCGACAGCTGACTGCGACTTGAATTGGGAACGCAGACTCGGCTACTTCAAGACAGCTACGACGCAGCAGACTTTTCAGTTTGGTATCGAGGGCAGGCGCTGCCCAACACCAGGCCATTTTTTCCTTTACTTGGGGGAATTGCGGGACGAGGGCAAGAAACGCCTGTGGAAATGTTCAATCCAACATTGCAACCACGTGGACTTCGAAGGCCGTTCTAAAGGGAGCTAAAAAATCTCGCGAGGAGGTCGTCGCGCCTACAACACGTGGTGTTTTTGGCAGCCTGAGATTGCCCAGCGGCCGCCGCCTTGACTTGCGCCTGCCCTTTTCAGGAGGTAAGTACCGTAAACAATTGATTGGCTTTTCTTGTTGCGCAAGTCGTTGCCCAATTTCGCGCCGACGCCGCCCAAATCAGGTCAAGTCGCCCCGGCCAGTACCTATGCAAGCGACTGAAGACAAATCTGAATACTCGCAGTTGAGATAATTGCGAACTGAAGATTGTGGCAAGGTTGTGCCCGAATCAGGCCAAGTCGCCCCGTCCAATACCTATGCAAGCGATTGAAAACATTCAACCCGATTATTTCCGGCACGTTTTCAAGACCGCCGGTCCTCTGTATATCATTGGTTGTCACAACGGTACGCGGAACTGGCTATATGTTTCAATTTCTGGATTGATGGTAGAACTATTTCAGCCAGAATTGAGAAATGTGAAATAGCAACGCCCCGATCACAGCGGCGCCAGGAATCGTCGCTATCCAGGCAAACACGATTCGGCGGGTGATCCCCCATCGTACTGCCGTGAGCCTGCGTGAAGCGCCTACACCCACAATCGCGCCGGTGATCGTATGCGTGGTACTGACGGGTATGCCGAAATGCGCCGTACTCATGAGCGTGATCGCACCGGCAGTCTCGGCCGCGAATCCCCCGAAGGGCGTCAATTTCGTGATGCGCTGTCCCATGGTTCTAATAATTCGCCATCCGCCCGCCATGGTGCCGCCGCCCATAGCCAAGTGACAACAAATAATGACCCAATAAGGAACCTCGTAGGATGTGAGGAGACCGCCGGCGACCAGAGCTGTTGTGATGATGCCCATGCCTTTTTGAGCGTCGTTTGTGCCGTGCCCAAGACTATAAGCTGCCGCGGACAATAATTGCAGACGTCGGAACCACCGATCAACTTTGAGCGGCCGCTGTCTGCGAACTATCCAACTTGTCACGGCACTGATGGCAATGCCTACCACCATACCAATGATGGGAGAAAGAAAAATGAAAAACACAGGTGCAGTCCAGCCACTGAGAACCAGCGCACCAAAACCAGCTTTAGCAACAGCCGCGCCGCCATAGCCGCCCATGAGCGCGTGCGAAGAGCTGCTCGGAAGGCCCAGAACGAGAGTAATTAGGTTCCAAGCGATCGCTCCCAAGAGTCCAGCCAGTAGAACTTTTTCATCTACCATTTCGATATGGACGAGACCTTTGCCAATGGTCTTAGCTACGGCTGTTCCGAAGATGAAGGCTGCGACGAAGTTCCAGAAAGCGGCCCACAATACGGCGCGGAAGGGAGTCAGAACACGAGTTGAAACAACGGTAGCGATGGAATTTGCGGCGTCGTGCCAGCCATTGGAAAATTCAAAAGTGAGAGTTAGTGCGACAACGGTGAGAAGGAGATGAAATGCATTCACGTCAGGCGCTCTTTAAGACGACGCCTTCTACGACGTTGGCTACATCTTCGCACTTATCAACGGCAGTTTCGATAACTTCGAAGATTTCCTTCCACTTAATAATCTGAACGGGGTCCCGCTCCTCGTCAAACAGCTGAGCGATGAGCGTGCGGCATAGGCGATCGCTTTCATTCTCCAAACGGTTGATTTCGATGCAATGCTTGAGGGCTTCGTCTCGGGTTTCAATCGCATGAACCACCGCGGTAACTTCGGCGCACGCAGAGAGCAAGACTTTGGCAAGGTCTGCGGTGCCTGGACGGATTTCATGCACGCGATACAGGACGAACCGACTTGCGGCCGCGTCAATTAAATCTATGACATCATCCAGCGTGGAACACAGTTCGTGAATGTCCTCACGATCGAAGGGTGTGATGAAGGTCTGATTGAGCTTCATGATGATGGTGTGAGCGATTTCATCACCAGCGTGTTCGATAGCCTTAATATTTTGTACCTGCTCCGGCACAGCCGTGTAGCGCGCGAGCATGTCACAAAGAACTCTTGCGCCCGTATAAATATTCTCAGCTTGCTTGACGAAGAGGGCGAAATAATCATCATCGCGGGGAAAGAATCGCTGCAATAGTCCCGCCATTATCTGTGTGTCTCCCTAAACAGGCGCGGGCGGGAATGCGACGATAACAATAGCCCGTGAACTCCCGCAATGATGCGCAAATGCCGCGTTGTCCCTATGTTTCCTGGCCTTCATGCAGTTCCGCATGCGAGCGCCGCGATTGACAGCGTTTGCAAGAGAGAGTGTGCTCCAACCGTTCGGTATAAATGTCGGCGGCCTCTCGCGCAAGTCTCTTTGCTTCCTCTAAGCCACTGTGGCTCGAATTCATACGCCTATTTTGTGCGCGGTGTTCAAGCCAAATATCGACTGCACTCATCCATCTGGCCGTAATATTCTCGTACTCAGAACAAAGGCTGGCCTTGTCGTAACGATGCTCTTCCATGGTCCGGCGCCCAACTGCGTGGCGAGATTAACACGAATCGTACGCGTAGTTGCGAGAGACTACGTCGATCGGATTGCCGGCTAGTCGAGCCGCCGCCGCAACCGGTAAGTAGGAAAGGAGCGAGAGGGAAAGGTTTGAAACGCGGCTTGACAGATCACTCATGCCGATTCTGCCGCAAGAGTTTCCCGCAAGTGGAAGGATTATGGAAATACGCAGTCGGGCGGTACATCTGCGGCGATTGCCGTAATAGAGCATTGAAATTGCGCAAAAAATCGACTGGGATGACCTCCAATTGAAGTGCAACGCGGCGCAGCGGCTTTTCAACGAAATCGGAGGAGGCATTTGTGGGAAATCCCTTCCAATATTTTTCCTTTGGGCAAGAAGGGGACCCTTAAAGCGCTCTCAGTTCACCTACACATAACACTTGATTGAGCTTTGCACCGTCCACGTGTACGGTAGCGTCAGTCGTATGGATGCTCTCCAGCTTTTTGGCTGTCACCCGTTCGAGGTGACAGATGCCCACCTGGATTCTTATTTGCTCGAAATGCAAAGCTGAGTTTGAACATTCACGGATAGTAGACGTAGGCATGGGCAGTCTACTTGAGCCTGCCAAACCCGCGTTTGCGCCGATTGGCAACGAATGCGTATGCGCCAAGTGCGGCTATAGTGCGACCTACTTTCGAACCAATCTGCTATACCGAGCCTGACGTTCGACAAGGGACTCCATGATCATCACGATCGGGCGTTGCGGGATTGCTTGATTGCTCGGCGCTATGGATACTCTGGGCGCGAGCTTTTCGTGTAAACTTCTGCCCATGCCGCTGTTCATGGTCATCGAACACTTCAAACATGGCGATCCCGAGCTTGTGGGAGAGCGCTTCAGGCGCAACGGCCGAATGATGCCGGACGACATTGCGTACCACGCGAGCTGGTTAGATGCGACGGGCGCTCGCTGCTTCCAGATCGTGGAAGCGCCACACCTGGAATTACTAAGACCTTGGCTCAACCGCTGGGAGGACCTGATCGATTTTGAGATCGTTCCGGTGATGACTTCCGGCGACTTTTGGTCCAAGAGGCCGCAATTCTGAATAGGCCAGTTCCCTAATGCTCAGTTTCGCGGGATAAACATGCCTAGCCATCTCCGAAGCGCAGCCCCACATTCTTTCAATAGCGGTGTCCAACGGTCTAGGTATTCCCAATAGAACCGCACGACGCATCCGACGGGACGTGCCCACCAACCTTCAGGCGAATCGCGGCAAGTCACCGAGAGTGCCCGGCGGTTCCTTCTTCAGTCGGGGAGAATGGCGGTACCACAATGACCTTGGCGTTCTCGACGAGGGCTTGCCGCCAGACATCGACCAGAGTTTCTCGAAGGAAAAGTCCATGAAACCTTTCTCTGGCGATTATATGTCCGAGTCATACGCCTAGTGGCGGCTGCACTTGCGGCGGCTAGGCCCTCGGCGTATATAGATTGTGATTGGTCGAGTAGTTAAGCGGACGGTCAACGGAGGGAACTGAAATGAACAAATCCACATTGCTAAATGTTCTTTGCGTAATCGTCGCATGTGTCGCGCTTGGCTTTTCGCCACAGACTGCCTTTGCCCAGCACGGTGGTCATGGTGGAGGCGGATTTCACGGCGGCGCGGCAGGAGGTTTCCATGGTGGCGGCGGAGGTCACTATGGCTACAACGGCGGACATTCCTACGTCGGTTACCGTGGAGGTGGCTACTACGGTGGACACGGTGGTTATGGCGGTTACCATGGAGGTGGCTACTATGGTGGACACGGTTGGCACGGCGGATATTGGGGCTATCCACACTACGGTTATGGATGGGGCTGGGGATGGGGTTTTGGCTTTGGGTGGCCGTATTGGGGATGGGGATATCCGTATGGCTACGGCTACAGCCCTTCGTATTCCGCTCCCTACCCTGACTACTACCCGTATGATTGTCCTCCGGGATACACATGTCCTCCCAACGGGAACGATGACCCTCCGCCTCCGAATCCCAGCCCAAAATCCGGGAGCAACCCAGCAAATCCTTGGAGACCGCCGGTGAGCACTCCTAACACAAACTACGCGACCAGTAATGTGGCCGCCCTTTCGCCGCGTGGTCCGATTCTCTCAATTGACCGGATAACGGCCACGTCTAGCAACTACCAAGTCGCAAACTCCAGCACGCAACAAAACCCGCAGGTCCGCCCTGAAGTGCAGAGAGCGATGCAAGCCTTGCGCGAGATGCCACCGTTTGCACGGCAGCGGGAAATCGAGACAGGTCGGTATAGCCACTTTTCGGCTGAAGAACGGGAGATTTTGAGAAGTTTGGACGTTAAAGACAAATCTGAATACTCGCAGTTGAGATAATTGCGAACTGAAGATTGTGGCAAGGTTGTGGCAAGAATCCTGACTTCACTTCGCGGGGAATCCCCCTTCTTGGTCTATCGGTCAATCTTGCCGTAACTCGTTGCCCAAATCGTTGCCCAATTTCGTACCGACCCCGCCCGAATCATGCCAAATTGCCCCGAACAGTACCTGTGCAAGCGCTTGAAAACATTCAGCCCGATTTCTTCGGATACGTTTTCAAGACCGCCGGTTTTCTGCCGTCGTTCGCCACGCCGGTGACGGCGTCGGCCCAACCGGCGTCCCGAACAGGGTTCCTAACAGGGACATCGAAGGCATCGCGCGCCCGGCGGTCACGTCGTTCGCTCTCCAGACTTACGACGCTGGGGAGCCTGCCTGGCCTTGGGCGACAAACCTACATGACGGTTCCGGGCGGCTCCTCGGCGACTCGGAGAATTATTTATAAACGGGGTTCTGGGAAGTCGGTGCGGTAGCTGGCCGAGCCCTACAGCGGCGATCTCGGAGGCTAGTTATTGGAGGCCCATTCTAGGCCTGCGGCGGCATTGCCCAAAAACCCTTCCTCCACATGGCCCGCAAATAGCTGATTCGACAGCGGTTGAATTTGTACCGCTGCCCACAAACAGATGAGTCTGTTGAAAGACTCCGTTCCAAACGCGATTTCATTTGCCGTGACTATCCCCTGTTGTGTTAATCAGCGCGGCAGGAGGTATGTCAAAGATGATGGGAGAACAGCAACGGGCAGAGTCGTTGTTCTATAACTTCCGCTTAGAAGATCAGATTTCCAACGAGCACCTTCTCCGACTCATTGACCAGCACATCGATTTCAGTTTTGTTCGGGAACGGCTGCGGAAGTTTTACAGTTCGACGGGCCGCCCTCGATTGATCCCGAAGTGCTGCTGCGGTTGTTATTGGTCGGCTATCCGTACGGGATCACCAGCGATCGCCGTTTGCTCGAAGAAGTACGCATAAATCTGGCGTATCGCTATAGTGCTCCCC
>Ga0210399_10001450_pt1 | contig 18507 bp, 19 predicted proteins | sample IncBWC14MmetaG_FD_150865 | JGI IMG/M metagenome (GOLD analysis project Ga0210399, IMG submission 150865) | Forest soil microbial communities from Barre Woods Harvard Forest LTER site, Petersham, Massachusetts, United States - Inc-BW-C-14-M | ecosystem: Environmental > Terrestrial > Soil >...
AGAGCTACGCGCTGGCAAGTGGGGCACTCGCCACAAAAGTCGTCGGTGAGGCGTTCGCAGTTGGCGGCCTGGGCGAACATGCGCGCCAGAGTGAATTTGCCGACGCCGCGCGGACCGGCGAAGAGCAGCGCGTGTGGAACGCGCTGGGCACGCAGGGCCCCGCGCAGCGCTGCGACAATTTGTTGGTTGCCGAGAAACTCGGAAAAAGCCATGTCGTTATCCGCCGCCTTGTCGCGAATCGCGCGCTACTGGCGTCGCCAACAGAAGCTTAACGGCGGCCAGCACTTCGCGAGCAATTTCTTTCACGGAGCGCAGGCTTCCGGCGGCGGCATCGAAGCATTCGATGGTCACCCAAGGCGCGCTGCGTGCAAGTTGATCGTACATAGCGGCAGCCTCTTGCAAATGCCGCAAGCTGGCCTCTTGCAGGTCTTGCTTGGCGTCGGTGTAGCTGCGTTTTGACTTCTGTGCGACGAGTTTCTGGGCCTCGGTTGGGGGCACGCGAAGATAGAGGATCAGATCCTCGCGCGGCAGTTCGTAAATGTTGTATTCGAGATGCTCGATCCAGCGCCGAAACGCGTCGCGCTTGTCCGGCGCGGCGCGGGCGGTTTGATGCGCGAGATTGGAACCAATGTAGCGGTCGATGAGTACGATCTTGCCTTCGTCGAGAGCGGCTTCGATTTTGGGTTTGGCTTCGAAGCGATCACCGGCGTAGAGCAACGCGGTGAAATGCGGGTCCAGGGAGTCGAGCGGGCCGAGCTCGCCATTGAGAAATTGGCCGACCATTTTGCCGAACCAGGAGTCGTACTGCGGAAATGCCGTGGAATAGACGCTATGCCCACCTTCGCCGGCGACGAGGACCCCGTGCAAGAGATCCATCTGCGTGCGCTTGCCGCTGCCATCGATGCCTTCGATGGCAATGAGCCTGCCGAGAGATCGTCTATTTACATTTGGACGCAAACCAGCCTCAATTCACGAGATAACTGACGGCCACTCGCGCGCGCTGTTCAGTCTAACTGCAGACATTCTGCGCCGCAACGCCGCGCGTGCTAGGATGCGAATCGGAAGCGATTTCGACAATGGGCCGAGAGCAGATTCGGGACAATCTTTTGAGCGTGCGAGAACGCATTGCGACGGCGGCTCGGAAGGCTGGCCGGAGAAGCGAAGAGATTACGTTGATTGGCGTTTCGAAAACGCAACCGGCGGACGCGATTCGCGCTGCTTACGAAGCGGGATTACGCCATTTCGGGGAAAATCGCGTACAGGAGTGGGAAGGGAAGCGAGCCGCGCTCGGCGATTTGCAGGCGAGGTGGCATCTGGTGGGGCATTTACAGAGTAACAAGGCGGCTCGGGCTGCGGGGTTGTTTCACTGCGTGGATTCTGTGGACGATTTTGTTTTGGCGCAGCGATTGGAGCGCGCGCGCGATGGCCAAAATGACGGCCGAAAATTGCGGGTTTTGCTGGAAGTGCGCGTGGAAGAGGAGGAAAGCAAGACCGGAGTGAAGTTCGAAGAAGCAGCGGAGCTTGCAGAGAGGGTCTTGGCGCTCCCTCGCTTGGAGCTTGCCGGCCTCATGTGCATTCCACCTTACCTGGAGGACGCGGAACAGGTAAGACCGTACTTCCGCCGACTGCGCGAGCTGCGGGACTCGCTCGCCCGGACAATTGGCCGCGAGCTGCCGGTGCTGTCCATGGGGATGTCGCACGACTTCGAGGCAGCCATCGAGGAGGGCGCTACGGAAGTACGCGTGGGCACCGCCGTCTTTGGCGTCAGGGCCGCAAAATAGATGCTCGAACTGCAGAAGCTAGAGGGAGGAGTGATTTTCCCGGTACGGGTGCAGCCGCGCGCGAGCAAGGACGAAATTGCGGGGGTGATGGGCGGAATGCTGAAAGTGCGCTTGAGGGCTCCGGCGCTGGAAGGCCGCGCGAACGATGCGCTGTGTGAATTCCTGGCGGAGCTTTTGAAAACACCGAAGGCGGCTGTTAGAATTCTCAGCGGGCATCACAGCCGCCGCAAGCGCGTGGAAGTGCGCGGAGTGACGGAGCTGCAGGTTCTGGCGCTCGTGATTCGCGAAGCGTAGGCGGCGGAACAAGGTTTCTCGGCAGTTAAATTGCCGCAGGGGAGTGCGCGGGTTCATGAGTTTTGACGTACAAGCAGTACAGAAAGACTTGAAAGCGGCGAAGCTGGACGGCTGGCTATTTTATGATTTTCGCGGCCGCGATCCCATCGCGCACCGCATTTTGCAGTTGCCGGCGGGCATGCGCACGCGGCGGTGGTTCTATTTTGTTCCCACCAAAGGCTTGCCGCGGAAACTCGTGCATAGGATAGAGTCGGAATCGCTTGCGGCGCTTCCCGGGGAAACGCTGTATTACGCGGCGCAGAACGAGCTGCAGGAGAACCTCCAAGAGCTGATCGGCGATGCGCTGAGCATTGCCATGCAATATTCGCCGCGGAACGCTATCCCCTACATTTCGATGGTGGATGCCGGGACCGTGGAGCTGGTGCGCAGCGTTGGTCCGAAGATATTCAGCTCTGCGGATTTGGTGCAAAAATACGAAGCGTGCTGGAGCGCGGAACAATTGGAGTCGCACCTGGCGGCGGGTGAAATCGTGGATCGCATTATTCGCGAGGCATTCCAACTGGCGGCCAAAGGCGCGCGCGACGGCAAGCCGCTGACTGAGTATGTGTTGAAGCAATGGATCCTGAAGGAATTTGACGCGGCCGGTGTGACGGCGGAAGAGGGGCCGGACGTGGCAGTGGGGCCAAACGCCAGCGATCCACACTACGGCCCGGTGGAAGGAAAGGCGGCGCCAATCCGCGAGGGGCAGCTGCTGCTGCTGGACGTGTGGGCCAAGAAGAAAACGCCGGGAAGCGTCTATTACGACGTAACATGGACCGGTTTTTTGGGCACGAAAGTGCCGGAAGAATACGCGAAGGTTTTCGCAGTGGTGCGCGAAGCGCGGGACAAGGCCGTCGAACTGATTCAGTCCTCGATGGCTAAAGGCAAGCCGCTGCAAGGCTGGCAAGTGGATAATGCCGCACGCGGGGTAATCAACGACGCGGGTTACGGCAAATATTTTTTCCATCGCACAGGTCATAGCATCGGAGAGAGCGTGCATGGCAATGGCGTCAACATGGATGGTCTCGAGACACGCGAGACTCGCCACCTGATTCCGCGCACGTGCACCTCAATCGAGCCGGGAATCTATTTGCGGGAGTTTGGCATCCGCAGCGAAGTGAATGTGTATATCGGCGAGCGCGAAGCTCGCGTGACCGGCGCGATACAGCAGGAGATTTTGCCGCTGCTCGCGTAAACGATTTGCGAGCGGCGGCGGACATGTAGAGAAAATGACAGACGAAACACAAATTGCCGCAGCTCCGCCGCGGGATAAACAGCGTGAAGCTCGCGCCATCGCCTTGGGCGTCGCAGGCTGGTTGGTGCCGGGGCTGGGCCACGCGTTGCAGAAGATGTGGGGTCGCGCGCTGGCTTTCCTCCTGATTGTGGGCGTGCTGGTGTTCGTCGGCGCGGGAATGCGCGGCAACCTGTTCACTTCGGAGAGCGGGGACGCGTTCGCGGCACTGGGTTACCTGGCGGATCTCGGAACCGGCAGCTTCTATTGGCTGGCGAAATATATTGAGGTTGGCGGCCCGGACGTTTCACACGCCTATGGCGACTATGGCACGCGGTTCCTGGCGGCTGCCGGCGTTCTCAATCTGCTGGCCGCACTGCACGCCTATGAGGCCGCGCGGGGCCGCAAGGCTTGAGCGCGATGAAATTTCATTTGAGCCACTTGCAAGCGATGCTGCTGTTCGCGCTCCTGGTTTCCATTGCGTTTGGCTTCCTGAGCCGGCGCCGCCCGCTGGATCGCGCGAAGTATATTGCGTGGTCGCTGTTGCTGTTTCTGTTGTTCGGCATCGGGATCGGCTGGGCCATGTATCCGTTCTCGCGCTGACGATTTTTCGGGCGCACGCCGCGCGGAAACACAGCTTCCTGCAAAATTGACAGCAATTTTCCGCAGATGCTAAGGTAGTTTTCTGCACCGAGCCGAGGTAGCTCAGTGGTAGAGCAGTCGATTCGTAATCGACAGGTCGTGGGTTCAACTCCCACTCTCGGCTCCACTCTTTCCTGGGTCCGACCCGGACACATAGGTAACAGAACGTACCGGCTACATAAGGAGCCGCCGTATATCTCGGGTACATCGAAGCATCGGACGGTGTTGGGCCTCGGTTTGAAATGAAGCATTCGCCAAATTAGGACGCTACCCCACAGCGGCGAATCTTGCGGAGGCCAATCTCCAACACTCTCTCGCAATCACCCAATCTTCCTGAGCGCGCACGATTAAGACGCGAACGGCTGAATCGGAAACGGAAATGTCTCGGTCGGCAGATGACTGCGCATTCTGGGCAGCGTCGATTTTCAGGCCAAGGAATGCGAAGTTGGCGCAGGCTGCGGCTCGCACCTCCGGTGAATTTTCTCCGATCCCAGCCGTGAAGACCAAAGCATCTATTCCGCCCAACACGGCAATCATCGCGCCAATTCCCGCCTGAAGACGGTGCACAAAGATGTCAAAAGCCAGCTTGGCGCGCGGATGACCGTCCTTCATAGCGACCACAATCTGCCGCATGTCGCTGGAGATCCCTGAGATTCCCAGGAGACCCGATTTGGTGTTCAGCAAATCGTCGAGCTGCTCGCCGGTGAGCGGACCTTGCCGCAGTAAGTAAGTGAGGATTCCGGGATCGACGGAACCCGACCGCGTGCCCATCATTAGCCCTTCCAAAGGAGTAAAGCCCATGGTCGTATCGATGCTACGGCCATCGCGAACGGCGGCGAGAGAGCAACCGTTTCCCAGGTGGCAGGTCACGAGTTTCAGGGACGACAAATCTCTTGCGAGGAGCTGGGCGGTACGCTCCGCGCAATATTGATGATTGATGCCGTGAAATCCATAGCGACGAATCCCCTGTGCGAGCCAGGCGTAAGGGCCCGGGTACACAGCGGCAGATTCCGGCATTCGGCTGTGAAAGCCAGTGTCGAAGACGGCGACCTGGAGAACCGCGCCAAGGCGTTTCTCGATGATGTCGATGCCTTCCAGTTCGGCGCGATTGTGGAGCGGCGCAAAAACGGCCATGCGCGCGATCGCGGATTTCACTGCGGGTGAAATGGCGGTGGCTTTTTCGAACTCCCTACCGCCCTGCACGATACGATGACCGACCACGTCGATCTCGGAGGGGGCGGCAACGACGCGCTGGCTTCCATTCCAAAGGGTGTCCAAGAGTTGGTCAATGGCGTTAGCGCGCGAGGTCGCCTTGACGCGGCTTTTCAACCGCGCGCCCTGCGAATTCTGGACTTGCATGTCGGCCAGGTCGCCGTCCCATTCGATCTTGCCTTCCCAGGCTGGCGTGGGAGGGTGGCCGGGAAGGGCGCCGGAGACTTCATACAATGCACTCTTCTGGCTGCTGGAACCCGAATTGAGTACCAGGATTTTCATGAGCTAATGGGTCCACTTCCAATCGCGGATTTCCGGCATGTCGTCGCCATGTTCGCAAATGTATTGTTTGTGTTCGACGAGCTTGTTGCGCAAGAACTGTTTGAAGTGTGCGCCGACGCGTTGCAAGCGAGGAACGCGGTCGACGACGTCGCCGGCGAGGTGAAAGCGGTCGAGGTCGTTGAGGACGGTCATATCAAAGGGGGTGGTGGTTGTTCCTTCTTCTTTGTATCCGCGGACGTGGAAATTGTCGTGATTGGTGCGGCGATAGGTGAGGCGGTGAATGAGCCAGGGGTAGCCGTGGTAGGCAAAGATGACGGGTTTGTCGACAGTGAAAAGGGAATCGAAATCGCGGTCGGCGAGCCCGTGGGGATGCTCGGATGCGGCCTGGATGGTCATCAAGTCAACGACATTGACGACGCGGATTTTGATATCGGAGAAATGCCGGCGCAGCAGGTCCACAGCCGCGAGAGTTTCGAGCGTGGGAATATCTCCGGCGCAGGCCATGACCACATCCGGCTCAGAGCCCTGGTCGCTGGAGGCCCATTGCCAAATTCCGATTCCATTCGTGCAATGTTCGATAGCAGATTCCATATCGAGCCACTGCAGAGACGGCTGCTTTCCGGCCACAATAACGTTGACGTAGTCGCGGCTGCGGAGGCAGTGATCGGCAACGGAAAGAAGGGTGTTGGCGTCCGGAGGCAGGTACACGCGCACGATGTCAGCTTTTTTATTCACGACGAGGTCAATGAAACCAGGGTCTTGGTGAGTGAATCCGTTGTGGTCTTGCCGCCAGACGTGTGAGGTGAGGAGGTAGTTCAAGGAGGCGATGGGGCGGCGCCAGGGAATATCTCGTGTCACTTTCAGCCATTTGGCGTGCTGATTGAACATGGAGTCCACGATGTGGATGAAGGCTTCGTAACAGGAGAAGAAGCCATGGCGTCCGGTGAGCAGATAGCCCTCGAGCCAGCCCTGGCACATGTGCTCGCTGAGGACTTCCATGACGCGGCCGTCTCTGGAGAGATGCTCGTCGGTGGGCAGAATGGGTTCCATGGTGACTTTGCTGGTGACTTCATACAAGGCATCAAGCCGATTCGAAGCCGTTTCGTCGGGGCCGACAACGCGGAAATTCTTCGTGTCCGCGTTCTGTTTCATTACGTCGCGCAGAAGCTGTCCCAAGACCCGAGTGGCTTCGGCGATCTCGGTGCCCGGTTTCAGCACGTTGACCGCATATTCGCGAAAATCCGGCATGACCAGGTCCTTGAGCAAGATACCGCCGTTCGCATGCGGATTCGCGCCCATGCGGCGATTGCCTTGCGGCGCCAATTCCCTCAATTCCGGAACGAGTTTGCCTTGCGGGTCGAACAGTTCGTTCGGGTTGTAGCTCTTCATCCAGTCTTCCAAAATCTTCAAGTGCCCTGGCTTTGCGAGGTCCGTGACCGGAACCTGATGAGCGCGCCAAGTGCCTTCGACGGGCTTTCCATCGACGACTTTCGGGCCCGTCCAGCCTTTCGGCGTTCGCAGGATGATCATTGGCCAGGCGGGTTCGGTAGATCGCCCGGCACGGGCGTCTTTCTGAATCGAGGCAATTTCCGTGATGATGGTGTCGAGCGTATGAGCCATGAGCTGGTGCATCTTCTCTGGCTCGTGGCCTTCGACAAAATACGGTTTGTAACCATAGCCGGTGAAAAGTTGAGTCAGCTCCGCGTCCGTCAGACGTCCGAGGATGGTTGGGTTGGCGATTTTGTATCCATTTAGATGAAGGATGGGAAGAACGGCGCCGTCGCGAGCGGGATTCAGAAATTTGTTGGAGTGCCAACTGGCAGCGAGCGGGCCAGTCTCGGCTTCGCCATCCCCCACCACACAGCAAACCAGCAAATCCGGATTGTCGAATACGGCGCCGTAAGCGTGGGCAATCGAATATCCGAGCTCACCGCCTTCATGAATCGAGCCGGGCGTTTCCGGCGCAACGTGGCTGGGAATTCCGCCGGGGAATGAGAATTGCTTGAAGAGTCTGCGCATGCCATCGAGAGTTTGCGAAATGTTGGGATAGATCTCGCTGTAGGTGCCCTCGAGATAGGTGTTGGCGACGAGGCCCGGGCCTCCGTGACCCGGCCCGGTCACGTAGACTACGTTGATGTCATATTTTTTGATGAGGCGGTTGAAATGGACGTAGACGAAATTCAGGCCGGGCGTGGTGCCCCAATGCCCCAAGAGGCGGGGCTTGATGTGGTCAAGTTTGAGAGGCTCTTGCAGGAGCGGATTGGCAAAGAGATAGATTTGTCCCACGGAAAGATAGTTTGCCGCGCGCCAGTAGGCGTGCATCTTGCGGAGCTCTTCGTCGGATAGCGGATGCGGGGATTCAAGAGGTTTTGTTGAGCCTGTGGATGCCGCGGAAGCCATGTCGTTCCCTCCCGGAAATTTGAATGGAAGTCCCCGTCGCGGGCCGGGCAAGAAGAGGCCTGCATTGGGAAACCCATTCCAATCTTATCGCCACACGTTTGAATGGGCCATTACAACTGGCCGGTGAGGTCTTATGCGGTCAGGAGGACGGCAGCCTTAATCGCGAGTGAAATCTGTGGGGCGTGGAGCAGGGTGTTGTGGATCAGGCAGTGGCGCACGGCCTGCTCGATTCCGAGGCGGTGTTCCTCGCTTAGGGGCAAGGAAACTTCCACTTCAATTTGAAAATCGTCCAGGCGCGGAGGATTCTTGGCTTTGTCAGCAGAAACGCGGACAAGGGTGCCTTCGGTCGCCAATTCGTGCTTCTTCAGGTACTGCGCGGCGTAGAAGCCCACGCAGGAACCCAAAGAGCCCAACAAGAGTTCGGGAGGAGTCATGCCCTCGTCGAATCCACCGTTTTCGGACGGCTGTCGCAGGCTATCGTGTGTTGCCGCGCTTTGATTTCAAACTGCACGCCGCCGAGATGTTCGACAAGGACTTTCATATGATTCCTCCGGCACCTTTCCTTTGTCCGCCATCGGGACTGCCAACCGTTTAGAGTCTGGCCAATGGTTTCACGCGTTGGGGATCATTTGCCAGAACAAGGTAATGAGAATTCCGTAATAGACGGCGACAACTCCCAAACTCACCAGGAAGGTGTTGCGCGTCGTACCCTGCCCCGCGTACTCCTTCTTCCAGTGCCTGGCGCAGAGGACGATCATCAAAACTGCCAACAGCGCAGTGATCATTGCGATCACGCTCACAAGGGTCGGCGTCACGTCGGCATTTTTCAAGTCAAGCAGCCGCTGTGCGGAACTGCCCAGTATTCCGGTGGCATAAGCCATACCCAGCCACACAACCGAAGCGAGCATTCCGATCATGTACGCCCATCGATCCTCCATATAGAAGAGCATTACCAAAATGGCGACGTAGAGGACCGACTGATACAGGTGGACCAAGAAAAAAGCGGGCTCCAGGCGTGTAAGAAACAGAAAACACACGGCTTGCGCACCTGCTAAGGTGGCGATATCCCGATAGGGCCTCATCATAAATCCTCCTCCTCCTCGTGCAGCGAACCATCTTTCGGAAAGGAGCCAAACGCCCATTCCGATTGGCGGGCTGAACCGCACCATTTCGCACGCGATCTAAATATGGACTCGGCCGAACGGGGATTCTGTAACCGACGTCACGTTGCGACGTGACGGCCATCACAGCAAGGGCGGGTTTGCCTCCGGTAGAAAGGTAGGAGTTGGTTGTGAGTACCGGAAGGCTGCTAAGGCTGCTTATGGCAAGCGGGTTTCGTTTTGTGTCGCATAAGGACCGGGGTATACTCCGTGACGGTGAGTACATGCGCGCCCCGTACGGCTTAGAGATAATTGAGAGCTGCCTGTCTTGCCCGCACCACGAGGAGCGACTCTTCTGCAACCTACCTGCTTCTGCGTTGCAGGGGCTGTCCGCAATCACTTCGGCGGCGGCTTATCCGAAGGGTGCAACTCTTTTCGTGGAAGGGCAGTCCCCAAGGGGAGTGTTTATCTTGTGCACCGGCCGCGTGAAACTCTCGACCTCGTCCGCAGATGGCAGGACCCTCATCCTGAGGATCTCGGAACCTGGAGAAGTCCTGGGTCTGCCGGCCACGGTGACTGGAAAACCTTACGAGCTTACGGCGGACGTAATCGAACCTACGCAGGCGAACTTCATCTCGCGGGAGGATTTCCTGCGTTTCTTGCGCGAGCACGGCGAAGCAGCATTGCGCGTGGCTCAACAGTTGGGCGAAACCTATCATTCGGCGATCTCGGAAATGCGAACCATAGGGCTTTCGCACTCCGCGGGCGAGAAGCTCGCTCGCTTCCTGCTGGATCTGGTGGCAAACCATGGTGAAGGAAGGGGCGAGACAAGGCTCACGGTGACGCTGACGCACGAAGAAATCGCGCAGATGATCGGCGCGTCGCGAGAGACGGTGACGCGGCTGTTTACCGATTTTAAGAAGAAGCAGTTGTTGCAAGTAAAGGGTTCGACCCTTATTATCACTAATAAGGCCGGGCTCGAGAGCGTCGCGGGCTCGTAGCTTCTCCTACTCCCCCTTCCCGGAAAGTCTTCCCCTTCGAAGTAGGTTTGTGATTTCCGTCACATGAAGTGGTGGCGTACGTCGCAGTAGTCAGCGGCGGTGCAAAGGCCCGAGTCGGTTCGTCGCTACTTTCCTATTTCGATTCTCATTTTTACTGTATTGGCGCTGGTTTCCGTTGGGACCGTTCCCGGCTGCGCGATTAGTACTAGTTCTATCGGAATAGACTTAATCGAAAAATAAATAAAAATACTTGACGGGTGTCACCAACAATGTCAAGGTGCTGCCACCTTCCCAAGATTCTTCCCTTGAGAGTCAGCCTGGGGGTACGAAATAACCTCCGATGACGAAGAAGCGAAAATCCAGATAGTACAAGCCAAAACCCGGTGCCACCCGTGCACCCTGTGACAAGAGAACATCGCAGAGTGACGAACGTCACAGACTGGCTTGATTAGAACCATTAAAGATTGGTCCAAGAATTTGGTGTAACGATGAGGGGTGATGACAGATGAAGGAGAGACCGCCTATGGGTTTCGCGAGAATGCGTTTGCATAGACTCCTTCCAGTGGTGGTTGGCGTGAGCCTGCTGAGCGCAGGGGCGTGGGCCGCGGCGGACGGGCACGACAAGACGAAGGGCGGGCAAGAGCAAGGGAAAAAGTATGAACGCGTGACGGACGCGTCGCAGTACGTGGGTTCGGAAACCTGCAAGACCTGCCACGAGGACATGCCGAACAAGGATTTCTACAAAAATTATGCGGCTTCGCCGCACTATGCGACGACGCTGGATACCAAAAAGGGGCCGGAATGGCACGGATGCGAAGCCTGCCACGGGCCGGGGAAAGCGCACGTGGAGGGCGGCGGGGACAAGACCAAGATCTTCACGTTTAAGAATGCTTCCGCCGCGGAAGCCAGCGCACGATGCCTGGATTGCCACCAGTACGGCGAGGAGCACAGCAATTATGCGCGGTCCGTGCACCTGACGAACGGGGTTGGATGCATCGACTGCCACGATCCGCATCACGCGAAGGAAAGCCAGTTTCTGCTGAAGGAAAAGCAGCCGGTGCTGTGCTACGGCTGCCACCAGGACAAGAAGCAAGAATTCACGCGGACCTTCCATCACCGGGTGAACGAAGGCTTGGTGAAGTGCACCGACTGCCACAACCCGCACGGAGGATTCCTCACGCGGCAGCTCCGGGCGACCGCGTCCCAGGACATGGTGTGCTACAAGTGCCACACGGAAAAAGCGGGCCCGTTCGTCTACGAACATGAGTCCGTGAAAATCGAAGGTTGCGTGGCGTGCCACACACCGCATGGCTCATCGAACCCGCGATTATTGCGGCGAGCGCAAGTGAACTTGCTGTGCCTGGAATGCCATGCATTCACGGCCGACGCCGGTCCAGCGGCCACCCCCACCTTCCACAACCAGGCGCAGAAGTATCAAGCGTGCACGCTATGCCACACGGCCATTCACGGCTCAAACAGCAATAAATTTTTCTTCACGCCATAAGGGGTGCGGTCGTGCGAGACGAAAAAAAGCTAGGCAGACGAATATCCGATGGCTGGACGCAATCGGTCGTGTTGCTGGCGCTGATCGCTGTTTCCACCTTCTTGCTGCCGCCAGGGCGAGCGCAGCAGCTGGAGGAAGTCAAAGGGATCGACCAGGGCAATTACAACATCAAGCAATCCATCGAGTTCGGCGGGCGATTCACCAGTATCTCCGGGGATCAGCAGGCGTATGACACGTTTGTGAATTTGCAGCAAGGGGCGCGCCTGCTGGGATTCACGATGGAGATGAACTCGCTGGATCACCATGACACGTGGTTTGACCGTTTTTACTTCAGCAACTTCGGATACGGCGGCGACCCGAATCAAGTGTCGTGGCTGCGCATGAGCAAGAACAATTGGTACAACTTCAACGCGCTGTTCCGGAAAGACCAAAATGCCTGGGATTACTTGTTATTGGCGAACCCACTCAACCCGTCAACGCCGCCGATCGCCAACGCCCCCGCGGGATTCAACCCGATCGTCAACGCCCCAGCAAATGTGTTGAACTCAGCAGTCATCGGGACCTCACCGCACCCGTACTCTACGCGCCGGAAGATGGGGGACTATAACCTGCTGTTGCTGCCGCAATCGAAAGTGCGCTTTCGCGTCGGATATTCGAACAACAACGTATATGGGCCGGGATTCTCGTCGATTCACCAGGGTACGGAGCAGTACCTTCTCGCGAACTTTTCGACGATCGTGAACACCTACCGCCTTGGAGTGGATTTCCGATTGTTGCCGCGGACGAACTTCAGCTATGACCAGATCTGGATGTACTACAAGGGAGACTCGAGCCGGACGGACAACAACCAGCAATTTGCGCTTTCGAATGGACAGCTGGTCGACCTGGGCGTTTCCTTCAATCAAACTCCCGCCTCTCCTCCATTGCAGTCCGCGGCAAACCAGCCATGCGCCAACCCGTTTGGAGGGCCTCCTGCCGGCGCGGTCAATCAGACGTGCAGCGCTTATTTCAGTTATCTGAACAGCTACCCAACGAGAACGAGCGCGCCGACGGAACAACTGAGCATGCAGTCCAACTACTGGAAGAACTGGGACATCTCGGCGCGCTTCAGCTACAGCGGGGGCGACACAAACATATTTGATTACAACCAAGTGCTGTTTGGCCGCGAGGCGCGAACCAATTTGCGGAACGACGCCACCACGGGAGCGGTGCAAGGGCGGCGAGTGGCAGCAACGGCAGATGGCGGTGTAACGTGGCACATCACGGACAAGTTGAGCTTCCTTGATACATATCACTACTCCAATTGGCACGACCCCGCGCAGTTTATCTCGAATGACTGCTCGTTTTTCAGCCCCAACTTGTTGACGAACGCACTCGCATTCGCGACCAGCACAACGCTGCCCGCGACTTGCGGGCGGCCAACGGGAGTGAATCTAGGGACTCCCGTACACTCGACAAGCTCCCTTGCGGACATCACCGTCAACACGAGCAGCAATTTCCTAAAGCAGGAAATACAGACAAATCTTTCCGAGTTGGAATACCAGTTCACGCCCAAATACGGAGCGAGGCTGGGATTTCGTTACTTGCATCGAGCTATCGCCGATGATTTCTTCAACGACGTCGCGTCGATCTATTTCCCAAACAACGCGGCACGCGGGAACTGCGCGAAGGTGGATCCGACGCTTCCGCTCAGCCAAGCCAACCTTCCACAGGGTTGCACGCTAAACAACGAAACGCTCATTGCGACGAACAATTCGATCTCGTTCGCGACCCCTTCACCAGCGCCATCAGGAGTGGGGTTGACCTTGATCGATCAATACGCGGGAGTCTTCGGATTTTGGGCCAAGCCCGTGCCCAACTGGAGAATCAGCTTCGATACAGAGCTGATGAGCGCGAATAACGCGTTCACCCGGATCAGCCCGACGCACGCCCAGACCTACCGGGTCAGATCCAAATACAAGGTCAACAACTGGCTGAACTTGAGCGGGTCGATTTCGATTTATGAAGCGTTGAACAACGAATTCCTGGTTGACGACAAGCAGCATAACCGCGCTTACGGAATCTCCGCGACACTCCAGCCAACTGAGAAGTGGGGGCTGGAACTGGGCTACGACTATAACGACGTATATTCGCAGATTCCGATCTGCTATATCAGCATTGCCAGTGGGCAGGCGGGACCTGGCCAGGCTTGCCCCAACGTTGTGGGATTGGTGCAGCAGATCTCGACCTACGTGAATCAATCCAACTATGGCTATTTCGATGCGACGTACACGCCGTTCAACCGTTTGACCGTGAGAGTGGGTGCGAACCTGACGGGTACGAGTGGGTCCGAGCTGCGCCTTGACCCGCAAGCACTCATCCCAAACTCAGTCACTGGCCCGCTGAACTCGTTGTGGCTGCACCCCTTTGGCAGCGTGGAATACACCTTCGCCAAGGGCTGGGCTGGCAAAGCTCTTTGGGATTACTACGGCTATCACGAGGATCCGACGTTTGGGGCCGGAGGCGAAGCGGTCATCGACGTCTTCGCGCCACGAAATTTCCGAGGAAATCTGGTAACGCTCTCTTTGCGCTACGCATTTTGACGAGAAACGAGAAGGGCCGGAGTCGGCGTAAAACAGAAAAACAAAGATGCCTGGAGGGATGATGGCAAAGACCGCTAATCTTTTTGGCAGCGGTTTTGTATCATAAGGCCCATCGTGAGTAACACTTCATCGGAGGGGATCATGAACAAGAGCATGTTTTGGACGATGGCATTCGGTTTGGCGCTTACGGTAGTTAGCTTGGCCGCAAACTCAGCAAAGGCAGATAACACCGCCGAGGCAACTTACAAAGCCAAATGCCAGATGTGTCATGGCCCGGACGGCAAGGGCGAAACGCCGACCGGGAAGGCCATGAAGGCCAAGGATTTTGCATCGGAAGATGTGCAGAAGATGAGCGACGCGGACCTGAGCGCGGGTATTTCTGCCGGCAAGGGAAAGATGCCGGCGTTTAAAACGTTGACGCCGGAGCAGGTGAAGGACTTGGTGGCGTACGTTCGCGCGTTCGCCAAGAAAAAGTAAGGGAGTGAAGCGCGGAACGTGATTTGCCAGGCGGCATCGGTAACCGGTGCTGGTGTCACATTGCAACGAAGGAGCGTGGCCAAGGACGTCGTAACGTACATCCGCGGCATGTGCAAGAAGCAGCGGAACCCCGCTGGCCTCAACATACATGAGAGAGACGATCCGAGTCTCGGCGCGATTTCTCTATTTTCTCGGACAAAATCCGACTACATTAACTGGCGCGGTGCTGACGACCAGTGGCGCCGTCACGTTGATTGCGTTCTGGGTCTACGATTTCCTGCTGCCGGGCCCTCCGCATCCTTACATCGGCATCCTGATCTTTCTGATTTTGCCCGGAGTTTTCGTTCTGGGCTTGCTACTGATCCCTATCGGTATCCTTCTGAGACGTCGCGCTCTGCGACGGCGCAACGAGCTGCGGGACATTTATCCAGCCATTGACTTGCGCCAGCCCATGGTGCGCCGCGGACTTCTTGTCGTGGCGATCGCCACTACTGTGAACGTTCTGATCTTCGCGACGGCGTCCTATCACGGGGTAGCGTACATGGACAGCACGCAATTCTGTGGGCAGACGTGTCACACGGTGATGGAGCCGGAGTTCACTGCGCACCAGGGCTCACCGCACGCGAACGTGGCTTGCGTGGAGTGCCACATCGGACCGGGGGCGGGGTGGTTTTTGCGTTCGAAGCTTTCCGGGGTGCGGCAGGTGTTTGCGGTGACGTTTCACACCTACGCGACGCCGATTCATGCCCCAGTGAAGTATCTGCGTCCGGCACGCGAGACTTGCGAACAGTGTCACTGGCCGCAGCGGTTCACCGGCGACAAGTTCGTGGTGAAGACCAGCTACAAGGATGACGAAAAGAATACGCCGCTGACCACGGCATTGGTGCTGAAAATCGGCGGGCGCAGCTGGCAAGGCTCGGTGGGCATTCACGGGCGGCACCTCGCGGACGGCTCGCAGATCCGCTACATCTCGATTGACGACAAACGCCAGGTGATTCCGGTGGTGTCTTACACCGACGACAAAGGCAAAACTACCGAATTTCTGTCGAGCGATATTAAGGCCACACGCCAGCAGCTCGACGGTGGCGAGCACCGCACGATGGACTGCATCGATTGCCACAACCGGCCGACGCACGCATTCGAGCTTCCCGAGCCCGCGGTAAACAAACAAATGGCCGCGGGATTCATCAGCCCGGAGCTGCCGTTCATCCGCAAGAAAGCTATCGAGCTTTTGAAGACAGAATATCCCGACCGAGATACTGCCAGGCGGCAAATCACCGAGGGGCTCACCACTTTTTATCGCACGAACTACGCAAGCCTGTACGATTCGCGCCGATCGCTAGTGCAACAGTCCGCCGAAAGCGTCGCGGACATTTATTTGCGCAATATTTTTCCGGCGATGAAGATGACGTGGGGAGTGCATCCCAACAATTTGGGGCACAATGATTTTCCCGGGTGCTTCCGCTGCCACGATGGGAGCCACACGAGCGCGGACGGGCAGACGATCCCGAACGACTGCGCGACTTGCCACAATCTGCTGGCGGTGGAAGAAGAGAACCCGAAAGTCTTGACCGAGCTCGGTCTGAAGTAGGCTCGAAGAAACTGTAGTGCGACGCGGCGACACCGGCGAGCCCGAGATGCGAATGCTGACGCCGGCGGACGGTATCGCGCTGGTCACGTTGTCAGGCATCCGCTTGACGGCAGCGCGGCGTCTTAACTATCGTGGTACTGTGGGTATAATGACGCAGGATTCTGAGATGCTGATTGGGTCGAGGGAAGCGCGCGGCCGGACTGCGGTTTGCCTTCTGCTGGTGGCACTTCTGTTGTACAACCCGTTTTTCACTGTCCTGAGTATTTCGCGGGAGTTTAGCGTCCAACACCCGCTCAGCTACCGCGCCACGATGGCGAGTTCTGAATTGCGGCGCTGCACGTTCGAGGAGGGGAAGCCGCTCCTTCCCGAATTGAGCGCAGCGACCTCTCTTGCCGCGACTCTGCTCGCGCCGTCCCATGAAGTTGCGCTAATCGAACCGAGCGATGCCGCTGGCCCCGTATCGCAAGCTCTTTGCGACAGCATTTGGTTTCGGCCGCCGCCCTCCGCGTAACCTTCGTCTCCTTCCTCTCACAGAAAGGCAGCAGTCTGCAAGGACGTTGCGCTCCTTGCTTTGGCATAAAGTCCATCTTTCCGCGGGCCTCCGGGAGTTGTAGACCGGAAGACGCGCCTTCGCTCGGGATAGGTTCATGACCAAGAAAAAATGGATAGGGTCTGCCGGCGCGCTCCTAGCGGCTGGCGTGCTGGCGTGGATTTGGCTTGGCCGGGGCTCGACGGAGACGGGCATGCATCCCGTTGATGCGGATGGGGACATACCGCCGGCCGCGGTGGCGCGCGTGGAGCGCCGGAACGTAGGCAGCACGCTGGCCATCGCTGGCGAGTTCAAGCCGTTTCAAGACGTAGATGTCCACGCAAAAGTAGCTGGATACATCCGGAAGATATATGTAGACGTCGGCGACCACGTACAGGAAGGTCAGACGATCGCGGTGCTGGAAGTGCCGGAGCTTGCGGCGCAACTGAGCGGCGCGGAAGCTTCAGTGCGCGCGGCACAGGAACAGATTCGCAGAGCGCAGGGTGACTTGCAGCGTGCGCAATCGTCGCATTCCGCGGCACATTCGGCGTATGCGCGCTTGAAGCAAGCGGCCGATTCCCGCGCGGGTTTGGTGGCCCAACAGGAAGTGGACGATTCGCAAGCCAAGGATTTGGAGATGGAAGCGCAGACGTCCAGCGCCGAAGCGGCACTGGCCGCAGCGAAGCAGCAGTTGGAGGTGGCGAAAGCGAATCAGACGCAATACACCGCGCTCTCCAGTTACACGCGCATCCTGGCGCCGTTTGCTGGGGTGATCACCAACCGCTACGCCGACACAGGAGCGCTGGTCGCGGCTGGGACGTCCTCGAGCACACAGGCGATTCCGGTGGTGCGACTGGCGCAGACCTCGAAACTGCGGCTCGTGCTGCCCATTCCGGAATCGGTGGCTGCACAGATTCACCTCGGCGATCCGGTGAAGGTACAGGTACAAGCTTTGGACCAGGAGACCGAAGGCCGGGTGTCGCGTTTTGCCGATTCTCTGGATCGCCAGACGCGCACGATGGAGACGGAAATCGATTTCGACAATCGCGACGGCCGCCTGATTCCGGGAATGTATACGGAGACGCGGCTGTCGTTGCGCGAAAAGAAAAATGCGCTAACGATTCCGCTGGAGGCGGTCAGCCGAAATGGGGACGAAGCGACAGTGCTTGCCGTCGATGCAAATAATATGGTGGAAGAGCGCAAGGTGCGGTTGGGTGTGGAAGACAGCACGCGAATTGAGGTGCTCTCGGGTTTAAGCGAAGGCGATCGGGTGATCATCGGAAATCGCAACGAATACCACAACGGAGAAAAAATTAAGCCTAAGGACGTGAGCGACGTTGCGGCGAGAACGGGAAGTAAGAGCTGATGTCCGGATTTTCGATACGCAACCCATTCTTTATCATCGTGGTGTGCCTGGTAGTAGCCATCGTTGGCGTGGTGACGCTGGCGCGCATGCCCGTGGACCTTTTTCCGCCGATCAACATTCCCGTGGTTGTCGTGGCGACTTTTTATTCGGGAATGCCGCCGCAGCAGATTGAAACCAACATCACCAATCCGTTTGAGCGTTGGTTCACACTGGCCAGTGGAATTGACCACATCGAGTCGCGCTCGCTGCCGGGCGTAAGCCTGATCAAAATCTATTTCCAGCCGGGCACCAACGCGGACGCGGACCTGAGCACGGTATCCAACCTGGCCATGGCCGACCTGCGACGCCTTCCTCCGGGCACCTTGCCGCCGGTGGTTCTGAAATTTGACGCTTCCAGCTTGCCAGTGTGCCTCATCACGTTGAAGGGCCAGGGCCTGAACGAGACCGAGCTCCACGACATCGGGCAATACACGGTG
>Ga0210399_10001451_pt1 | contig 18495 bp, 9 predicted proteins | sample IncBWC14MmetaG_FD_150865 | JGI IMG/M metagenome (GOLD analysis project Ga0210399, IMG submission 150865) | Forest soil microbial communities from Barre Woods Harvard Forest LTER site, Petersham, Massachusetts, United States - Inc-BW-C-14-M | ecosystem: Environmental > Terrestrial > Soil >...
CTGGGCGCTTCTGAAGACTGATAGTATTCATCCGCAGCGCCGAACAAGAAATCAGCCAAGTCATTTCCTGACCCGACGCTTCCAGGTCCGTAGAAGTAGAAGCTTCCGTCGGACTGATAAGCATAAACTGAGTTTTCCTGCATGATGGCAAAGCGGCCACCGAACTTCCAGGTGTGGTGGCCCCGAATCCAGGTCAGGGTGTCTGTGAAAGCGTAGGTGTTGTCCGCCTTCCAACTGACGTTCGGATCAAAACCAACGGAGAGGCCGCTGTTGAAGTACAGGTTGGGAGGGCCCAAGATGTCGTCCGATTGGATACTTATGCCCAGAGCCGAAGGAACTGGCGGGTGAGATGCGGGAACCGTCGTCGCGTACCAACGCTGCCCGGTGGCGTGGAATTCGTTCACCAAGTTCGCTCGAATTGTTTTCGTGTAGCCAATATTCGCAAAATAATCCCAAGACGTTGTGGCGGCGCTGAAACCAGGGACGTTCGCTCCAAAAAACGGATTAAGAATCGGTTCCTTGTTGCTACCGAGCGTCAAGGAGATACGGTCGTTCTGCGTGGCATAAAAATCAAATTTGCCGAGGTATTGGTTAGGGTTATCGGTTCGCCTTCCTTCGGGAAAAACCTGCCCGGTCGGCGATGTTGGAATCAGCCCACTCGCAATGTACTTTTGCGCAACGGGATCGATCTTAGTCGGATCGATAATCGCTTGGAGAGCCTTCGCAGGGTTCGATTGGTAATAAGGGTTACTCTGAAGGAAGGCGACAACAGCGGGATCTGGCCCCGCGCCATTAAAATTTGAGAAATCCCCTGTCAACTCAGCTGGTGTGTAAGTTGTGACGAATCCTTGATTGACGGTGGCCGTCTGGCGCTGCCCCTGGTAGCCGAAGAAAAAGAAGAAGCGATCTCTGCCATTAACTAGTTTAGGCACTGTAATGGGGCCACCGACTGTGCCTCCAAACTGGTTGCGCTTCAGGACCGGGCGGGGATTGCCCTGGGCGTTGTCGAAGAAGTCGCTGGCATTGAACGCGTCGTTGCGGAGGTAGTCATACAAGCTACCGTGCAAGGAGTTCGTTCCCGACTTGATAACTTCAGAGATCGTGCCACCTCCGTTTCGGCCATACTCGGCGGTGTAGTTGTTTTCCAGGAGACGGAACTCCTCCACGGCCTCGGGATTCGGATTGAAAACAACCTGGTTGCTGGTGACTCGATTGTTGATACCCCCATCGAGCAGATAGGTAACCGCGTCGCCTCGCCCTCCCGCAATGCTGATGCCACCGATTCCGTTCGACCCTCCATTACCGGTCCCGTAGGTGCCCAGGTCGTCGGCAATAGGAACCACACCGGGCTGTGTTAGAGCCAAATCTAAGGTGTTCCGGCCGTTGAGTGGCAGATTTTGGATAGGTGCGCCGGTGACCGTCCCGCCAATAGTGGGGCTAACCGTTTCCACTTGTGACGCTTGGGCTTCGACTCTTACGACGTCTGAGAGGGAGCCAACTTTTATTTGCACGTCGATTCTCAGCGATTGATTGATATCGAGAGGTTGCGGTGCGGTCACCACTTTGGAAAAGCCCTCGCGTTCTGCAGTAACTAAGTATGACCCGACCGGAAGTTCCAGCACCTGATAGAAGCCGTCACTGTTGGTGACGGTGTTCCAGCGTGCATTCGTGCCGGTATTAGTGACCGTAATTCTGGCTCCCGCGACAGCCGCATGCTGCGGGTCAGTTACCGTTCCGATGATTCGGCCGGTAGCCGTTTGCGCGCTCGCAGAACTACAAGTCAAAAACAACCCCACCGATGTAAACAGGATGTATCGCCTGAGAATGGAGACCCGTGCTTTAGAGTTCATGACGCCTCCAAATTCTTAACGGACACGGTGCGAAGCGTGGCGTGTGTAGACCCTGGAATGAGGAGTCAAAAAACGGCGGAAAAGGTACGGCGCGACACGAAGTAGCGTGAGACGCGCCCTGACTGCAACAATGCTTGCGCATTGAACCGCCTCACCCCCTGAACGATTCCCCGGCGATCGCCTAACAATCCTTGCCGGAAATTTCGAAGGTTCAAACCTTACTATAGTTCTGGAACCTTAGAGAGAGTGGCCGCGGGTGTCAAGGGAAAATTTCGAATACGGAGAATAGGTTAGGCGAGTTCCCGAACGGCTCGATATCCTTGGTCAATTGCCTGGTCGGTATAGGCCGCGGCAGCGGCGTCGGAGTTGGCGATCGAGATCCGCCCGAAGCGCTTCCTGGCAATGTCGCAGGGCCGCTGCCCTTCAGGCCAATCGGGATCCCAAAGCGGGTTGTACTCGTAGGCATAACCGTGTGGCCATCGATTAACGGTGATGGCCTCGATGTCCCGGGCAGGATCGAATCCTCCCGGCGTGAGTATCCGCGACAACTGATCGCGGATATTGCGTTCAAACGTTTCGAATGACGTAGACAGCAACTCTCCGCGCCCGACGCGGTGCTGATCCCGCTCCGAGAGCCCCGGCATGCATGGCGTGCGGGTCATGCGCAGCAGAATGGGCTCATCCGGTGTCTGGGAGCATTTGTAATCGCCGATGCTGACCGGCTGATCCAGGCCGACGCCCGTGTGATACATCCCGGGAGCAGAAACGCGCTGAATGCCCAAGGTGTGAAATGCCTTCCAGTTCTTGACGGCGACTACGCTGTATACCAAGGGAACTTTTGAGCCAAAACGCAGTGCTTCCTTCTGCGCGTCCGTCAGTTCCGGGCAAAGATACGGGATCATCATGTTCCAGCAGGCCAACACCACGCCTTTGGCCCGGACGTTGTACGTTTTTTTCTCGCGTGCATAACTGACTTCTACTTCTTTCGCCGACGCGGGGTTGCCGATATGCCGCACTCGCACTGCTGTGCTGCTCAATCGAACCCGCACGGAATTGTTGTTGCGATCAAGCTTCGCGTAGTCGAACTTCGCCGTGACGATATCTTCGGCGGAATGGCCGGTCGCCGCTTCCGGGATGAGCGCCCGCACCATGGCCCGCGCGATCGAGGCGTTTCCATCTGGAAAGTGGAAGTGATAGGGCTCCTTTTCGGGTGTGGCCTCCCCCATCGCGGTGAAGCCCATGCGACGATAAGGGCCTGGCGCAATATCCATTCCCTGAAAACCGGGAAAACGAAGTCCCCAGCAGTCGAGAGCCGAAACGCCGTCGATCCCGACTCCAAACAGTCCATGAGTGCGGGTTTGATAGAACGGAATCACGCCAGGATCAACTTTGACCAGCTTCAAGAGAAAATCCTTGTAGCTCATGCGGGACAACTTGTCCTTTTTTTCGTCGGAAGAAATTCCCGGCAGATAGTCCACCTTCGCTTCCTGCAAGCGGACGATGTCTTTCCGGACGGCTTCGCCTAGAGGTGTTTTCGCGAGGAAGTCGGGCCAAGAAACTCCGCCTTGCCTGCCGAAAGGGGCCGGCCCTCCGACGACCAGACGGTCCGCACCAAATGTTTCCTTGTCGAAGAAATAAGCCGACTTGAGGCCCTTGTACACCTTGCTGTCGTTGAACTTTTCTTCGAACTTAGCGGGCTCTATTCCCAGGTCCGTAAGCAAGCCTCGCGCTTCGGCACTGTAGGGAAAGGGCGATTCGATCGCAACTGTGCCACCGTTCGCGAGCAGCATGTGGCCATTGACTTGAAATTCGTTGCGCTTGGCATGACCGCCAAAGTCGTCGTGATTGTCCAGAATCAGGATGCGCGCGGAAGGATTCTGTTTGCGGTGAAAATAAGCTGCGGCCAGGCCGCTGATGCCGCCGCCCACGATCACCAGGTCATAGGTCTCGCCGGTCTCGATGGGAGAGTCCGCATTGCTCCAAAAACCGCCGTCGCGGGCCGCGTGAGCGGCCTCGAACGATCCGTCATGGCTGCCGCGCATGCCCGTAAGAGTCGGCGGGTAGTAGCCGGGCTTGTCCTGAGCGAATTGTTCGGAACCTTCCGCCAGCCATTCGAGTCCTGGCAGCAAGCCTCCCGCCAGGCTCGAACCTGCGGCGATGGCCACGCCATTGAGAAAGTCGCGCCGCCCGATGGACCTGTCCATACCCAATTCTTTGTCTTGATTCTTATCCGCCATGAGAAACCTCGTCCAATGCCTCGATGCAGCAAAAGGATGCGCGAGAAAGCAGCCTGGCGCTCTAACCCTACTATAGGAATGCAGGGTTTGTGCGCCGCGTTGAAACGTAAGAGAACTAGCTTCTCCCTGTCAAGACAAAATCGCATCAACCATGAAGTATGGAGCGGTGGAACTACGCAATCGAACCGGAATGAGATAACCTCGGCCAGGCAAAATCTCCCTGAGCCGGTCACAGGAATCCTGTGGCGGCTCCAGCTGGTCAGAGGAAATCTTGACGGCGGTTTCCGCGAAATCGAGAAACGGTTCAAGAAGCGCTTTAGAGAAGGCGACCCTTTTCTACTTCGTCTTCGTGATGTATGCCTATACCACTGGCGGCCCCTTCGGCCTCGAAGATGAGGTGACCACCAGTGGCCCCGGTTTGACGCTAATCTTTCACCTGTTTATTCCGTTGTTCTGGTGCATTCCCGTCTCCCTGGTCGCAGCGGAACTCACCACAGCAATTCCTGTAGAAGGCGGCTTTTATCGTTGGACACGCGCGGGGTTCGGCGACTTCTGGGGATTTCTGGCGGGCTGGTGGAACTGGAGCGCTTCGTTTCTCCTGGGGAGCGCGTATGCTGTTCTCTTTACGGATTATCTGAGCTTCTTCTTTCCTGCCATCACGGGTTGGAAACACTACCTGGTCGCGGTAGCTGTTGTGGCGATGATTGCTTGGGTCAATGTACGCGGAATTAAGATGGTAGGTGTTGTTTCCATCGTGCTCGAGATTTTCATCTCGTTGCCAATTATTGCTTTGTGCGCCATCGCGGCCACGAAGTGGCGCCATAACCCTTTTTCCCCCCTGATCCCACCGCACACGCCGTCCTTTCAAGTATTCGGAGTGGGGTTGGCTCTTGGACTCTGGCTCTACTCCGGCTACGAGCAACTGTCCAGCGTCGCCGAGGAAGTGGACAACCCGCAACGAACTTATCCCCGCGCCCTTGCTCTGGTGGTGCCCCTTTCCATCGCCACCTATTTCCTTCCAACGCTCTTTTGTCTTGCGGCACTGGGTAATTGGAGCGAATGGCATACCGGCTACTTTTCAGTGGCCGCTCAGGCCATTGGCGGTCGCTGGCTTGGATTCTCGATGACCCTTGCCGCGATGGTGACCAACCTTGCGCTTCTGAACGCCACGGTGTTGACCAGCACGCGCATGCCGTCGTCGATGGCCGAGGATGGTTACCTGCCTCGGTTGTTCACCGAGAAGCATCCCCGCTACGGAACTCCGTGGATTGCTGTCATCGTGTCATCCGTGATCTACGGTTTGTTGGCGTTTCACACCTTGACGCAACTTCTGACGGTCTACATATGGCTGCGAATTGGGGTTACCGTTTTGACGGTGTTGGCGGCATGGCGGCTGCGTCAAACAGTGCCAGAGTTGGCCCGGCCGTTCCGCATTCCGTGGGGCAAGGCCGGATTGAGGTATGTGGTGATCGCGCCCCTGGTCATGAGTGTCGTAGCCCTGGCCGGAAGCGATCCATTCGCCCGGCATTGGGGACCGCTGGCAGTAGGGCTAGGACCCCTCGCGTATCTCGCGTCGCGCAAAGGGATGGCCAAACTCAAGTGAGCCAATCCAGGAGCTTGTAATAGGCGCCAGCAAGAGGCAGCGCCCAAGTGTTGCCGCTGCGCAACCCAATTGGGGCGTTGGGGAACCTGATACCGTCAAAAGGAATGTCACTGGGCTCGCCGCAGAGAATGCCGGCGAGTTTCTTTCCAAACCAAGTCGCAGCGGCAACCCCGTGGCCCGCGTAACCCAGCGCGAAGTATAAATCTTTGATCTTGCCGGAATGTGGCATCACGTCAAAGGTAAAATCGAGTGTACCGCCCCAGACATATTCCACTTTTGCCCCACGCAATTGCGGATAGACCCGAATCATGCCACGGCGGAGGATCTCTGCACTTTGTCGCACGGTGTTTTCGCTTGCCGGGAAGAAAGCGGCGCGCCCGCCAAACAACATGCGGCTGTCGGGGGTGAGTCGGTAGTAGTAAAGAAAATGCTTGGAATCGTAGATCATCCGATTGCGCGGAATCAATTCCCGCGCGAGGTCCTCGGACAATGGTTCCGTCGCGATGATGTAGGACCCGATGGGAATAACTTTTCTGCGCAGTGAAGGGGTCGCGTCCGTGGTGTAAGCACCGCTGGCAAGAAGAACTTCCCGCGCGGTGAGCGTTCCTCTTGTGGTATGCACTTGAAATCTCCGAGGGCCCGTATGGGCCTCTCGTTCGACACTGCTGACGCGAGTACGTTCGAACAAGCCTGCTCCCGCGCGTTGGGCGGCGTAAGCAAGACCCGCGACGTAGCGAGCGGGATGCAATCCCGCACTTTTCTCGTCCACCAGACCGCCATGATAAATGTCCGTACCGATTTCCTGGCGCAGTTCGCTTTTGGAAATGATGCGGAGTTCGTGGTTGAATTCTCGCTTAATAAGCGCCGCGGATTTCTCGTGCAAATCGAAATGCGCTTGCTTGACGGCGACTTCAAGGTGTCCACAACGCGAAAAGTTGCAGTCGATCTTTTCTTCGCGGATGATCTGCTCGACACAGTCGATCGACTCCATCGAAGCTACATACATCCGTTCGACGGCCTGCTTTCCATAGCGTCTTAGCAATGTGGGTACGGGCAGTTTCAGACCGGTCAGGACCATGCCCCCGTTTCTAGAGCTGGCGCCCCAGCCGACGGTTTCCGCTTCCAGCACGGCCACCTGCACCCCGCGTTTGGCCAGAGCGCGTGCGGCCGACAAGCCCGTAAAACCCCCGCCGATGACTGCAACTTCAACGCTTTCCGGCAAATCCATTGGAGACTCGAGCTGTGGCGGCGTTGCCGTCTCCCACCAGTAGTTCTTTTCTTTGGCCGGCACAAATCTACCGTTCAGCTTTTCCATAGAAGCTCATTGCACGCCGATAGTCAGGCGAATAGAATGGCAGCTTTTCTGGAGTAAATCGATGACAACGCGCCGCAATCAAGCTGTGGCGCTCCTGTTGGTGATGATGTCCCTCGCCAGCGTGGCCGTCGCGCAACAGACTGCCACGCCTCACAGCAACGTGCCCGCGCTTCCTGCCGATGTTCCCGCCGATGCAAAGCGCTGGTCCGTACTCACCATGGGCGCCCTCGCAGGCCAGCAGGCCACTTGGACCACTTCCGACGGCAAGGTGCACGCCTTTTTCCAGTTCAACGACCGCGGGCGCGGGCCGAAAACCACCACGGTGTTGACTCTGGACTCTAACGGCTTCCCCTCCTCGGAAATTACGGAAGGCAACGACTATCTGAAGGCCGAGGCTCACGAAGAGTTTTCAATCGATGGCGGCAAGGCGCGCTGGAAAAATAAGGCCGAGCACGGCGAGAAGAAGCTCGCGGGCCCAACTTTTTACGTCTCGATGTACGGCCCTCCGGCAGAAAGTGCCGTATTGGTGCGTGCGGCGATTGCAAATCAGGGCAGGCTGGCGCTGCTCCCGGAGGGGGAAGCCCGCGTCCAAAAAGTGCGAGAGCAAGAAGTCGAAGCCGGCGGAAAGAAACAGGGTGTGACGCTCTATGCGGTAACCGGCCTCGATTTTTCGCCGGCCTACGTGTGGCTCGATGAAGCTCGACAATATTTTGCGGGCGGCGAGCGCTGGTCCATGGTCATTCGCGAAGGTTGGGAAGCGTCGCAAGGCACTCTGCTAAAGGTCCAGGTCGAGATTAACGAGCAGCGTGCCCGCGACCTCGCGAAAAGGCTCGCGCACCGCCCCGATAAGGGCGTGCTTTTTCAGCACGCCAACGTCTTCGACACGGAAACGGGAACAATTCTTCCGGATCAGGATGTGCTTGTGACGGGCAACAAGATTTCGAGTGTGAGCCCCGCCAAAAAAATCGGAGTCGCGGAGCTGAAGCAAATCGAAGTCATTGACGCTACGGGAAAAACGCTCATTCCTGGGCTCTGGGACATGCATGCGCACGTCAGCGGCAATGATGGCCTGTTGAACCTGGCCGCCGGCGTGACCACGGTTCGCGATCTGGCAAACGATACAGACGAATTGCTCGCGCGCCGCAAGCGTATCCAAGATGGAACCGAGCTCGGTACGCGCATTATTCTCGCCGGCATCATCGATGGACCTGGACCGTACCAGGGGCCGACCAAAGTGCTCCCCGCGACAGAAGCCGAGGCTCGCGCCGCGGTGGACAATTACGTGAAGCTCGGCTATGTGCAAATTAAAATCTACAGCTCTGTCAAACCCGAACTCGTTCCAGCCATAATCGACGAGGCCCACAAGAACGGCTTGCGTGTCAGCGGCCACATCCCAGCCATGATGACTGCTTCGGAATGCGTGAGGCTGGGCTTTGACGAAATCCAGCACGTTAATTTCCTGGTGCTGAATTTTTTTCCCGAAGTGCGGGACACGCAAACGCGCGCGCGTTTAACCGAGCCCGCGAAGCTCGCGGCGCGCCTCGATTTGGGCTCTGCGGAAGTGCAAACGTTCGCTCGTCTCCTCAAAGAACATGGCACCACTCTGGACCCCACCATGAGTGTCTTTGAAAGGCAGTATCTCAGCAGACCCGGGGAGATCCCCGTTGGTTACGCTCCTGTCTTCCCTCGGCTTCCGGTACAGGTGCGACGAGGAATGCTGAGCGGCGGTCTGCAGGTGCCGGAAGGCATGGATGACACGTTTAAAGAATCCGCGGCCAAGATGGTGAAGCTGGTCGGTCTGCTGTACAAAACGGGGATTCCGATCGAAGCCGGCACCGATTCGCTGGCCGGTTTCGCACTGCACCGCGAGCTAGAACTCGACGTCCAAGCAGGTATTCCGACGGCGGAAGTGTTGAAGCTTGCCACGCTCGGGGCAGCGCGAATCATGAAAAAGGACGCCGAGCTCGGCTCCATTTCCGCAGGAAAGCTTGCCGATTTGGTGTTGATCAACGGAAATCCGGCGGCAAATATCAGCGACGTGCGGAGAGCCGCGCTGGTAATGAAGGACGGCGTCGTCTATAAACCGGCTGAACTCTACGCCGAATTAGGGATTCAACCATAAGTAGCGAGGTTGCGGGTGAAACTCCGCTGCTTGCATGGCTGTGTTGAACCATCAAAGCTCCGAAAGTACCACTCCCCACCAGGCGACATGGCATGGTTGTCCAAAATCTAGATGCCGCTCCGCCATACGATTCGTCCGTCGACCATCGTCAGCAGGACCTTGGTTTCGCCAATCTGTTCAGCGGCAATTTTGTAAAGGTCCTGAGACAACACGATCAGGTCGGCCAGTTTGCCTGTCTCCAGCGAGCCGATCTGTTTTTCCATGAACTCCGTCCAGGCATTATTTCGTGTATAGCCCGCAAGCATTTGGTCGAGAGTGAGCGCCTGGTTTGGAAAGAACGCGTCTTTGCCTGGGCCGGGCCTTCGCGTCGCGCCTGTCTGGATAATCGGAAAGGGATTCAGTGATTCCACCGGCCAATCACTGCCCATGCTGAGTGTAGCTCCCGGCTCGATAACATCACGCCATGGAAGACCTGCGCTAAGTCTTTCTTTGCCGACATGGTCACCCCACGGGTCTCCCAGTTGCGGACAGCACCAGGGTTGAAACGCGGCGATGATTCCGAGTTTCGCAAACCGCGGACGGTCCGCTGGGTCGACAACTTCCATATGCTCGATGCGCCAGCGTCGGTCGCGCGGCCCATTTTCTTTTTCGACAAATTCATATGCGTCGAGGACAGTACGGACCGCGCCATCCCCGACCGCGTGAGTCATGACCTGAAATCCCCGCCGATCCAGCTCAAGAAAGTCTTGTTTAAGTTCTTCCGGCGTGTAGAGCGTCTCACCCTTCTTGCCAGGCGTGTCCGCGTACGGCTCTAGCATTGCGGCCGAGTGTGTCTCGATTACGCCGTCCGCGAAAAACTTGACGATGCCGGCCCGCACCCAGTTTCCCTGGAACCGCTGCCGCGCCGCCTCGAAGTCTCTTAGTTCCTCCTCCGAGAGCGTATGGCGCACACCAACGTCCTCGGCGAAAGCCGTCGTCATCCGTACCGTAAGCTCGCCTCGCTGGTGGAGTTTCTCGTACGTTTCCATTTCCGGAATGTCGCCGGTGGCGTTCACCACGCTGGTGATGCCATGCTCGTTTGCGAACTTTAGGCCGATGCGAAGCCTGCGGAACTTTTCCTCTTCTGGAAGGTTGCTTTCCATGACCCGCATGATCAGGCTCTTGGCACCCTCCTCCATTACTCCCGTCGGTTCTCCGGTTTTCGGGTCGCGGACTATGGTTCCTCGCACCGCACCGTCGGGATTGGGTGTGTCCCGAGTAATCCCCGCCGCCGCCATGGCTCGTGAATTCACCCACAAGCTATGGCCGTCTTCGGACATGATCGTGGCCGGCCGGTCTGGAAATATCCTGTCGAGCAGGTCTTTGGTGGGGAGACCGGAAGGCCAATACGCGCCATATGGCCATCCATCGCCATACACCCAAGATTCCGTGGGGTGGGCTTTTGCGTACTTGATCAGGATCGCTTCGATGTCGTTCAGACTTCGGGCGGCATTGACCTTTACGCCCGCTAGACCGAAGCTCGCCCAGAGAAAATGCGTGTGGTTGTCGATCATTCCAGGCAACATCATCCGTCCACCCAGGTCGACGACCTGCGTCTTCGTTCCCCGATATCGCTCGACGGCCGCGTTTGAGCCTACTTCCTGAATTCTGCCGTCGCGAACGGCTATGGCCTCCACCCAGGGCTGTTTTGGGTTTGCTGTATAGATATGTCCGTTGAGGAACAGCACGTTCCGAGACTCGTTTGGTTTTTTGGCCGCTAGCGGATTCCCCGAACAAAACCAGATAGTAGCGCTCGCCAAGATCCAATTCACCGTCCGAAGCCGCATATGCTGTTCTCCAGGATTCTTAAGTGAATCCTTCTAGGCCTCGCGTGACGCGCATCGCCAATTCGCGTATACCGCGAAGTTCCCTCCGGCTATTCTCACTCCACAACGGCTTTGTCTGTGGCTTCCAGCCCTCGATCAATAATCGCGAAGCCTTCGCGGAGTTCCTTCTCGGTGATACAAAGCGGCGGATTGGTGAAGAACGTGTTCCAGCGAACGAAGGTGTACAGGCCCTGCTCGCGGAAAAATCTCCCCAGGGCCGCCATTTCCTCGGAGCTGCCATTGAAGGGCGCCATGGGCTCGCGCGTGGTGCGATTGCGCACCAACTCCACGATGCCGAAAAGGCCAATCGAACGCACGGCACCCACGGCTGGGTGGCGGGACTGCAAATTGCGAAGCAAATCTTTCATCACCGCACCCATTTTTCTGGTGTTCTCAAGCAGGCGGTCTTCTTCATAGACTCGGATCGTTGCGAGTGCCGCAGCGCAGCCCATGGGGTGACTGTTGTAGGTGAGCCCGCCGTAGAAGACTTTGTCTTGAAAGTGCTGCGCGATGTGATGGCGCATTCCGACTGCACCGAGTGGGAGGTAACTGCTGGTGAGGCCCTTGGCCATGCTGATCAGATCCGGCACTACCTTCCAATGGTCCACGGCAAACCACTCACCGGTGCGCCCAAAGCCGGACATGACTTCATCCGCAATCATGAGAATTCCATGTTTGCTGCAAATTTCACGCACCCCCTCGAGATAACCATCCGGCGGCACAAGGATTCCGTTGGTACCGGTTACCGGCTCCAGGATAAAAGCCGCGATCGTTTGCGGTCCTTCGAGTTGGATTACCTCTTCAATGTTCTCGAGAGCTGTGGCGACCGAGTCCCAACCCCGTTCAATGCCGTGATACGGATCGAAAACGCGGATGACACCCGGAATGCCAGGTTCGGTTGCCCAGCGTCTAGGATCGCCGGTAAGAGAGATACTTCCAGCCGTAGCACCATGATAGGAACGGTACCGCGCCAGAATCTTGTGGCGGCCCGTGAAAAAACGCGCGATCTTGATGGCATTCTCATTCGCTTCCGCCCCTCCATTGGTAAAGAAAAAGGTATCGATATCACCGGGTGTAATTTCCGCGAGTTTGGCACCCAGTCGGGCGCGTGGTTCCGTGGCCATGAACGGGTTGGCATAAGCCAAGGTGGAGGCTTGCTGGTGGATTGCTTCGATGACCCTCTGGTCGCCATGTCCGATGTTGACGCTCATCAATTGACTGTTGAAATCGATGAAGCGCTTGCCCTCGGGGGTCCAGAAATAGATGCCCTTGGCTTTCGCTACAGGTATGGGATCGACTTTCGATTGCGCAGACCATTCATATAGGGTGTGCTTTCTTGAGAGAGCAACCATTTGCTCGCCACTCATTGCCGGTACAGCTACATTTGTCGTCACGTCGGAACCTCGCTCGTAAATGTAATTTGCATTGCGAAATTCATTACCCAGACACAAGTTCCTCGACAGCGCGATAGGCCTGATCGATGGCCATATCCGTATAAGCAGTGGCACCGGAGTCGGTGTTGGCAATGGCGATTCGTCCGAACTTCTTCCTCCCGATAACATTGGGACGCTCGGACTCGGGCCAATCGGGATCAAAGAGCGGGTTGTACTCATACCCGTACCCGTGCGGCCACCGGTTCACCGTAATTGCCTGGATATCTTGTGCGGGATCAAAGCCGCCCGGACCGAGAATGCGCGCCAACTGCTCCCGCGTCTGGCGTTCGAAATCCTCGAAGGACGTGACCAGCAGCTCCATGCGGCCGGCTTTGTGCTGTTCGCGGGCGGGCAGGCCGGGCTTGCAGGGGGTCCGGCTCAGGTGCAATAGGATTGGGTCATTAGGTGATTTCGGGCTGTGATAGTCACCGATATCGATGGGCGCATTCAAACTGATGGATTCCCAGTAGGCGCCCGGTGCCCGCACATTCTGTATGCCGAGCTTTTGAAATGCCGTCCAGTTCCGGATGCCCACGCTGCCATACACCAGAGGCACTTTGACCAGGTAGTGCAGCGCATCTTTCTGCTTCTCCGGCAGCTCGGGGCAAAGAAACGGGATCATCATGTTCCAGCAGGCCAGCACACATCCTTTTGCGCGAACCTTAAATACTTCTTTCCCCTGCGCGTAGCTGACTTCCACTTCGCTGGCAGCGGCGGGGCTGTCGATGTTTCTTGCGGCAACCACCGTGCTATTCAAGCGAATTCGAATCGGAAGACTCGCGTTGTCCAGGCGATGGTATTCGACTCTTGCGGTCACTACGTCCTCAACCGTGTGGCCAGGGACGGCTCCGGGTATCAGATCACGAACGAGTAGACGCGCGATGGAAGCATTTCCATCCGGGAAGTGGTATCGGTACGAACCACCGTTTGCATATCCGGCTGCAGAATAGCTCATATTCGGAGCGGCGCCCGGCTCGAGGTGCATTCCCTGAAATCCCGGTAGCCCAAGGGCCCAGCAGTCCAAGGCCGGCTCGGCGTCGATTCCGACTCCCCACTCACCGTGGGTGCGCGTCTGATAAAACGCGATGGCCCCTGGATCGGCTTTCACGACGTTTAGAAGAAAATCGCGATAACTGATCTTGGCGAGCTGAGCTTTCTTCTCCGCCGACACGAGACCCGGCAGGTAGTCGACTTTGGACTCTTCAATCCGCGCGATGTCTCGCCGGGCGGCTTCGGACAGAGGCGCTTCCGCGAGGAAGTCATCCCAGGAGCGAGTCTTCTCTCCCTGATTGCCACGACGACCACCAGGTTCACCGACCAAGAGTTTGTCCGAGCCGAATTTTTCTTTGTTAAAGAAAACCGCGGACTGCAATCCTAATGAGCGGTACAGCTTGTGATTGGTCGTTGCTGCATCGAGTTTCGGCGGATCGATACCGAGTTTTTTCAACAATCCGTCGGCCTCGGAGCTATAGGGCGTCGGGCTGTCGATCAGAAACGTGCCGCCGTTCGACAACTGCAGCTTTCCTCCGAGGTGGAACTCATTGCGTTTGGCGTGGCCGCCGAAGTCGTCGTGATTTTCCAGAATCAAAATGCGCGCTGATGCTCCGGCGCGCTCCCGAAAGAAGTGCGCTGCCGCGAGACCGCTGATACCAGCTCCCACGATGACCAGGTCATAGAGTTCTTTCGTATCGGTTGGCGGGGCAGCCGTCTTCCAAAACGTGCCGTCACGGAGCGCGTGGGAGGTCTCGAAAGACCCAGGGTGGCTTCCTCGCAAGCCTGTCAAATTCGGCGGATCATACCGAGTTTGGTTCTGCGGTGCGGTCTCGGCAGAACTGCCGGAAAAAGTAGTGCCCGCAAGCAAACTACCGCCCACCATCACCGCCGCGCCGTTTATGAAATCGCGGCGTGTGATGGCCCGGTCCATGCCAAGATACCGGTCCCGGTCCTCGCTCATGAATTCGCTCCTCGATGTATCAAAAATCTTTTTTCCCGAGCTGCGGAAAAAACAGCGGTGCCCGCTTGTGCAATCTTTTACCCTAGGGTGCTTTCTTTTTGGGAGCCGGGGAATAGTGCAGGAAGACGATCTTCCAAACTCCTCCCCGCTTGAAAAAGACGTCTGATTCCTGGTTGTCCTCCTCCGATACTTCTCCCTTCGCGTTACGCGTGCGCACGCGAAGGATGTAGCTGGCGACGGCAGTATCACCGCTGGGACCGATCTGGATGTGCAAATCCGAATAGTTCGCGGATTCAACCCGTCCCCCACCATGAATGAATCCTGTCCAATCCTTCTGATAGGTGGCAAGATCGGTGCGTCCTTCGGGCAACCACTGCGAAAAATCCGGCGCGTAGTAAGAGAAGTATGCCGTTAGATCATTGGCGGCGTAGGCGCCGTTCACTTTATCTTCAAGCTCGCGGATCTGTTGTTCCGGATTGTCGGGCGGCGTTTTCGCGGGTAAGCCGATCAGACCACCAGCCAGCAGAAGCATCGCCACCAGCATGACTCTAGTTTTCATGTAGCACCTCGCGCGTTTGGAATGAATGCCAATAAAGCGAATCAAGGCGTGCCGCTTTTTCATCTTGTAAATTTGCATATTTCTAGTAAGGTCCTGCTCGCGCGAATTGCCGGGCGTATGGCCATCGTGTGATGTCACAGAAACCGTCCTTGACGGGAAGGCGTGCTAGCCGCAGGCCGTGAGTCTATCTTCTCGAAGCGGAGCGAAGCCGGCATGCCCAGCGTTTCCGGACATCATTTTAGCCGGAAGCCTCGCGTGGCGTAAATCCTGGAAACAAACGCTTACAACCATTTATTTATTCAAGAACTTGCACGCCGAGAATTTCGATCCGAGAAGCGGTACGCTATTCCCCGTCTTTGGGAAAGTCAAGCGAAAACGGCTCTTCGGCAATTTGCGGCGGTCTTTTGGTGCGACGAATTAGGAATTTCATCCATTGGAGGTGTCCCATGCGGCGACTCTGTGCGGCATTCATCTTAGTCTTTTCCTTTTCGCTTTCCATCAATGCCCAGGATCGTTCCTACGGACGGTCCATGGTCACCACAGACCGCGGCATTGTCGCAACCAGTCACGTCTTGGCTTCCGAGGCCGGCGTCCAAATCCTGGAACACGGCGGATCGGCCATGGACGCGGCCATTGCTGCCAATGCGGTGCTCGGCGTGACCGAACCAATGATGAATGGAGTTGGCGGCGATCTATTCCTTCTGTATTGGGATGCTAAGACCGGGAAATTGTACGGGCTCAATGCGAGCGGCTGGGCCCCTCGAAAGTTGACCATTGGCTCGCTCAAGAGGAAGGGGCTCACGTCGATGCCGGATGCCGGGATTGACAGCGTGACAGTGCCTGGAGTGATTGACGGATGGAGCCAAGCACATAAGAAATTCGGCCGCATGCCCTGGAAGGAGCTTTTTGCCCCTGCGATTTTTTACGCTGAACATGGCTACGCCGTGCCGGAGGTTATCCATGGCTATTGGGTCGCTGGCGAGCGCACCTTGAAGGCGACACCCGAGGCGGCGCGTGTCTTTCTTCAAAACGGAAGAGCTCCGGAGCTAGGCGCCATGTTTTCCAATCCTGATCTCGGAAAAACGCTTCGTTTGATTGCGGAGAATGGCCGCGACGCTTTCTATAAGGGCGAGATAGCGCAAGGCATCCTGAAAACCTCGGCGGCACTGGACGGAACCATCGAGGCCGATGATCTTGCGGAGTATTCTTCAGAGTGGGTGGAACCGATTTCCATCGACTATCGGGGCTGGAAGATTTACGAATTGCCGCCCAACGGGCAAGGCATGGCGGCCCTTGAGATGCTCAAGATCATGGCCACATCGCCGGCCAGCAAAGATGGCTCGTCTTCTACGGAGGAGCTGCACATGAAAATTGAGGCCATGAAACTCGCCTACACCGATCTGTATCGCTACGACGCGGACCCGCGCTTTGCGAAAGTGCCCGTCACGGGTCTGCTCTCGGACGAATATGCGAAGGAACGCGCCGCTCTGATTGATCCGCAAAAAGCGAACTGCACACCCGCGAGCGGCAAACCAGCTAAGAGCGATACAACCTACCTCGCGGTAGTGGATAAAGACGGGAATATCGCTTCGATGATCCAGAGCAACTACGACTACTTCGGCTCAGGTGTGGTAGTACGTGGCATGGGTTTTCCGCTCCACAATCGGGGAGCGTTGTTCGTCCTGGACGAGAACGATCCTGACGCGCTGGCCCCCCGCAAACGCCCTTTCCACACTATTATTCCTGCGTTCATGGAACGCGGAGACATGCACATCGGGTTCGGCATCATGGGTGGCTCGAACCAACCATTGGCCCACGCTCAATTCGTTTCCAACTTCGTCGACTACGGCATGAACATTCAAGCCGCGCTGGAAGCTCCGCGATTCACGATCCCGGATACGGGCACGCGCGCCATTGGTTGCAATATTCTTGTGGAGTCGCGCGTCGCCCCGGACGTACTGCAACAACTTAGACAAAAAGGACATCTGTTGAGAGTTCGCAAGGAATACTCCGCAACGATGGGAAGAGGGCAAGCCGTACTTCACGACGCGAAGCGCCGAGTAAACTTCGGGGCATCCGATCCTCGCGCGGATGGTTCGGCCGAACCGGAAGCGAATCCGCCCAATTAGGAGGTTGCGCCCGACATCGCGCCCAACGCTCGAGCGCATGGCCATGGGAACGCTATCCCTTGCGGGGTTAATGGTCTTCCGGGAGCCGCTCCATGATGGAGGAGAACCCTCGCGGCAACGAAGTTCCGGTGGCGCAAACGTACTCAATAGGTTGTTCAGGAATTTTCCTCTTGACAGCCACCCGCTCCTTACATAACTTTGCACAACTATAGTAGGGTTGTCGATCGCGAGTGGCCGTCCTTAACGGTGCTGAGATGAGGGATGCGGTAGGGTGATTCCAGTGGACGTCTCACCGCTTGAGTTCCGCTGCTTGCTGAGTGCTTTCCTGGAGCGTTACCGTTCCACCCTCTTTTTGTGCTCCTTCTCGGGCGCGCCCCGAAGTGCTTTTCTTGTCCGAAGACACGCCGTGCTGATCGAAAAATCTTCCGCAGTGTATCGGTCCGTAGGAGACTTCTCATGAAACGTTGGAAGCTATCTTGGTCATTGGGCCTGATTCTTTCCCTGGGTAATTCGTTGCTGGGTCAAACCGCGTTGACTTCCTTGCGCGGCACCGTGACGGATCCGGCGGGAGCCGTTGTGCCTCTAACGCAAGTGGAGCTCAAAAACAGCGCGACTGGATTTCATGCAACTACCAAGACCGACTCGAATGGCGCCTACGAATTTCCGCAGATTCCTCCCGGCCGGTACACCATCACGGTAAATGTGCCAGGCTTCGCTTCCCAGTCTAAGCAGGCGGAACTTCTCGTCAGTCAGCCTGCGACCATTAATTTCATTCTGTCCATTCAAGAATCCAAGAGCATTGTTGAGGTAAGCAGCGAAGCACAGACTCTTAATGTGACAGATGCCACCATCGGGAATTCTGTCAGCAACTCTACCGTCGAATCGCTACCCATGGAGGGACGAAATGTTCCTGATCTTCTGAGCCTTCAGCCTGGCGTGCTCTACCTCGGTCAGAAGTTCAACGACATCAGCAGTTCGAACCGCGACACGGACAGCCGCAGCGGAGCGGTTGCTGGCGCCCGCTCTGACCAGTCGAATATGACCTTGGATGGAATTGATAACAACGATCAGAGGCAGGGATATGCTTTTACCGGCGTGCTGCGCTCGACACTCGATTCCCTCCAAGAGTTCCGGGTGACGACGACCGATGCAAATGCCGACAATGGGCGGTCCTCCGGTGCACAAGTCGTATTGCTGACCAAGAGCGGCACCAACCAACTTCACGGAAGTGCGTATGAGTACAACCGGAATGCCGCCGCGGTGGCCAACGACTTTTTCAACAAGACTGCGGAACTCCAGTCTGGTCTGCCCAACAAACCGGGTGCGCTCATCCGCAACACCTTCGGGGCATCTCTCGGCGGCCCCATTAAGAAAGATAAGCTGTTTTTCTTCCTGAACTATGAGGGCCAACGAACCGCCGAGAACAAG
>Ga0210399_10001453_pt1 | contig 18479 bp, 16 predicted proteins | sample IncBWC14MmetaG_FD_150865 | JGI IMG/M metagenome (GOLD analysis project Ga0210399, IMG submission 150865) | Forest soil microbial communities from Barre Woods Harvard Forest LTER site, Petersham, Massachusetts, United States - Inc-BW-C-14-M | ecosystem: Environmental > Terrestrial > Soil >...
TCGTCATCTTCGAATTCGGCGAAGCCTGATCTGTCGTCGCTCGGTTCCATGCTGCAGGCGCGTTGGAAGAGCGGCGCTGCCGCCGATGAGGCGAAGCCTGAAGGCATGCGGGCCGGGCAGATCCGAAAGTTTCGGATCGCAAAGCTCGATCCGGCGACGAAGAACATTGAGTTGGGGTTAGCGTAATCGCGAGTATCTTCTATTCCCGGATCGATTCCACAGGTCTTTCACGGCCCCCAATTGCGCCTTTAATGCGGATCGCAACTTGGTGGTCCTGCGCGACGATCAACTGGTTGCGATGCTTGACAAAATACAAAGGAAAAGCGCTCTCGATCAGATTGGCGGGCCACGGCTCGGGGCGCCCCGCAAAAGAGTAGCGATAGCTCTGACCATCAGAACGCTCGATCACCCGCAGCTTGTTGAAATTCTGCGGCTTGGGCAAAAAGAGCGCTTCGAAATCACCCTCGTTTGTTCTGTAGACAGCAGCTCCTTCCTGCCCTTCGAACGTATCGGTCATTTGCGACGGACTGACACAAGTGACGATGAAGGAATGGCTGATTAAGGTCCGGGCCAAGTCCATCGCGTCGGGATACGCCGCATCGCTCTTTGCAAGGGAAGGCTGGTCCACATCGTTGCATCCCTGTAGCTGCTTCGTACTGCCCGCTGTTACTACGCTGGGAATGACTACCAGAACTACAGTTGTCACCGCAAGGAGAAGGGTTTCGGGTACCTTCATGGTTCACCTCGCATGACTAACAAAGCCTGGCGGCTTCTGTTATCGAGAGCTAACCGCCTGGGTTCGCCATCATGAGCGCGAACAACGCCGGCAGATAGATAATCGTCGCCTGCAGCAAGCGGCGCGCCGACGGTTTGGACGCGGGCGCCGTTGCCGGCAGTTGCGGATACGCCATTCCCATCGACACACGGAACAGCGCCACGCCCATCAGGATGGCCCCAATCAAATAAACCCGTCCCGCCATTCCCAAGGCAACCGGCAGAATGCTCACCGGAATCAAGGCTCCAGAATAGGCCAGAATCCGCCACACGGTGGACTTCCCATCGGAGTCCACGACCGGCAGCATGCGGATGTCGCCTTGCTCATAGTCCTCGCGATAGAGCCATGCGATCGAGAGAAAATGCGGAAACTGCCAGACGAACATGATGACAAAAAGGATCAGAGTCTCGACTTCCAGCTTTCCGCGTGCAGCCGTCCAACCCAGCACCACCGGCATGGCTCCTGGAAACGCGCCAACAAATGTGCACATCGGAGTGACTTTTTTCAGTGGAGTGTATACCGACAGATACACCAGCGAAGTCAAGAACACTAACAGGCCAGTAAGTAAGTTGGCATAGATTGCCAGATAAACGGAGCCGCCGAGAGTCAACGCCAACCCAACCGTTGCCGCGTGTGCCTTGGTCATGCGTCCCGAAGGCACAGGGCGCTGCGCAGTGCGCCGCATCCGCGCATCCGCGCTCGATTCGAGCACTTCGTTCAGCGCCGCCGTTCCACTCGAAACCAGCGCCACTCCCAACAAGGCATGGACGAGGCCCAGCGACCACGACGACACGCCCAACTTGTGAGCGCCAAGGAAGTAGCCGCACCACGCCGTAAGGACGATCAAAGTCGTAACGCGCGCCTTAGTCAGTTCCGAGTAATCGCGCACCCGAGAAACAAATTTTTTCACGATGGACCCCACGCTCGCCCGCTTGCGCCCTTTTCCGCCCTCATCCGGCAGTTTAGCTCAAACCGGCGTCACAGAAAAATCCCCACGGAACAGAGAACTCCAAAAGAGAGCATTCGTACCGCGCCGTCTGTTCAATGTCAAGCCAAAACTTTAGACGACAAGCCCGTCCCGGCATCAGATGCTCGCACCAAACGAAGTCGTTGGCAACTGGCAATGGCAACCCCAACTACTGACCGCCCACAGGTCCGGCAACATTGAATGTCTCGGGTGGATCAAAATAGCACTGATGCCAAAGAGCTGCGTCGGATAACGTACCCGCCTTCCACTGTTGAACCGTGGGGAGCGTTGCGGCAATCATACCGCCATCGACCGAATCGAAGATCAACACCACTCCGGCTAGCTCCTGCGATTTGGCCGCCAGCTCCGCGTAGTTCTTGTCGAGCAAAGACTTGGCGAATTCCAGCTTCGCCCGCGCGCCGCTGTCTGTCTCGTTTTCCTGGATCTTTTGCACGGAGATGATTTTCACGTTCTTGCCCCGAAGCGGCTCCCAATCCCCCGGGAAGGGCGCAGTTTCCTCGCGCGTTACCTGAAATAGATCGGCCGCAACCAGTTTGGCACTCGCGCCGGCCTGCGGAATGTCCGAAATGCCCTCGGGCATCTCCAGGCTCGTGCGCCAGATCCATCCCCGCGACAAGCCGGAAATCCGCACATGAACCCAATCCACATTGAAATCCAGCATCTCGAACTCATCGTGCGCGCTCGCCAGAAACAACGTCTTGCCATTCAAGCTGGGAGTTGCAACCACCGGAGTTCCTGATTTCTTTATGGCCACCAGATTCTTCGGATGCGCCTGGTTCTTGAGCACCTCCTCCAGACTCGCGGCCTCGGCCTGTAAGCCGGTTGCGGTTCGATCAAGCTTCAGCGAATTTTTCGAATCCGCCAGTTGCTGTGCTGACAAACCCGCGTCCGCCGAAGATGAAAATGTGCGTCCGGTCTCCGGCAACCGCGGCATTGGCGCGGAGAGGGTCGGTTCCTGATTGCCCTTATTCTCAATTCCTTTTGCCGCAGTTGAGGACCGCTTGGCCGACGTCGCCGACGGAGTGCTCCCTGGAAAACTCTCGCCAGAACTTCCGCCCTCACTCGCCCCACCGGGACTCGTCGCCAGCAGATCGGTTAATTGGTCGAGAAGATCGGATTCGAGCCGGCCATTTGACGTCAGCAGTTGGTATCCCGAACGAGATGGAATTGAATCCGCGTACCATGCCGTCACCTTGGTGTTCACCCGCACCACCGATCCGCCTGACGCCGTCGAACTCACCTGCACGGCAGATTGGTAATACGCTCGCTGGTAGCGGTTCAAGGGATGATCGCCAAGCGAAGCGAATCCTTCCAACGCAGGCAGGCGTCCACTCATGGATGGTTGCAGTTCCTTCAGCGCCTTTTCCACTGCGCTTTTCGATTGACGGTAAGTGCGCTCGAATGAGCCCGCTTGCGCGCTGCCGCTCGGTGCGGCCACCAGAAGCACAACGAGCGGAAATACGGCTCGCAGCGCGGCGCGCAGTAACCGGCGAGGAATTGACGGCGCAATTGGCAAACTCCGCCCGGTCACGGCAGTTGCTCCAACTGGTCGCGTCGAATCCATCCATGCTGTCCGTCGTGCGTCTCCACACCGTACCAGTAAGGCGTCGAAATCAGAATCAACACTTCGACGCCAGGTTCCAGTGATTTCATGGTGCTTGCGGTGTGGAACGGAGCGGACTTGAGTGGCGCTCCGGGTTTCTTGACCAGTCGCTCCACCTGCCGGCGCAACTCCGCAACGTGTTGTTCCAGCGATTCATCGGGCTGCTGCTCGTACGCCGCCGACGGTTGCGGCGTCGCAGAGCTTGGGGACGCAGGGGGTGGTTGTGTCGTCGACGGCGGTGTGCTCAGCAGAACTGTGTCATCTGTCGTGCCCATGCCGAAGTTTTTCTTCGCCAAGCGTTCCTGCTTCGCCTGTTCGGCCTCGGCATTTTCTTTTTTCATCAGCTCAACCGCTTGCAGGCGGTCCTGGATGTCCTTGTACTCGCTGCTTTCGACCGATCCGTTCGATGGGTGCACGCTGTGCCGAAAATCTTCCACAAACAAGGCGTCAATTCGCAGGACGGTATTCTGGTCACCTTGCGGTTGCACCACATAGCGCACGGCCAGCGTTCCAACATCGCCGCTGTCTTTGAAATTTCGCGGATCGAGTGCCTGCTTCCGCACCTTGTAGAAAACCTTGCCGCCCTGCGTCCAAGCCGGAAACACCGGCGTGGACGCGGCCGCGACCGCTCCCGCGACGTATTCGTCTTTGTTGTATTCCTTGGTTCCCCGGATCAAAGTGTTCTGCGCCACGTCTTCGACCACATGCGCGACTTCCGGCTCCGGCAGAGGAACGTTGACGATCAGGCCCGCGCCATACTGAAGAACATCCTTTTCGCGGCCATGCGCGGGGAGCCCCGCCGCAGTCAGCAAGAGAAATGCTGCCGCCGCCCGGAGATAATATGAGGAAAATGCAGCGGCTGGATTAAACACGGCCCTGCCGTTCAGTCCCTCGCCACGAAAACTTTTGTCCCAGATCACAACCGGCTCCGGCGTCCCTGTGGCACGAGTCTCATACGGTGGGATGATCGCTGTCAACTCACGCTTCAGGCATCCCGCCCCTGCGGTCTCCTCTCGGGGGCATTTTGTAAAAAAATGTAAAAGTAAACAAATTGTAAAAAAATTTTGCAAACCCTATTGCACTTCATCACAGCCGGTAGTAGTATCCACCGCTTGTGAGTGGTTGGACCACTTCACCGGAAAAGTTTTGCGGTGTTTTGCCAGAAACGGATGTGCCATGCAGCGAAGGTTGCGCTTGATCGTTGCCTGGCCCGCCGTTTGCACGTTGTGCAGAAATTTCGTTTTTGCAAGTCTATGAACTCGGCTGAGGAGTGCAGCATGCGTATGTGGGCGCAGTCTCATCTCTGTCAGAAGCCGCAGCGGATAAATTCCGTCCTCGCCGCTGCTTTCGCGTTAATCTTTTTGATCTTGGGCACCAGCCAGTCGGCGAGCGCGTTACCTGCCTTCGCCAGAAAGTATGGCCTGCGCTGTTCGGCCTGTCATGAAAGTTGGCCGATGCTGAATTACTTCGGCCAAAAGTTCAAAGACAACGGCTACCAGCTCATGAACGATCGCGATGCTCCGATTTGGCAGAATCCGGGATACTGGCCCGTCACGTTTCGTATCCTTCCGATCTGGCATCGGGTCAGCAAAGGCAAACAAGCCGTCGACAGCGGAGACGGCCAGGTGGAGCAGCGGATCACATCGTCGGGATTCGATCTCAGCGGTCTCGACTTCCATACCGGCGGCACTCTGGAGAAAAACATTTCCTTCTACGTGCTCCCTTCCTCCGACGCCACCGCTTCCTTCCACTTTGAAACCGTCATGACGCGCCTCGACAATATCTTTGGCAGTCCGTGGCTGAACGTAAAACTCGGCAAGTTTGAACTCGACAATCTGCTCTCCGAGAAACGCGTCCTGACGCTTACGGCGAATGGCGGCATCTACCAGCTCTATCACTTCATGCCAGTGGGTGACGGCAACATCTTTGGACAAATTGGAAGCAACCAGCTCGGCGTCGAAGTGATGGGGCATTCGTACAACGATCGCACGCGCTACTCCGCTGCCCTTCTCAGCTCAAACAATGGCAGTGTAGGCTTGCCCTACGGCGCTAACTCCTATAGCGGATTCTTTGCCGCCAGCCAGGCATTCGATACCGGCAAATTGGGTGTGCAACGCGTCGGCTTCTACGCCATGGTGGGCGAAGCCCCAACCACATGGCTCACCAACGGAGGGGCGCCCATTGCCGGTTCGGGAACCGGAAACAAAGGCTACAGTCGCGAAGGTTTCGTGGGACAGTTTTATTTTGGGCAGCACTTCGACGTGCAAGTTGTCACGCAGCATGGATCAGACAGCGCGTGGTTCGGCCAAGGCTATGGCGATTTGATCGATGGGGTTGCCACCCTCAACAACACGCCGGGTACGACGCTCCCCGCCACCGCGCGTGCGCCAACCTGGAATGGCGTTCTGATCGAACCGCACTACGTCTACAGCCCGCAGCTCATCTTTCTCGCGCGATATGAAACGATCAGAATGTCGCAGCAGGCGAATGCAAGCACTCCTTCGAATCCCGTTCGCTCGGACCTCGGCAACATCACCACCTACACGGTTGGCTATCGTTACAACCCGTTCATGACGAGCCGGGCGGGTTTTGCCTGGCATAACGAGTTCAACCTGTTCCATCAGACCGGGACGGCGCCGTTGAGCGGTACGAATATCAACACGAGTGAGATAATGACCGGATTTGATTTCGACTTCTAACCATCACCCGCCGGCGAACTCGATTCACCGGCGCTGACTTCGGTGCAAGGGTGCTGACTATGAACTGCTTAAAACCAATCCGCTTAACCGGCGCGATTCTTTTCGCTGCGATCCTCGGAGCCGTCTTCGCCGCGACAGCCTCCGCCCAGGACGTGCCCGACCTGGGCCCGAAGCCGCGTCTTGTGATCAAGCCCATGGAGAGCCATATCGGGAATATCACCGGGCATTCCGCAGCCGCGAAGTCCGACTACCGCCGCTATTGCGCCGGTTGTCACGGTGACTACGGCGATTCCAATGGCGAGAACGCAGTTTGGCTTGATCCGAAGCCGCGCGACTTCACCATCGCGACTTTCAAGTGCCGCTCCACTCTTACCGGCACGTTGCCCACCGACGAAGATATCTTCAACACGATCGCGCGCGGCCTTACCAACTCCAACATGCCGGTCTGGAGTACGTTCACCAAACAGCAGCGCGCCGATTTAGTGGCCTATATCAAGATCTTCTCGCCCCGTTGGGAAAAGGAAAAAGCCGGCGAGCCAATCAAGATTCCTGCCGAGCCCCCGATCACCATGGAGAGTATTTCCCACGGCAAAGCGCTTTTCACCAAGCTCGAGTGCTGGAAGTGTCACGGTCCGCACGGGGAAGGCGACGGTCCGTCTGCCGCGACCCTCACCGACAGCAAAGACAACCCAATTCGTCCCTACAACTTCGCCGCGGGAAAAGGTGACTCGCGCTTCAAGTGCGGCGACACTAACCAAGATATCTACAAGATCTTCATGACCGGTTTGGACGGCACGCCCATGCCTTCGTTCGCAGACGTGATCCAGCCGAACGATGCCTGGGATCTCGTCCACTTCCTGCGTACGTTGCAGGTCAACCGGCACAGCAAAGAGAACGAAGTTCTGTCGGCTGCGCACGGAACTATTCCCCCGTACGTGGAGAAAAACCCGCCGCCCGCCGCCGCCCCGCCGGCCGATAACAAGCCGCCCGGTGGCGCAAACTAGTCACGGACCGAGTCATAAACGAGGAGAGGAATTCCATGAAAGCTCATTACAAAAGGTTTGCGGTAACGGCCTGCACGCTGCTCCTGTTTGGGTTTGTTCTCTTGTACTCGACGCATAAGACGCTGAATGTGAGCGCCGCCGGAACAGGCGGGATCACCGGAACGATCAAACTCGACGGTACGCCGCCCCACCAAAAGCCGATTGACATGTCGAAGGAGCCGAATTGCGCAAAGGAGCACGCCAGCAGTCCGGTTACGACGGAGAGTGTCATTGTCGGTCCGAAGGGAGGCCTGAAGTGGGTTGTGGTGTACATCTCCGAGGGGCTGGACGCAGCTACTGCCAGCCAGGTGCCTCCAGTGAAGCCCACTTGGGATCAAAAGGGTTGTCAGTACATTCCGCACGTGATGGCGCTCGATGTAAATCAGCACTTCGAGGTGTCCAACAGCGATCCCCACTCCCATAATATCCACCCCCTGCCAAAACCCAATGGGGCGAATCATGAATGGAACCGGTCGCAGCCGCCGGGAACCCCGCCATTCGACCAAGCCTGGGCGGGCGAAGAAATCGCGATTCCGGTCAAGTGCAACATCCATCCGTGGATGCACGGCTACATGGCGGTGGTGAAAGGTCCGACGGCAGTGACCGATGACAACGGTTCTTACACGATCAGCAACTTGCCGCCGGGTAACTACACGGTCACGGCCTGGCAGGAGACTTATGGCAGCCAGAGCCAGAAGGTGACCGTCGCGGCGGGCAAGCCGGCAACGGCTGACTTTACCTACAAGGCAAAGTAAGAAGTCGAATCACTCTGGAGAGCGCCGCGGGACAATCCTGCGGCGGGTCTGAAGCATGCTGACGAGGCCGGACGGCAAGTCCGGCCGCGGAGGACGAAGCATCATGGCGAAATTCTTTGCGATCACCCTGCTCGTAATCGCGATCCTTTCCGCGATTCCCATCGTCCGCAACACCTGGCATCCGATGGAGGACATCTCGACCCATGGTCAAGCCATCGACAAACAACTGGATGAAACGATGTGGGAGGCTGGACTTTCTTTCCTCGCCTCCCAGATTCTCTTGGCGTGGTTCATCTGGAGGTTCTCCGGCAATCGACCGGGCGAGAAGTCGAAGACTTTTCCCGGCGGCGCAACCGGGCTGGTGGCTGGCGCGATTATTCTTGTCGGCGTGGAAGTGTTTGCCCTGGGAATTTTCGGAGTCAAAGCCTGGGGCAATATCTACTTCACACAGCCCGGCGCAGACGCGCTGCCCGTTCAAGTCCAGGCTGGCCAGTTTGCCTTCTATTTCCGCTATCCGGGGCCAGATGGAAAGTTCGGTCCACTGCACGCCGACAAGATCAATGAGGCCAACCAGAACTTCTTCGGTCTTGATCCTGTCGCCGATCCGGATTCCAAGGATGACATCGTGACCGCCGAGATGGCCATTCCCGTGAACAAGGAAATCCGTCTGCTGATGCATGCCAAAGACGTCAGCCATTCATTCTATGTTCCAGCGTTGCGAATTCATCAGGATTTCGTGCCGGGACTGGATCTCCAACTTCATTTCACGGCAACGAAAATTGGCAGGTATGAAATTGTGTGCAGCCAGCTCTGTGGCCTGGGGCATTACAACATGAAAGCGTACCTTGACGTGCTTTCGCAGCAGGACTATGACGACTGGCTAAAGAAGGAAGCAGCGATGCAGTGAGGTATGCAGTGAGGGAAAGACCGTCTGCACTGGTTGCGGCGTAAAGATCTCGTTTCGAGGTGAGGACATGCACGACACTTCAGCGCACGCGGCGGCACACCACGGGCCTCCGACGACTTTCATCCGGAAGCACGTTTTTAGCCTGGATCACAAAGTAATCGGCAAGCAATATTACGGTCTGGGCTTGGCCGCGGTGATCATCGGCATGGTGCTTTCCTGGCTGATGCGCATCCACCTGGGGTGGACGAACTATGCGATTCCGGGGCTGCATTTGCTCTCCAAGACCGGCGCACCCGGGAATGTGATGACGCCGGAGTTCTACCTGCAGCTCATGACCATGCATGCCACCTTCATGGTCTTTTTTGTGCTCACGGTTGCCCCCTTCGCGGCCTTCGGCAATTTCTTCATCCCCATCCACACGGGCGCCGAGGACATGCCCTTCCCGCATTTCAACATGATGTCGTTCTGGACCACGCTCGTGGCCTTCTGCGTAATGCTTTTGTCGTTCTTCGTGGGCGACGGCCCAACCTTGGGCGGTTGGACCCAATACGCGCCGCTCAGCGCGGTTGGGTCGGTGGCAGGTCCCGGCCAGGGTGCGGGCGTGGTGATTTGGGCAACATCGATCGCCATCTTTTGCGTGGGCCAGTTGTTCGGGTCGCTGAATTTTATCCCCAATATTCTCGATCTGCGCTGTAAGGGCTTGAGCATGTGGCGGCTGCCCCTGCCTACCTGGGCATGGTTCATCACTTCGTGCATGGGGCTGACGTCGTTCTCCGTGTTGATGCCGGCCTGCATCCTGCTCATTCTCGACCACGTGGCCGGGACGAGCTTCTTCGTTGCATCCAATCTCGTGATTAACGACCAACTGCAACCGCACTCTGGCGGATCGACACTTCTCTGGCAGCACCTGTTCTGGTTCTTCGGACATCCTGAGGTGTACATCGCCATCGTGCCCGGGATGGGCATCGTATCGCATGTCCTCATCACCAACATGCGCAAGCCCATGCTCAGTCATCGCGTGCTGGTGTACTCCATGGGCGCCTTGGCGGTTCTCAGCTACATGGTCTATGGACACCACATGTTTGTCAGCGGGATGAATCCCGTCTCGTCGATTGTGTTTTCTTTTCCCACCCTGTTGATTACGATCCCGTCCACAATCATTGTCTTGATTTGGATTGGGAGCCTTTACGGTGCGAAGTTGCGCATTAACTCAGCTTCGCTGTTTGCCCTGGCCTTTATTTCGCTGTTCATCACCGGCGGGGTGAGCGGCTTTTTCCTGGCGCAGCCCTCGATCCAGATCCTGCTCCATGCGACCTACTTCGTAGTGGCTCACTTCCACTTTACAATGGCCATCGCGTCGGTCTTCGGCATTTTCTCTGGAACTTACTTCTGGTTCCCGAAGATGTGGGGACGGATGATGAACGAAACCTGGGGAAGAGTTCACTTCTGGTGCAGCTTCGTCGGCGTCTATGCCATCTTCATGCCGATGCACTACCTGGGACTGGCCGGGAACGTGCGTCGCTACTCATCGTTTGCGCCGGATTACATGCAGCCACTTGTCGGCGTGCACCAGTTCATCACCATCGCTGCGCTCTTCACCGGTGCAGCCCAATTGATTTTCCTTTACAACTTCATTCACAGCCGATTCTGGGGAGAGCCTGCGCCGGATAACCCGTGGCAAGGTACCTCGCTCGAGTGGTCAACAACTTCGCCGCCGCCGTGGGATAACTTCGGGGGCAGGCACATGGTGGTTTATCACGACCCCTATCAATATGGCGTGCAGAGTTCAACCGGCGATTACGTGATGCAGGATTCACCCGAGCAGGTGAAAACTGAGAACGAAGAACCATAAAAATAAAAGAACGATCCTGCAATTTATTTAAGGAGTGCAGTACATCATGGCAACTACGGTTGTACCGCCGAAGTTCAAGCCGCGTCGCTCACCGGCGCCGGGAAGTCCCGGCAACGGAGGCTTCCGGAATCTGGTTCCGAACGACGGCAACTTGCCTGCGGTTCAGGATTACGCGCCCGTTCCGTCAAAATCAGCGATCTGGGTGGCGATAGCGGCGATTGCCATGTCCTTTGCCGCCCTTACCAGTGCCTTGGTCGTACGCCAGGGAGCCTCAACGGATTGGCATCACCTTACCCTCCCTCCGATTCTCTACTGGAATACGTTGGTGCTGCTGGCCAGCGGAGTAACTTTGGAAATCGCGCGTCGCCGGGTCGCCATTTTCATGGGCGGTGCGAGAACTTTCGATCTAAACCCTGCGCGCTGGTTATACGTTACCGCGTTCCTCGGCGCGGTTTTTGTTGCCGGCCAATACGCGGCTTGGCTGCAACTGCGTTCCGAAGGGTTATATCTCGCCACCAATCCCAACAGCTCCTTCTTCTATTTGCTGACAGCAATCCATGCGCTGCACGTTCTGGGCGGGTTGGCTGGCTTGACCTACGTTCTACGTAAACTGCATAGGGTCGTCCTGCGCCGGAGCACGCTGGATAGTTTCTCCTATTACTGGCATTTCATGGGCATTCTTTGGGTGTATTTGCTCTTACTGCTTTGGATGAAGATCTAACGCATACAACACGGGAGGTACTGTGAGCGAAGCACATTTGACGATGGGAGCGCATTCGGCTCCTCCGATGGAAGCACCCCCATTTGCGATTCCTTCCAAAAAGCTGGCCATGTGGCTGTTCCTCATGTCAGACGTGATGACGTTCGCTGCCTGTGTGACAGCCTACGCATTCACGCGCAATGCGACTCCCGACTGGCCACGACCTTTCCACAGCGTAAGCGCAGTCTTCGTCATGACGCTCATTATGCTAACCAGCGGCCTGACTATGCTGATGGCGCTCAGGGCTGCCAAGATGGCCGACAAGGCGGGAGCTTTCCGCTGGATGATGATCACGGCGGCCGCAGGCGCTATCTTCACCTTGCTGCACATCCGCGATTGGATGGGCATGATGAGCCAGGGCGTCGGTCTGTTTCAGAATCCCTGGGGGCCGCCGGCCTTTGGGGCTGCATTCTATGCCGTCACGGGATTTAGCCTGCTGCACATTTCGGGGGGTACGATCGCTCTGATCGTGGTGGCAATTCGCTATCAGGGAGGCCGCTACAATCCCGACGATATCGAAATCGTGAACATTTTCTGGCAATTCGTGGGCTTGGTCTGGCTGTTTATCGTTCCACTTGTCTATCTGATGAACGTAGCACGCTGACCGAAGAACCGACCGAGGAAATAAGGAGCGAAATACTATGGCGACAGCTGAAACACGTGGAATCGGCAAGTATGTGGCCGTGTATCTCTGCCTGGTAGTCCTGACCGCACTGCAGTTCTACATCGGCTATCAGAACATCGAAGGGTCGGCGCTGATGGTGCGCGTGCTTACATTTGGCATCATCGAGTCGATCCTCGTGGTGGTATTCTGGATGAATCTCGGCTCGGAAAAACCGGTGTTCATCAAGTTCGTCGTCTTTTTCACGCTCTTCGTGCTCTTAACCTTCAACTATGGCTGGACCGACAGTTTCCGGATCCTTCTGTTCCGGGTTACAGGCTTCGGGCCAAGCTAACTACAGGGTGATCAATGCGTGAATCGCGCCTTCAGCTTGCACGGCTTGCGTTGGCAGGACTGATCCTGTTCCTGACTGCTGTGCCCGCTTTCTCGCAGAGCTGCTCGCTCTGTTATACCCAGGCGGCTTCCGCTGGCGCTCGCATGATTGCGGCGTTGCAAAGCGGAATTCTGATCCTTGTCATTCCTCCCACGCTCGCATCCGTGGGCATGATTTTTGTTGTGCATCACAAACGTAATCAGGTCAGACGGGAGGATGACGCGCCCGACTCTGACCGCGAGTGGTAGCCGACGAGAACTTGCACCTGTAGAGACGGAGCTTGCCCTCCGTCTCCGGAGTCAACGACAATTGCCAGGCGCAACATAGCCGGCAAACCGTGCCTTGATCCAACTAATCTGGTCTGCGACCGACGCTCCCATCACTCCGCTGGCATCGAGATCCGGATACTTCAAAAAAAGGACTCGGCTTCCTTGCTTGCACATGCGGGCCACGGTTTTGGCCGTCATTTCTGCCGGGATGGCAGGGTCCGCCTCGCCGCTGATCACGAGGAGCGGGCCGTGGGCCGGCTTTTGGCCGGGAGCGTTCCTGCTGAAAAATTCCTTTACGAACCGATGGCTCTCCCAACCCGGTTCGAGCATGCCGTTTGTGAACTTCGGCTCGGTTTCTCCTCCACAGGTCTGCGTAACACGTTGGTATGCAGGAAGCGCCGTGTCTTTCAGCATGTCGTGCACTTGGAACTCCGGATAAAGCGCCTTGACAGTAGATGCCAGGACCAGCAGCATACGATTGGAAGAACCCTGCGCGAAGCGCTGATAGGCCTCCTGCGCATCCGCCACACCCGAAGTGGCGATACTGCCGAGATAGCTGGGATCGCGTACTTCGCTCTCCGCCACCGCCAAAGCGGCCATGCCTCCCTCGAAGGGTCCGACAGCGATCCACTTTGGCCCGATCTCCTTCACAGCCGCGCGCGCCGCTAAAACCGAATACATGACGTCCAACGCGTTCGACTGCATATCCAGCACCGTCTTGCCGGAATCGGCTCCCAACCCGGAGTAGTCGGTCGCAACCACCGCGTAGCCGAGATCGGCGTACATCGCAAGGATCGGCCCAGCGCCGAGATTCTTCATCAGTGAGGGAGCGCATTGTCGCGCCGTTCCCCTGAACTCGTGCGCCCATGCAATCACCGGCCATCCGCCCGCCGGAGGCTTGCCATCCGGAATCAGCAACACGGCCGAGACGGGCACGTCTTCTCCGTTCGCGGTCCGGGAGTGATAAAGAATCCGTACCGCGGACAGTTCATACGGAAGGTTGTATTGGTCGATCGGTTCCGTGCGTATCAGTTCTCCGGGCTTGCCCGGGGGCAGCGGATGTGGTGCATCATAAAAGCTCGTCAGTGGAAGCGTAGCCGGTGGCCGGAATCCTTTGGCTGACGTTGCGGTCTGAGCTTGCGCAAATTCCGGATTTCCGGGCAGCCCCGCCAAAATCAAAGAAACCGCGGCGACTGACTTGAGAAACATTCGGGCAGCGTGACTTCGGGCAGTGCGACTCGACGACCGGAACAAGCGAAGCTTTGTCATGTTGCCAGTAAGGAATGGTACCACCGTAAGATTCCGAGAGGTGACAACAGAGGCGCAGCCTTTCGAACGTTACGGGCTGTCTCTGTCCACACAGTCGGGTGCTTGGTGAGCGGCGGCACTTCAGGCTAAAGTCCTTGCCCAGAGCGGGATTTCGTCCGAAAACGGAAGTGTTGTGCTAATGGACTGGCCTTCCCGCGGGAACTCACTTGATGTCTGACTTACAAGTGATAGAATCCATTTCATGGCAAAAACTCTAATTCAGTCCGTAGTCAAACAACTCCAGCAGGAACGTGCGCGACTTGAAAATGAACTTCACGGCGTGACCGCTGCCCTAACTACCTTCGGGAAAGTCTTCCTGCATGGCAAGAGTGGACGAGTGGCAACTCACAAGAAACGGACGATTTCGGCTGCAGGACGCAAGAGAATAGCAGCAGCGCAGCGAGCGCGATGGGCAAGGGTTCGGGCAGCCAAGAAAAAATAGGTAGGCCGACCTTTCGTCTGCAGAGACGGGCTTGCCCCGTCCCGGGACAACGGCAAGTCTTTACGGAAAATCGACGCGGGTCTTCAGTTCGAGACGTCCCTCAGCAACGCCGCCACAAAGTTCGTAAACTCCCGAACGTCCTCTTCTGTGGTGTCGAACGAGCACATCCAGCGCACCACCGACTCCTGTTCGCTCCACACATAGAAGAAGTACCGCTCCTGTATCTTCTGAATCGCCTCCTGTGGAATTTGCGCAAACACCCCGTTCGCCTCCACGGGATAGACAATCTTGAGTCGCGGAATCTTCTTTACTTCCTGTTCCAGCAGTCGCGCCATCCGGTTCGCATGTTCCGCATTGCGCCGCCAAAGATCGTCCGTCAGCAGCGCCTCCATCTGCACCGACAGGTAGCGCATCTTCGATGCCAATTGCATCCCCTGCTTGCGCACAAACAGAAAATCTTCCGCCAGCTCCGGACGAAAGAGCACCACCGCCTCCACTCCCATCAAGCCATTCTTCGTGCCGCCAAACGAAAGCACATCCACTCCCAGGTCGCGTGTTGCCTGGCGCAGGGTTAGTTGCTGCGCCGCCGCGGCATTTGAAATCCGCGCCCCATCCATGTGCAGGAACATCTTGCGTGCATGGGCAAACCGCGCCAGCGACTCGACCTCCGCCGGCTGGTACACGGTCCCCATTTCCGTCGATTGGGTAATCGAAATCACCCGCGGCTGCACGTGATGCTGATCCCCGATTCCGTGATATGCGAGCGCCACTGTTTCCACCGTCAGCTTCCCGGCCGGCGCTCGGAGAGGCACCAGTTTGCAGCCGGTAAATTTTTCCGGCGCGCCGCATTCGTCCGTATAAATATGAGACAACTCGGGACACAGCACCGCGTGAAACGGCCGCGTCAGCGCTTGCAAACTAAGCACATTTGCCGCCGTCCCATTGAAGACAAAGAAGACCGCGACGTCGGATCCAAACTGCGCCCGGAATGTCCCCACCGCCGATTCCGTGTGCGGATCATCCCCATACCCCACCACGTGCCCGTAGTTAGCGCGCCGTATCGCCTCCAGTACCTCGGGATGTACCGCTGCATTGTTATCGCTCGCAAAACTTCGGCTTGGTTTCATAAGAAGACAATTTAGCAGAACCGAAAACGCTTCGGAGCTTCCCCCTACCATGAATCTCTGCGTTTGATCTAATATGAGTTGTCGACGAGTTCATCGCAATCCTCTTCCGCCGGCTGAGAAATTTCGCTAGAGCGACCTAAGAGCGAAAACGAGCGACCCTATGACTCGATGCTTCCGAAGAACGTCACCTCTGATTTTGACGGGCTCACTTCTGGCCGCACTTCTTTTTGCAAGCGCTTGCGGCGACAGCAAGGGAGCGAAAGCTGCTGCCCCGCAAGCCATGCCGGTCAAAGTCCAAACGGCGAAGTTCCAGAAAGTTGAAGACACCACCGACTATGTCGCCACCTTGAAATCCCGCGACTCCGCCCTGGTCATGCCGCAGGTTGAAGGCATCATCACGCAGATCTTCGTCCACTCCGGCCAGGGCGTCGGCGCCGGGACTCCCGTGATGCAGATCGATCCCGCGAAGCAGCAGGCTACGGTCAACAGCCAGGAGCACGCCCGCGTCGCCCAGCTCGCGCAGCTCAAATGGGCGCAACAGAATTACGACCGCGTCAGCGGCCTAGCCAATGCCGGCGTAGTGAGTAAGCAAGAACTTGACCAGGCGCGCGCGACTCTCGACGCCGCCGAGGCGCAGCTGCACTCGCTCGAGGCTCAGGTCCGCGAGCAACAGGTCCAGTTGCACTACTATCAGGTGGTCGCCCCGCGCGCCGGCATCGTGGGTGATGTTCCCGTCCGCGTCGGGGACCGCGTCCTCACCACTACCACCCTCACCACCGTTGACCGTCCCGGCAGCCTCGAAGCTTACATCTACGTTCCCGTCGAGAAATCTGGGCAGCTGAAGATGAATCTTCCCGTCCAGATCGTCGACGGTTCCGGAAACATGCTCGCGACCAGCCGCATCACGTTCATCTCACCGCAAGTGGACACCACGACACAAACCGTGCTCGCCAAAGCGACCATCGCAAATTCGAAGGATAGCCTCCGCACCGCCCAGTTCATCCGCGCCCGTGTGGTCTGGGGCAGCCAGGAAAAGCCGGTTGTTCCGGTCGTAGCCGTGTCGCGAATCGGCGGTCTCTATTTCGCTTTCGTCGCGGAGGCTGACCAGAAAGGTGGATACGTGGTCCACCAGAAGCCGCTCCAGATCGGCCAAATCGTCGGCAACAACTATGTCGTGCTCGACGGCGTAAAGCCGGGAGACAAAGTAGTCGTCTCCGGCACCCAGTTTCTAATCGACGGCGTACCCGTAGTCCCGCAAGAAAGCAGCAGCAGTTAAAGCCCAAGAAATTTTCTCGAAACTAGCTCAGACAAATAGCGAGCAACAGGCGCTAAGGACTGGGAACTGAGAACCGGGAACTGGGAACTGTTTCTTATGGTCGACTTTTTTATCCATCGTCCAGTATTCTCCACCGTCTGCGCCCTGCTCATTATTCTGGCCGGTGCGGTTTGCATCCCGACGCTGCCCATCGCACAATTCCCGAGCCTCGCGCCCCCGCAGGTCGGCGTCACCGCCATTTATACCGGGGCCAGTTCCCAGACCGTCGAATCCGCCGTCACCACGCCCCTTGAGCAGCAGATCAACGGTGCTGAGGGGATGAAGTACATTACGTCCTCCAGCACCAACAACGGTGTCAGCTCGGTTACCGCAACCTTCGACATCACCCGCGATCCCGACCTCGCCTCCGTTGACATCCAGAACCGGGTCAACACTGCTCAGGGGCGTCTCCCCAACGCGGTCAAGCAAATCGGAATCACAGTCGCCAAGACCTCGCAGAACTTCGTCTTCGGCGCCGGCGTCTTCTCGCCTGATGGCCGCTTCTCCACGCTCTTCATGAGCAACTACCTCGACGTATATGTCCGCGACACCTTGAAGCGTGTTCCCGGCGTCGCCGACGTCCTGATCTTCGGCGAACGTAAATATTCCATGCGCCTTTGGCTCGACCCCGTTCGCATGGCTAGCCGTTCCCTTACCGCTGACGATGTAGTTAGCGCGCTCGGGGAGCAAAACGTTGAAGTCGCCGCCGGGCAAGTCGGTTCCCAGCCCGCGATGCCAGGCCAGGATTTCCAGATCAGCGTGCGCGCTGTTGGCCGTCTTTCCGAAACCAGTCAGTTCGATAACATCATCCTGAAGAGCAATGCTGACGGCACGCTTGTCCGCCTGAAGGACGTTGGCCACGCCGAGCTTGGCGCCGAGGACTACAGCTCAGACCTCGACTACAACGGGCGCGACGCGGTTGGCCTCGCCGTCACCCAGCTTTCCACCGCCAACGCGCTAGACGTGCATCGCAAGTGCCTCGCCGAGCTCGATCGCCTTTCCAAACACTTTCCTCCCGGCATGAAGTATGAGGTTGCCTTCGATGTCACCGACGCAGTCAGCGAATCCATCCGCGACGTAGTCTCGACGCTCGGCACGGCCATCTTCCTCGTCATTTTGGTCATCTTCGTTTTCCTCGAAGACTGGCGCTCCACCATCATCCCCGCAGTCACGATTCCGGTCTCGCTCATAGGCGCCTTTGCGTTCGTCAAGTTGCTCGGCTTCTCCATCAACACGCTGACGCTGTTCGGCATTACGCTCGCCACCGGACTGGTAGTTGACGACGCCATCGTCGTTATCGAAAACATCGAGCGCCATCTGCAGGAAGGCGAGTCCGATCCCGTCAAAGCCTCGGTTGACGCCATGAAGGAAGTCACTGGCGCGGTGATTGCCACCTCACTGGTTCTGGTTGCCGTCTTCGTGCCTGTCGCTTTCTTTCCCGGAACAACCGGCATTTTGTTTCGCCAATTCGCGCTGACCATCGCCTTCTCCATCGCGATTTCCGCCTTCAACGCGCTTACCCTTACGCCGGCCCTCTCCGCGCTCCTGCTCGGCCGCCAGCACGGGGAAAAGAATTGGTTCTTCAAGCGCGTCGACCGCGTTCTGGCCGCGATTAACAACGGCTACGTTCGAGTCCTGCGC
>Ga0210399_10001454_pt1 | contig 18473 bp, 5 predicted proteins | sample IncBWC14MmetaG_FD_150865 | JGI IMG/M metagenome (GOLD analysis project Ga0210399, IMG submission 150865) | Forest soil microbial communities from Barre Woods Harvard Forest LTER site, Petersham, Massachusetts, United States - Inc-BW-C-14-M | ecosystem: Environmental > Terrestrial > Soil >...
CGAAGAGAAGGCAGCCAGGTGCCTTCTCCGACCGGCACGCACTGGCTTCCCATTCTGACCAGGATCGGTGAGGGTCCCATCTCCACAAACACGCGATAGCCTTGTTCGTAAAGCTTCCCGATCGCGCCGGAAAAGCGCACCGTGTTGCGGAGATTGTGGCGCCAGTAGGTGGCATCCAGCAGATTATTCCGGCCCACCATCTCCAGCCGCATGCTGGAAAACAGCGGAAGTTGCGGGGCTGAGTACCGCACTTCTTCTGCCGCTGCTTCGAACTCCGCCAGCACGGGCTCCACCAGCGGCGAATGAAAGGCATTGGACACCTTCAGGACTTTGACCACGGTGCCAGCGCTCTCCAGTTGCCTTAGGATCGCCTCCACCGCCAGACGCTCGCCCGAAATCACGGTGCTCTCGGGGCCGTTGATGGCGGCGATCGATACGCGATCGCGGAACGGCGAGATGGCGTCCGCTGCACGCTTTTCATCCGCCAGGAGCGATGCCATCATCCCGGTTCCGGGAAGGCCTTGCATCAGGCGGCCGCGCTCACGCATAAGCTTGAGGCCGTCCTCGAAGCTCATCTGCCCCGCTACAGTGGCGGCCACGATCTCGCCCACGCTGTGCCCCATTACCAGCGACGGCTCTACGCCCCACGAACGCCACAACGCTGCCAGCCCGTACTGCACGGCAAACATTGCCACATGCGTGTACTGGGTTTCGTGCAGCGGCGTGGACTCATCCTGCGCCGGGTATAGAACCGACCGCAAGGACCTCGGCAGGTGCGGCTGTAGCAATTCATCGCAACGGTCGAGGATGCCCCTGAATACCGGCTCGCCGTCGTATAGCTTGCGCGCCATGTTGACGTACTGGCCGCCCTGTCCAGTGAAGAGGAACGCCACTTTGGGCTTCTGGCTTCCCGAACACACATTATGCGACAGCCCCGCACAATCCTCGCCGGCCCGGTACGCAGCCAGCCGCTCCCGCAAGTCCCCGGGACTCGAGCTTGTGATTGCCAGCCGGTGATTGAAGTGCGCCCGCCCGGCGTCGGCGGTGTAACAAACGTCGGCGAGCGAATCCGTCGGGAGTTCCGCGAGGCGGCACTCATACCGGTCGGCCAGCGTACGCAACGCTACCGGATCTTTTGCCGACACACAGAACAGCTGCGAGGTTCGAAAGTTGCGCTCAACTGCGAGTGCTACTTCAGGTGCTTCCTCCACAATCGTATGGACAATCGTCCCGCTCCCACCAAAAGAACTGACCGCGGCCACGCGGGCCTTGTCGGTCCCGGGCCAGGGGATCGGCTGGACGGGTATCACGGCAGGTATGTCATCAAGCGAAATCGCGGGGTTCAGCTTTTTGAAATGCAAATGGGGAGGAATGATACGGTGCTCGAGCGAAAGCACGGTTTTGATCAGTCCCGCAACCCCGGCGGCGGATTCGAGATGGCCCACATTGGTCTTCGCGGTCCCGATGATCAACGGCCGGTCCGCAGATCTCCCCTTGCTGTAGACCGAAGCCAAAGCCCGCACTTCGATGGGATCTCCCAAAGGCGTCCCAGTTCCGTGGGCCTCGACATAGTCCACCTGGTTCGGTTCGATCCCGGCCCGCTCCAGCGCCTGGCGCAGAACCTCGGCTTGCGCCGCTTTGTTAGGAACGGTAATCCCGCTGGTTGCGCCATCCTGATTGACTGCGGAACCGCGGATCACGGCACGAATGCGATCTCCGTCCGCCAGCGCGTCGGAGAGGCGTTTCAGGACGACCATTCCGCAGCCCTCGCCGCGAACATAACCGTTGGCGCTCGCATCGAAGGTCTTGCAGAGTCCATCGGGGGACAGGGTCCTCGCTTTAGTGGACGTGATGCTGATCTCAGGCGACAGGATCAGGTTTACGCCGCCTGCCAATGCAAGATTGCATTCGCGGTTGCGAAGGCTTTGACATGCAAGATGGACGCTGACCCCGGAACTCGAGCAGGCCGTGTCCAAGGCCAGCGCCGGCCCGTGGAATCCGAACAAGTACGCAATCCGGCCGGCAGCGAAGTTGAGGCAGTTGCCAGTAAGGTGGTACGCGTCGATGAATTCGAGACCCGCGCGCTCCAGAACCCGAACATAGTCGTTATTCGTGATACCCAGAAACACGCCGACTTGGGCTCCGGCCAAGTCCTTGGGATTGATGCCGGCATTTTCCACCGCCTCCCAGCTCACTTCCGCTGCCAACCGCTGTTGCGGATCCGTCTTTAGGGTCTCGCGCGCAGACATCCCGAAGAAATACGCGTCGAACTTATCCACCTCTTCCAGAAACCCGCCCATGCGGGTGTACATCTTGCCGGGGCAATCGGGGTCGGGATCGTAGAAAGCGTCAATGTCCCAGCGATCCGGCGGTACTTCGCGAATGGCATCCGCTCCGTCCCGCAAGAGATTCCAGTAAGCCTCCGGACTCGTAGCCTGACCCGGAAACCGGCAGCCCATTCCGATGATCGCGATAGATTCCCGCTTCTCATGTTCCAGCGCATCCAGCCTGGCCTGCATTTCTCCGATCGTCCGGACCGCCCGCTCTAGCACAGCCCTCCGGTCCTTGGAATCCGGTGCGTGGTTCATCAATGCGGCCTCTTCGTCGCCGTTCATCGGATCTGTTCCAATCTCCGCTCGAGCAATGCCACGAGTTCCTCTTCGGAAAGCTGTTCGCACCCGGTGTTCACGTTACTCAATTCCTGTTTCTCTGGCACGTGCGCTGGATGAATGGCGGACGCCTCGGGTTTCAGAATCAACCCGGCGATGAAATCTACGAGCGAATCGACCGTCGGATACTCGAAGGCAACCGTCGGCGGCAGAGAATGGCCCAGGGCGGTTTCGAGGCGGTTCCGCAACTGCACCGTCATGATCGAGTCCATCCCCATCCTGAAAAACCCCTGCCGCGGATCGACGCGGTCCGGCGAGCGAAACCCCAGGATCTCCGCCACCTGAGTGCGGATGTAATCGTGCAAGAGCGGCTTCCGTTCGATCGCCGAGGCCTGCTCGATCTCCTGGAGCGGCCCATGCCGCTTCTCCTCCCGGGCTTTCACTTGCTCGGTCTCTTTTGGCAGCGCTTCCAGGCTCTCTAATAGCGGCCGTTTTCTCCTGGCCTCGAAAATAGGTCGGAATACGCTCCAATCCATGTCGGCGACGGTCTTCTGCGCCGCGCCGGTCTCCAGCAGGTAAGTGAGCGCCTCGAGGGCTCCATCCGCCGGGAGACCCTTCATCCCGATGCTTCGGAAACGAGCGGCCAACTCCTCCGATACCATCCCCGCTCCTTCCCACCATCCCCAATTCACGCTCAGCGCGGGCAGTCCCAGTGCCACACGATGCTGGGCCAGCGCATCGATGAAGTGATTGGCTGCCGCGTAGTGCGCCATGCTTTGCGAGCCCCAGACTGACGCGCCGGAGGAAAACAGGACGAAGAAGTCGAGCGCATTCGCGCGGCGGTTGGTTGCCTGGACAAGCTCGTGCAGCAAGGAGGCCCCATCCATCTTCGATCGGAGGACAGCATGAAATTCATCCGACTCCAAGTCAACCAGCTCGCGCGGCCGGAGTATGCCGGCGGCGTGCACAATTCCTCGAACGGGCGGATGCTCCGAATCCAGTTTGTTCCAAAGCTCCGACATCTCTTGCCGGTGGGCGGCGTCGGCCTTGGCGATATGAATCGTTGCGCCGCTTTCTTCCAGCGCTCGAAGGGCCGCCACCCGTTTTCCGATTTCCGTCTCGGAAGGAATCGACGGCCACGTGGATCGTTCGGGCAGCCCAGTCCGGCCCGTTAGCACCAGATGCCGTGCTCCTTGCGCAACCAGCCAGCGGGCGACATGGAGTCCCAGGCTGCCCAGGCCTCCTGTGATCAGGTACGTCGCTCCAGGCGACAGGGCGAATGGCTTTCTGACGGCGGCGAGCCGAGACCTCTCCAGGCGCAGGACATAGCGGCGGTTCCCGCGGAGCGCCACCTGGTCCTCGCCGTCGGAAGCGAGTAGCTGTTCGCAGAGTTCCGCTATCCCCGCGTTCCCCGCCGTGGGATTTCCGATGCGAGGCAGATCGATCAGCCCTCCCCACACGTTCGGTTGCTCGAGAGCTATCACCCTTCCAAGGCCCCACAAAGGAGCTTGCTCGAGCGAAAGAGATTCGCCGTCCGTTGGCTCGACCGCTTGCGCTCCCGCGGTTGCCACCCAGAGGCGCGGCGCGGTGTTCCATTCCGTTCGTGCGAGCGACTGGACCAAAGACAATGCGCCGTCGCAACCGGCAGTCAGCGAATCCAAACCCCAGAAATAGACGATGCCCCGGCAAGATGGTTTCCCATCTTCCGCTAGCAGCCCGAACAGTTGCCGAATATGGTCCGGTTTCTGCGGCGCGGCACAAAAGCGAGCCGGCCCCTGAACTTCAAACGACTCGCCGGCGAAGACGAGCACGCAGTCCTGGCCGCGTGACGTCATCGCGGCCGCTGCGGCTGCACCGATTCCTCCGCGATCGGCAAAGATCAGCCAACGTCCCGCCGGGGCTTCGGACGTACTGTGGTCGAGGGCTTTCTCCTTCCAGACGAGCTCGTATATCCAATCCGCTTTCGCCTGACGCGGCTCGATCTTTCCGGAGGCGTATTTCGTCCATTCGGCGCTTGGCTCGGAGCCTTGGCAAAACAGTTGAAAGGATGCCGGATTGGGCCGGCCGGTATTCAGAATGAACTGTGTTCGCACTCCCGGATTCGCAGCCAGACCGGGAGTCATATCTGCCGTGAGATCCGATATGCGATGCAGGTTCGGTCCAAATGCCTCGGTCGCCGCTGCGACAGCCATGTCGATACATGCCGTCTCGGAAGGCGGCGAGGAGCCTTCGCCAGTCTCATTCTGCCAAACGATGCTGCCTGCCAGCGACGCCACCTCCGGCAAGCGGATGCCCAGCAGAGGGTGGTTCTGGCCGGCTGTCGGCCGGAACGACGCGCCGCCGTTTTTCGGTTCTCGAGGTTCCGACTGCAGCCAGAACCGTTGGCGCTGCCACGGATACAGCGGAAGCGGAACGACCTTACCTCGGAACGGAAACAGCTCCGCCCAGTCTATCGAATATCCAATCGTGTAGAGCTGGCCGACCGAGTTCCGTAAAGTCAACTGCTCATCCTTTTCCCGCTCCATGGAAGGAATGGCAGTGACTTTTCGGCCCGCGCCGGTAACGGTCTCTTCGATTGCCGCAGTGAGTACGGGATGCGGGCTGAGCTCGATAAACACGGTGTGCCCGTCGTCCGCTAGCTTTTGGACGGCTCTCGAAAAGAGCACTGGGCAACGCAGGTTGCGTACCCAGTAGCGCGAGTCGAGCAGGTGTCCCTCGATCCTCTCCGCAGCTACCGTCGAATACATCGGAACTTTTGTCTCGCGCGGCTCAATGGTGCTCAGTTCGCGAAGCAAGTCGTCGGTCAGAACATCCACTTGAGGGCTGTGGGATGCCACATCCACCTTCACAGGGCGGCAGAACACTTCGCGGGCTTGGAGCTTTTCGATAATCTCTTGCATCGCGGAGGGGTCGCCCGACAACACGGTAGAGCGCGGGCTATTGCTCACCGCGACCGACACGCGGTCCTCGAAGCCTGCCAGGCATTCGCGGGCTTGATCCACGGTGAGCGCCACCATGGCCATCGCCCCTTTGCCGCTGATTCGCCGCAGGAGCATAGCCCGCGTGCAGATCACGCGCGCCGCATCCTCCAGGCTGAGTGCCTGAGAGACGAAAGCCGCGGCCGACTCGCCCAGGCTCTGTCCCACGACAGCGTCGGGTTGTACGCCCCACGAACGCCACAAAGCGGCCAATGCAACCTGAATCGAGAACAGCACCGGCTGGATGACATCGATTTCGTTCAGCCTGTATCCCTGTGTGCCGGGATTGAGATGCAATTGTTCTTGGAGGGACCAATCCACATAAGGCCGCAGCGCGTGCTCGCAACGCTGTAGCCATTCGCGGAAAACCGCCTCTTCGCGCAGGAGTTGGCGGCCCATCCCGACCCACTGCGAGCCTTGTCCTGGGCAGACGAATACGACTTTGGGCTTTGATTCCGGCTCCGTCTTTCCCGTCCACACCCATGAAACGCTCTCCCCGCGTAAGAAGGCGCGCAAATGTTCGCTCACGCCTGCTCGGTTGCCGGCAGTGACTGCGAGGCGATGTTCGTGATGAGTGCGCCGAAGGGCGCCGGTGTAACAAACGTCGTAGAGCGAAGGCCCGCCCTCTTCCTCAAGCGCTGAAACGTATGCGCGAGCGAGCGAGGTCAGCGCCTGGGGTGAACGGGCCGAAAGAGTCAAGACGCATGCCCGGTCGGCATACGGTTGCGCATCTTCTCTCGCGTGCTCCCTGCGCGGCGCCTCGGTGAGGACCGCGTGCGCATTGGTGCCGGCAATGCCAAAAGCGCTCACGCCTGCCACTGCCGGCGCGGAATCCTGCACAAGGTGGGTCAACTCGCGGGGGATTACAAGCGGGTAATCGTTCCAGGCAATGGCCGGGTTGAGTTCCCGCAGGTGGAGATTTGCTGGGACCATGCGATGCTTGAGGACAAGCGCTGTCTTGATCAGTCCCGCAATTCCCGCGGCGCCTTCGGTGTGCCCGAAGTTGGTTTTCACTGAGCCGATGTAACAGGGTCTTTCTGGTGGCCGGTCGGGCGAGAGCACGTTGCCTAGCGCGGTTAGTTCAACGGGGTCCCCCGCAATCGTCCCGGTGCCGTGAGCTTCGACGTACCCCACTTGGCAGGGAGACAGCCCGGCGTCGCGGTAGGCCAAGCGCAGCATTCTCTCCTGACCCGTCCGGGACGGGGTCGTCATGTAGCCGCTGGTGCGGCCGTCGTTGTTAATAGCACTGCCCCGAATTACTGCGTAGATAGGGTCGCAGTCGTTCAATGCTTCGGCGAGCGGCTTGAGAACAACTATTCCGGCTCCCTCGCTGCGAACATACCCATTCGCCCGGGCGTCTCCGAACTTGCACCGGCCATCCGGAGCCATCATTCTAGATTGGGAGTAGGCAATTGATATGTGGGGCTGCAGTATTATGTTCGCTCCCCCCGCCAGCGCCAAAGAACATTCATTTCTGCGCAGACTCTGGCAAGCTAAATGGACGGCCACTAGCGACGAGGAGCAGGCGGTGTCGATGGTTAAACTAGGGCCTTCCAACCCCAGAACATAGGACAGGCGACCGGAGGCTGAATAGCGGCCCGTTCCTGTCGTCATATAGAAGTCCACCGCTGCAGGGTCGGCGAAAAGGCGGGCCTCATAATCGTTCAGCCACAAGCCTACGAAGACGCCCGTCAAGCTCCCAGCGAGGCGTTCTGAGGGCTGGCCGGCATCCTCCAGCGCTTCCCACGCCACCTCCAACAACAGCCGTTGCTGCGGATCCAGCCGGTCAGCCTCACGTGGGCTGATACCGAAAAAAGCGGCATCGAACATTTCGATTTGGTCTAGAAAGCCACCCCATTGGGTGCTCATTTTCCCCGGTTGGGCAGGACGCGGATCATAATAAGTGCCGATATCGATGCGATCTGAGGGGATTTTCGCGATCGCGTCCACCCCATCTCGCAAAAAGCGCCAGAAGGACTTCGGACCGGTCACCCCCCCTGGAAAACGGCAACCAATCCCCACAATTGCGATCGGTGGGCAGGGCGCACCGTTCGCATTGCGGGGGAAATCTCCCTCGTCGAATGACATGGACTCCGGATTGTCCGTGCGCATCCCTGCGATTTCCCCGTTTACTTCCAACTTGAGTCGATCCGGCGCAACTTCCACCCCGCCCCGCAGCACTCAGGGGTTTCGGCGCCCGGCACTCTGTGGGTCTTACCGTCCCGTTGTGGGTTTAGTACTCGCATTTTAAGGACCATAAGAGCTATCGGCAAGCAATCGTCAAGGCCAAAGGGGTGCCGTACCATTTCACCGCTGGACATCGGTCTCGTGCGAAGCCTAAGCCATCGCGGGCCGCTGTGAATCTCCTGAATTTGGGGGAATTCCTAGGCACTTTACTACACACGGTGACCGATAATCGCACCTAGGAGATCCGCGATCCACGTCAATTGCCTGACACTATCGGTCTAGTACTCTCGGCGAGAGGATTCACCAACATTACCACTAAATCCTAAAATCTGGGATTCTGGGACAAAAACTTGCAGGGCACCCAGCGCTCTATCCGTCGAAACCCGCCGTGCCAGATATGGGATCAAGTAACGGTCTCCCCCGCATAATCTGCTGATTCTACTGTGGCATACCGGAACCGGCTGCTGCACCTAACGGAGGTTAAAGATACGCCGGACGTTGGAGGTAGAATTGCGATACCGCTCGAGCAACGAGCCCAATGCAAGACCTTGCCCACGGAGGAGAAACCAATTCATGCCTTCATTCCTTGCTTGCCTTGCTTGCCAAACGCCAGGACACATTCCTACCCTTGATGTCCCCGCAGGTTGGGCTGTCAATCCATCGACAATTAGGAGCCTAAGCCCCAGGCCGACTTGTACCCAAATTGACGATCCTTGCTGATGACAACATGAATGGGGAACACGTCGATCTGAGTAAACTGGCCGGAATGGATGCCAAAGCGAAGCGGGAACTGCTTGCGCGCTTGCTTCGAGAGGCGGCAGGTGCCGCAAACAAGCCGTTTAAACTCTCTCTCGGGCAGGAGGCGCTTTGGTTCTTACATGAGCTTGCACCCGAAAGCGCGGCTTACAGCGTCGCCTTCTGCGTCCGCTTGCGCTCCGATGTCAATCGCGAGCGGCTGGAGCGATCTGTTCGAACGTTATTGGAGCGCCACCCGATGTTGCGATCGACACTCGGGCTCGGTGCAAATGGACTTCAGCAATCCGTCGGCCCGGTTCCGGAACGCCCTCTAGAAGTGGTGGAAGGCTTCAACTGGAACGAAGAAGAGCTAGCGCTCCAGTTAGACACGCTTTATCGGCGCCCTTTCGATCTCATCAGGGGGCCGCTGTTCCGCTGTACGCTATTCCTCGGCTCCGATACACACCACGGCCACGTCCTGCTCATCTCCGCACACCACATTGTTTTTGACGCGTGGTCGCTTGGAATTGTCCTTTCCGATTTGACATCGCTCTACGAGGGTGCCGATCCCGAAGCTCTGCTCCCGCCGGGATCGTATGCCGATTACGTCAGGTGGCAGCGAGCTATGATTGAGTCGGAAGAAGGATTGGAAGCCTGGTGTTACTGGCGCACTCGGCTGAGCCACCTGTCAACCGTTGAACTGCCCACTGATCACCGCCGTCCCAGCGTCCAAAACTTTCGGGGCGCCACGTTCGACTTCGCGCTGCCAGCCAGCGCAGCCATGCAGATTAGGTCCTTGGCCCAGGCAGAGAATGCCACCACATACGCGGTACTCGTGACCGCGTTTCATGCCTTCCTCCACCGATACACGGGCGCACCCGAGGTGCCCATCGGAACGCCACTGATCGGACGGAGTCGTCCAGAGTTCGATAACATCGTCGGCTACTTTGTTAACCCCGTTGTAGTGTGCGCACCTATTGAAACGGGCACCACATTCCGCCAGCATTTGGCGGCCATGCGTGAGGTCATCATTGAGGCTCAACGCTTCGGAGACTTCCCGTTTCCGGAACTCGTAAAGCGTTTGCGACCCGAGCGCGATTCAAGCCGGATGCCCTTGTTCCAGGTGATGTTGAACCTGATCAAAACCACGCAGGTCGGCGTAGCAGGAGAGGTGTTGCAGCCACACACAACTAGTCGTCCCCTGTTAGGCTCCCTCGCCCTCGAAACTTATCCGCTGAACCAGCAAGAAGGACAATTCGACCTCGACTTGACCCTCCTGGATACGGGTTCAGCGATGCCTGCATCGCTGAAGTACAGCACCGATCTGTATGAGGCCGAGACCATTGAGCGCATGACCGGGCATTTCATCAACCTGTTATCGGCTGCAATCCTGGCTCCGGACCAGCCGATTGCCGAACTGCCCATGCTCAGCGGGCCGGAACGTGGACGCGTTCTGGCGAATGCCGAGGGCCCGCACGTTGACTATAGCTCCGATGTCTGCGTCCACAACCTGTTCGAGCGGCAAGCCTCCGCAACGCCCCGTGCTGTCGCAGTGATCTGCCGCCGCGATCAAATCACTTATGAGGATCTCGACCGCCGAGCGAATCGGCTCGCGAATTATCTTAGGTCGCTGGGTGTCGGGCCGGAAGTTCGGGTCGGACTTTGCCTTGATCGGTCGATCGATCTGGTCGTCGCACTATTGGGAATCCTGAAGGCGGGAGGGGCATACGTACCGCTTGACCCGCAATACCCTCCAGACCGCGTCGCCTTCATGTTAGAAGACTCCGGCGCAGCAGTCTTGGTAACGGAGCAGCAGTTTCTCCCCAATCTGTCGACCACGATGGCCACAGTGGTCTGCGTTGATCGGGATCACAGTCGAATTGAACACCAGAGTTCCGCTGTGCCGTCAAGCAGCCTGACGCAAAATAATCTGATGTACGTGATTTATACCTCGGGTTCAACCGGTAAACCCAAGGGCGTTCAGATCACCCATCGGTCCGTTGTGAACTTCCTTGCCTCCATGCGGAGTGAGCCTGGAATACGCGAGAGTGACCGCTTGCTTGCCGTTACCACGATGTCCTTCGACATCGCCGGGCTGGAGATCTACCTGCCGATTACGTCCGGTGCGAATGTCATACTTGCAACCACGGACACCGTCGGGGACGGAATGGCATTGGCCGGGTTGATCAAGAAATCCCGTCCGACGCTCATGCAGGCAACACCGGCGACGTGGCGCATGCTGTTGGAATCGGGATGGACGGGGTTCCCCGGTTTGAAAATATTGTGTGGCGGCGAAGTGCTTTCGCGCGAGCTGGCCAATCAACTGCTGACCATCGGCAATGAGGTCTGGAACCTGTACGGTCCGACAGAAACCACTATATGGTCCGCGATACACAAAGTTGACCGCCGGGAAAGCGCCGTTCCTATCGGCAGGCCTATCGCGAACACAACCTGCTATCTGCTCGACGCGGTTGGGCAGCCGGTCCCGATGGGAACGCCAGGGGAACTCTTTATCGGCGGGGATGGCGTTGCCCGGGGGTACCTGAATCGGCCGGAACTGACTGCCGAAAAGTTTGTCCCGAGCCCATTTGACCCTGATCGCCGCCTCTACCGCACCGGTGATATGGCGGTCTACCTGCCGGACGGCAACATCGAATTTCTCCGACGGATCGACAATCAGGTGAAGCTTCGCGGGTTTCGCATCGAATTAGGTGAAATCGAAGCCGCTCTGGAGGAGCAGCCCGGAGTTCGTCAGGCCGTCGTAGTAATACGCGAGGACTTCGCCGGCGATCCGCGACTAGCTGCATACGTTACAGCAATGAAAGATCAGGAACTGAATACTGCGGAGTTACGGCATGCCCTCGCCACCAAGGTCCCCGCCTATATGGTGCCGTCCGTTTTTGTGGTACTGAACGCGTTCCCTCTGACGAGTAACCGCAAAGTTGACCGCCGCGCGTTGCCGGTTCCCGATCATCATTTCAATGCCCATGAAGGCTACGTGCCGCCCAGGACTGTGATGGAGTCTGGTGTTGCCGAAATTTTTGAGGATCTGCTCGGCATCGAACGGGTCGATATCACGGAGAACTTCTTCGAGCTGGGTGGGCATTCACTGCTAGCCGCGAGGCTGCAGCGACGTTTGCACGAGCGCTTCGGCAAGAAACTCGCGCTGATCCAATTGCTCGAGCGCCCAACTGTGGCAGCAATAGCCGATCTCCTCGGCACGGCGGATGGCGTAGCGCCCGAAGATGCTCGATGGCAATGTCTAGTCCCGGTTCAACGGCGGGGGACGCGCGCACCTCTTTTTCTCGTCTGTGGATATGGCAGCGACGTGAACGAGACCACATTGATTCTAGCGAGAATGGCAGCGCACTTCGACGGTGATCAACCCGTTTATGGTCTGCGCCCCAGGTGGGTCCGCGGCGGTGGCGTAGCTTATCTGAGCATCGCGGAAATGGCACGTGAGTGCCTTTCAGAAATGCGAACTGTTCAAGCTGCGGGTCCTTACCTCATCGGAGGATATTGCTTCGCTGGGGCGGTGGCATTCGAAATCGCCCAGCAACTGCTCCGTGAAGGTGAAGATGTGCGGTTGCTCGCTCTCATCGATAGCTTGCGGCCTAACGCTGTCCACACATTCCTGGTAAACCTCATCACTTATAGCGATTATCTCAGGCAAAGAGGGCGACACATAGGCGAGGTTATCTGGGATCTACTGACTGCCAGAAGCGGCTCCAGGAAAATTCTCCTTTCTGAGCTACTGGCACGCAAGCTCAAAAACCTTCCGGCGAAGTCCGGTTCGGGCTCCGTGCCCGCGAGTTCCCGAGAACTTTCCGACCAGCATCGGCAACTCCTCCTGCGATACTGTCCCGAGCCATACATGGGGCCGATCAGTCTCTACGTGAGCGAGAAGTGGTACAACGCAATCGTAGCCAGTAAGTGGCGGCGCCTCTTTGAACGGTATCTGGGTTGGCAGGGTATTGCGAGGGGCGGCCTGAGTTTTTACAAAGTGTCCGGCGATCACCAGGCGCTGATAACGGTGCGTTCCGATGAGCTGGCACGATTGCTGGCGGACAGCATCGAAGCCGCGTTGCGTGGGTCGTCGCGGAAGCAGGTGGGGCTCAAATATCATGAAACAGTCGTCTAGTTCTAGCTGCCCCGCTGTCGTTCGAGTATCGGTCCCAGAAGCGCCGATTATCTCGGCAGTCGACGTCACGATGTGTTTTCCCATTGTGAAGCGATATCGTGAATTGCTTTTGCACCCTCTCCGGCCGAGGCGCATGTACACAGCATTGTCCAGCGTTACCATCGAAATCCAAGAGGGCGACCGTGTCGCGGTAATGGGACCAAACGGCGCGGGCAAAACGACATTGTTGAAGCTCATAGGCGGCCTGATACTCCCAACCAAGGGAGATATCGTCGTTAATGGGTTCAGCACCATCCACCACAGTGCGGCCGCACGAAAATCTGTGGGCTTCGTTCTCAACGAGGAGCGAAGTTTCTTCTGGCGCTTGACCGGTGCTCAGAATCTCGAATTTTTCGGCGCCTTGGATAATCTAGGTGGGGCGGATCTCCGTAATCGTATTCGGGAACTGATCAGTTTGGTTGGGCTGGAGGAAGCGGCGGGGCGAGTTGTGGAGGGGTACAGTTCGGGGATGAAACAGCGGCTTGCGCTGGCGCGCGGGCTAATTGCAGAGCCTCGCGTACTGATTCTCGACGAAACGACGCGTGCCCTCGATCCAATAGCATCCGACGAGATGATCGATCTGATCCTAAGCCGCATATATAGTGGTTCTCGCAAAACGCTTTTGATCGCCACGCACCGGATGGACGAAGCGCTCAAACTTTGCAATAAGGTGCTGGTCATCAATAAGGGACGTGTTCAGGCCTTCGACTCGATATCGGATCTGAAGCGGGACCGAATCACGCTCCCGCAGTATTACCGTCGTGCGTTGGCGGTGGGGGGCGTATGATCCCATTGCTGCGCAAAGCCGGTGCATTCGTCCTACGAGACTTCCGCATAGAATCCGGCTATAAAACCGCATTCCTGATCCGCATTATCGACTCGATGATGCTCCTGGTTCTGTTCTACTTCTTGAGCCAGCTCATCACCCCGAGCACCTCGCCCGGGTTAAAGGGGCATGGGTACGGTTATTTCTCCTTCGCCCTTATCGGGCTGGGATTCGCACGCTACTTCGACCTGACGCTGCGCATGTTCTCGGAATCCATCCGCCTGGCCCAAGTGACCGGATGCTTCGAGGCGATGATGAGCAGCCAGACCGGATGCATCACCGTCGCCCTCATGTCCTCACTTTACGGCCTCATTTCGGGGGGAGTGCAACTGCTCCTGATTCTCGCGGCGGGAGTCGTGGCGTTCGGGATGGACTTGACCCACTTGAATCTTCCAGCAACCGCACTGGTTCTCGTCCTGTCTCTCACGATCTTTGTCGCCTTCGGTGTTCTCTCGGCGGCGGCTGTGGTCTGGCTCAAGAAGGGAGATCCGATTACGTGGATCCTCGGCGGTTTCGGTACGATCGTCGGGGGAGCCTATTTTCCGATCGACATGATGCCTGCCTGGATGCAGAAGGTCGCTCTGGTAAATCCGTTCACCTACTGTCTCGATGCCCTCCGTATGACGATGCTTCAAGGATATTCTGTTGTCATGATCGCAAAGCTTCTCGCTACGCTGCTGGGGATTGTGGCGATTCTCCTGCCAGCCAGTCTCGGATTGTTTGCCGCGGCAGTCCAAAAAGGCCGAAGAGAAGGAACGCTGATGCAGTATTAGCGGCTCGGTATTTTGGGTGGATATTGGTGGACGTTGCTAGCAGCTTTATATTAAGAGGCAGAGACGTTCATGTGTGGTCGGTCCGCACCGATGCCGGGGAAGCCGAGGTTGCCCGCTTTCGGCTCGTTCTGTCGTCACCGGAACGAGACCGCGCAGCGAAATTCCGCTTCGAGGGTCTCCGGAATGCGTTCATCGTAGCCCGCGGTGCCCTCCGGCTTCTGCTCGGCCGCTACCTGGACATTTGTCCGGATGCGGTTCAATTCGGTTATGGCGGGAACCAGAAGCCGGCGCTTGTTCCGGAGCACCGCGTGAAATTCAACGTTTCCCATTCCGGCGAGCTGGCCGTATTCGCTTTTACTTTGGATCGCGAGATCGGCGTGGATGTGGAACACATTCGCTTCGTGCCGGACATGGCCGCAATCGCTAAACGGTTCTTTTGCCTGGAGGAGGAGGCGGACTTGATGTCGTTCGCTGCGAGCGAACGAGAGCGTGCTTTCTTCCTGTGCTGGACGCGCAAAGAGGCATACGTCAAGGCGCTCGGGAATGGCCTGTCGGAACCGCTCGACAACTTTCGCGTGACGGTAAACCCGGATGCTCCGGCCAGACTTGTGCATGTCGCGCACGATTCACGCGCCGCCAAGTTGTGGACACTACACGATCTGGCACTAGCGCCTGGATACGAAGGAGCCCTTGCCTATCGGGACTCGCCGCGGCCACTCAAGCTCTTTCCTACACTGAAGCCAATTGGCTTGTTACTTGCTACCGACCGAACCTCCATCGAGCCGCGCGCATGATCATGATCTCAATCGAGTCTGCGCTGTGAGCTTGTCCCCGCGTTGCGGACGGTTAGCGCCAAGCATCACTGGCATTTCCGGTTCCAAGATTGCAAGCGAAGGGCAAAGTGGCGAGTCCTGTCGACGGTGTAATGTGACGGAGCGGATATAGTCGTCCATCGCATGCGTGACACTCTCTCGAAGCTCGTGCCCACCTTCGTACACTTGCCCCTGACGTGACCCTTGTTCGGCATTTATATGTCGCTATCTTCCCATTCGCACCGATCTTCTTGACCCGTTAGACTCCAACGCATTGAATAAACAGGACTTCTATTCCGATCGGATCGGCGGTTAAATTGCTCCGCAAGTGTCACTTGTCCCCGCTGCGGTTGAATCATAGTTGGACCAATTGACGGATTGGGAGATTCAAACACAGCTTTGATTTACATCAGGTCCTACCTTGCTCGTGAGCACGACTGTTCGCTGAGCCTATTCACCGAGCTCGAACGTCGCGGATTTCGAACCGCGGTTCTTGTACTCTTAGCGGTTCTATACGTCTACGGAATCAATGTTGCGTCTGCTCAGGCACAGAGCGACAGGCAACCACCGACGGTTGTTCAGATCGCGCCTCTGGCAGGTGCGATCGGACAGAGTGTTGACCCGCTCGTATCAGCGACGTTTAGCGAGCCTATTCAGCCGTCTTCTGTTTCTTTCGTACTCCACGATTCGACGAATGCCGTCGTTCCCTCAACGGTGAGCTATAACCCATCAACGAACACATCTACGCTCGCGCCTACCAGGGATTTGACTCCCGGACGAACCTACACTGCTACTCTCACGGGTGCGACCGATCTGGCCGGCAATGTGATGGCTGGAAGCGCGGTTTGGTCTTTCTCGACTAGCATGCCTGGTTTTCAAGAGTCCGTGATTTTCAAAGGGCTGCAGAACCCCACCGCATTCCAGTTCGCGTCCGACGGGCGTGTCTTCGTTGCTCAAAAGAGCGGCTTGATTTTGGTGTACCAGAACGTTACGGACACGGCTCCGATGGTTTTCGCCGATCTGCGCACGAACGTCGACAGTTCTGGCAATCGCGGCCTGCTGGCACTCACGCTTGATCCTAATTTTCCGGCAACACCCTATGTCTACGTTTTCTATACCTACAACGCGCCCATCGGGGGCACAGCCAATTCCTGTGCGCAACCGAGCGGTGGTTGCATTGTAAGCGGTCGAATCTCTCGCCTGCAGGCCAGTGGGAATGAAGTTAGTGGTACCGAACAGGTTCTTGTCAACGATTGGTATCAACAGTATCCGACCCAGTCGGTAGGCAACCTGGCGTTCGGTCCGGACGGTGCTCTGTACGCTTCGGCTGGCGATGGAGCGAGTTCGACCTTTGTGGATTACGGTCAGACGGACAGCGCAAGCCCCGATCCCGCGAATCAAGGTGGTGCATTGCGGAGCCAGGATCTTTTCACCCCCGCCGATCCAGTCACCCTCGATGGATCAGTCATCCGAATTCATCCGGACACGGGCCAGCCCGTTCGGTCGACAACGTCCATGACCGTCAGTCAGCCGACAGTCGACTCGCATGGCGTTAAATACTACACCGTGACGTCTGGCTATCAGGGAACGCAGCCGATGACGGTTCGTGTTCTCGAGCCGACGAACCCGGCGCCGGGAAAAACGCGGCGATTTCTATTCGTCCTGCCTGTGGATTCAGGCGTTTCGGATCTTTCGAGTACTTGGAGTGACGGTCTGGAAGAGTTGCGACTACTTGACGTGCAGGATCGCTTCAACATGACGTTGATCGCGCCGGCTTTTAACTACGAGCCATGGTATGGCGACAACGTCACCGACCCCACGATGCGGATGGAAAGTTTCATCATCAACGACCTCGTGCCATTCGGAGATACCTTCGCTCAAGGTACTGGAATTCCGCAGCGTTTCCTGATTGGGTTCAGCAAGTCTGGGAATGGCGTGCTTTTCTTGATTCTTCGGCATCCGAATGTTTTCAGCGCCGCCGCCGCATGGGACTCTCCCGCACAGCAAAGTAGCCTCTCAGCTTTCTCTGCGCTACCCGAGAACTTCGGCACGCAGGCGAACTACGATCTCTACAACATTCCTTCGTTGGTCACGACCAACGCACAGGCTTTCCAACAGCAAAATCGCTTGTGGATCAGCGGAGATCAGGCGGCATGGACTGCTGATATGGACCAGTTGCACGATCAACTCGTCGCAGCTTCGATCCCGCACACATGGGTGGCAGGCGGCACCCGCGTCCACAGTTGGAATAGCGGGTGGCTCGATGGCGCGGTTACTGCGCTCGACGCGAGTTCGACTCCCATCGCGCCAGTCGACGTTAATGGTCAGCGAATTATCGCTTACGGGCTAAGAAGTCCACGCCTCACTTTTCGGCCGGGGACTTCGGAGGTCTGGATAGCGGATCGCGGCTGGAGCAGCTCTGAGGAGATCAACAGAATTCCGAATGCCTCCGGCGGAAGCGTCGAGAATTTCGGTTGGCCTTGCTACGAAGGTGCCGGCACCACGGCATATTCGGCACTGAGTCTTTGTACGTCGCTCTATTCGCAACCATGGCAAACCATCGCCCCCTTTTACGCTTACGGTCATCAAGAGCAGGTCGCCGCGGGAGACGAAAGCCACCTGAACAACGGCGCGATCTCCGGTTTGGCCTTCTATGGCACGGGCCAGTATCCCGTGCGCTACAGCGGCGCTCTGTTTTTCTCTGACTCTGTCCGCAACAACATTTGGGTAATGTTTCCCGGCAGCGACGGGACACCGGACCCAAGCACCCGCACTAGCTTTCTCTTGGGTGCGGCAAATCCGGTCGATTTGGAAATCGGTCCGGGTGGCGATCTTTTCTACGCGGATTCGAACGGTGGAACGATTCGCCGCATCTCGTACTCCGCTGCCGTCGGGCGCAGCAATGGCCAACCGAGCGGCGTTCTCGCAGCGGGTACTACTCAGACCACCATCAGCCTGACCACCAATGAGAATGCGACGTGCCGGTATGCCACGACGGCGGGCGTGGCGTATGCCTCGATGCCGAATGCTTTCACGACCACAGGCACGACGGCACATTCCACGCTGGTGACGGGATTGGCCAGCGGCACCAATTATAATTTCTCCGTTCGCTGCAAGGACACACAAGGCAACGCGAACACCGACGACTATCCCATCGCATTCTCGGTAGCCAGCGCAGACACCACACCACCGGTGAGGACCAACGGACAGCCGACGGGAACTCTGGCGGCCGGGACAACGCAGACTACACTGAGCTTGACCACCAATGAGAATGCGACGTGCCGGTATGCCACGACGGCGGGCGTGGCGTATGCCTCAATGCCGAATGCTTTCACGACCACAGGCGCGACGGCACATTCCACGCTGGTCAGCG